>Ga0247611_10001306_pt1 | contig 45070 bp, 28 predicted proteins | sample 177DNAGHGhighgp2_FD_192422 | JGI IMG/M metagenome (GOLD analysis project Ga0247611, IMG submission 192422) | Sheep rumen microbial communities from Palmerston North, Manawatu-Wanganui, New Zealand - 1770 DNA GHGhigh gp2 | ecosystem: Host-associated > Mammals > Digestive system > Stomach > Rumen... | reverse complement strand
GATGAATACCCTTCAGCAGAATAATCATGAGAATCATAATACTTTTCAAATTCGCTTTTTTCTGATTCTAATGGAGCTGAAGTATTTCCATTATTATCATACAAATTATCAAATTCTTCATCTGTAATTCCATTATAACGAGATCTTTCTGCCTTTAAATAACCGGTCTTAGCATCAAACTTCGTCCTTGCAATTAATTCTTCTCTATTTTCAGCCTTTTTAGAAGGATTTGCTGATACCATAGCCTTAAGCATATCAATCTCACTTTGAGTTAGTGGCTCATTAAGTCCTCTATTTTCAAGTAAGCTCTTTTTATTGACCTTTTTATACCTAGAATACTTACTCTGTTTTCTAAGTACACTAGAAGCAGCGGCATATGCTATAGCCGGGAACACAAAAGTAGTAATAAACCTAATATCAACGTTTGATGACTTAAAACTCATAGTAATTACCACAAGTATAATCAAAACAATCAAAGCAATAATTACTGTATTTATCGGATTTGATAACAAAGTCTTTAAATCAAACCCTTGATTTTTTAAATCATCAACATCTTCTTTAAAATCAGGAATCAAATCAGAAAAACCCTTTTTTTCTCCGGCATCAAAATCATTTGACATGCTTCTATAATCCTGCCACTCATTTTCTGACTTTTTATTATTTTCATCTGCCTGCCATTCATTTTTCATTACTGCCGGTTTGGGAACGCTTTCCATTACCTGATAATCGTTTTTCATTACTGCAGGTTTCAGAACGCTTTCCTTTACCTGATAGTCATTTTTCATTACTGCCGGTTTGGGAACGCTTTCCTTTACCTGATAGTCATTTTTAATACTGCTATCTGCTTCTTTAACATGATCCTGTTCATATACTGATTGGATGTTAACATTTATGTTGGCATTTATGCTATCATTTATGCTATCACTTTTGCTAGCACTTACGCTATCACTTTTGCTAGCTTTTTTACCGGCTTTATCGCTAGCTTTTTTACTGGCTTTATGGCTAGCTTTATTTCCTTTATAATCAATATCATAAGGATCATTACTTCTCCTGAACATAAGCCTCCTAAATAAGTCATGCCAAATAATTACAAATCCACATCTAATTACTATTAAATCAAGGTGTTCACTATTATGATTATATAATTATTATTCAATTATGTCAATTGACATTTAATACTTATTTTGCAATTTTAAAGTTCCTATTCTCATTATTTTTGCAATCTTTATTTCCATAAATTTTTTTTAGAAAAAAATACAAAAGACGCTGTAAGCATTCCGCCTACAGCGTCTTTATATCCAAACTCCCCTTTGTCCAAAATACTGTATATAAAACCTTACTTCTCCCACACCTATTATATAACCTATCATATAGCCTTATAATATACCTGTCATACCACCTATTATATAACCTGTCATATAGCCTTATAATATACCTGTCATACCACCCTATTATATGACCTTATAATATAACTGTCATACCACCCTATGATATGACATTATAACATAGCGCCTTATAATATAACCTATAATATAACCTACAATATTACTTTGTATATCTATTTACTATTTCAACAATAAGGTCATTCAAATGCTTAACATCATAATCACCGATTGTTGGTTCAGCGTGTGATTCGCCAATTCCTGAATGATCTGTAAGGAATGTATAGGTACCACCTGTAAGTAATGAAAAATCTCTGCACATTGCTTCAGTCTCCTGATCAACACCACTTGATGCAATAGGTATTATTCTGATTCCATTTTCAGCTGCTGCCTTAACAGCTTCTTCAATGTTCTTTTTTACAGCTTCCTTTTTACCTTCAAATTCAGAATTACGGTTGTAGTAATCAGAATCCTTATAACCTACAATTTCATCTTCTGTAAGTGTTCCCTTTTCAAGCTCATCTACTGCAATTGTTGTTTCTTCAAGAACCTCTCCAGGAGCTGTTGTTACTTCTATATAATCGCCGGTTGGCGTATCCTCATAATAAATACCATCATAATCAATACCGTCAAGAGTAACATCCTCGTATTTGATGTCATCATAATAATCATATTCATCATAGTAGCTATGAGCCGGTGCATCAAGAATAAGGAACATTATCTTTGTAGAATCCTCGTTCCATGAATGATTTAAAACAGCATCCTTTATAGCCTGATCTACTGCCTCAGGATAATCTCCGCCGCCGCTTGCTATTTCACCCTTAAGTTCCTTAAGAGCCTCATTTACATCAGTGGTAAAAGGATTTGATTTAACAACATATTCATCGCCTTCATCACGGTAGAAATTCATAGAATAGTTGATAATATCAAAATTCTGCTCTGACTTTGATATTCTTGTAGCAATGTCATCAAATTCTGCCTGAAGATAAGTAAGCTCATCTCCCATTGAACCTGTTGTATCAAAAACAAACATAACATCGAGATTCTTTACTGAATCTGTATTAGCTTTAAGGTCTGAGCTATCAAAATCTACCTTGGTATTTGATACTCTAGCACCTGCCGTTATGCTCTCACTAGCACTCTTTCCGTCTGCTGATGTAATAGTAACAGTAAGCGCATCGCCATCCTTTATTGAAACATCTACCTCATTTTTAACTACATTACCATTCGCGTCATAAGTCTTTGTAGTGTCTGAAAAAGCATTATAGAAAAGATAAGCTCTGCCTTCATTATCTGTTACAGCTGAATAAATAACATTACCTGACGCATCAGATAAAACTACCTTTGCATTCTTTACTGCCTGCTGATCTGAAACTGCCTTTACCTCTACTCTTGAATAAGGGGTCATATTGAATACTCCAAACTCAAAGGTATTGTTATTTACAAGATTTGTAAAGAAGTCAAAATTAAGATTATCACTCCATTCTCCAGCTGTCAAAAGACCGGCACTAGGACTGATATAATTAGTTTCTGATTCACTTGGCATTTCACCAGTAACTGCCTCCGGCATTGTAACTGCAAAACTTTCCTCTCCTGCATAAGCTGCATCAAACACCATTCCGCTCTCAGCCTTCATATCCATATCATACAAACCGGCATCTCCGCCATATTCATCAGCTCCCTCACTAAACATTCCCGCTGCTGTGGTTGCAAATACTTCTCCATCAGCATCGCGAGCTTCTAAATCCTCCGGGCTATCTGCTTCCGCTGTTTTTACTTCAGCATCTGTTTTTGCTATGGAGGTTCCTGCTGAAGTGCCATCTGTAGCTATTTCACTTGGAACATCTCCCAATACTGTGTCCGAAGTAGCTGCTCCGCCGTTATTATTTGATTTAACATCTACATTTTTGCTGTTTCCGCAAGCTGTAAGTGAAAGGATACTGGCAATTGAAAGGGCTGCAAATCTAGTAAATCTACTTCTCTTAAAGCTATTAAAAATTCTCATTTTCTCATTTCTTTCCTTTGCATTTTCATTAAACTTTTTCATAATGGTCTCCTCCTGATCATATTCATATTTTGATTTTATTTATGTAACTTTACTATTAAAGATCTTTAACTGCCTTTCTATTATGTATACAGATTGAAATTTGGAAATGTTGCAACATAAAAATATTTTTTTTAATTATTTTAAAAAGGGCACTAGCTAACCTCTAGTGCCCTGATCTTAAACGATAGTAATGTATTCACTCTCGTTTTCAGTTATTAAACCTTTATTTTTAGCATATTCAATGCCCATTATGGACATTTCATTTACTGAGCTGCTCACCCTTGCAAAGCCGAAAATCTTTCCCGTTTCTCTTATAAGGTCATTTTTAGATAGACCAATATTTAATTTCATTACCTCTAAAACAGCATTTGAAGCTTCTTCCTTACATATATCTAAAGCATCTCTTTTATTTGGTTCCTCGGCATTTACTCTAAAAATTGAATAATCAGAAGGCTCTTGTCCCTTTGCCCAGAAGAAATCATTTTCCCCTGTCATATTATACTCAGCGTCAAGTGATATAACGACCATTTCAAGGAAATCATTCACCTTCTTAGTAAGTCTTACTACACCAAAAGCCGTGGCAGTTTTATGAAATAAAAGTTCTCTGCTTATTGGCGCTTCAGCATCGATGAATTTAAGCATCACCATCTTTACTTTATCTACATTTTCCTTTGCCGTAAACTCATCGGCGCTAAGATTTTCGCCGGTTTCTATAATAAGCGCCTTATATTTTCGAAGCGGTTCATTTATAGAATTACCTCTTATTAAACCACTTTCATTTAAGCTTTCCTCAAGTAAACCACTTTCATTTAAGCTTTCCTCAAGTAAATCGCTTTCATTTAAGCTCTCCTCAAGTAAATTTCTTTCATTTAAGCTCTCCTCAAGTAAATTTCTTTCATTTAAGCTCTCCTCAAGCAGCTCACTACTTAAAGAATTCTTTAAAGCACCATCACTCTTAGTGTCACCACAAAGAGCCTCATTACTCTCAGCCCCTGCTGCTTCGCCCTTTACCAAAAAGCTGTCCGCATTTGCTCCGTCCAAAGTAACAAAGCCGCCCTCTGCTTCAAGAGCTCTTCTTTCTTCATTTTCTTCCTTGAGACGATTAAGCTCTGCCAAAAGTTTTTCTAATTCACCTTCCTTGTCATCCCACCAGTCCATGCTCCAGATGCGGTAAACGTTCCAGCCTAGTCCTGCTAATACAGATTTATGGGACAATTCTCTATCATGTACAGTTTTAGCACTCTGATAGGTATCAGAATCAAGAAGAATGCCAAGGAGATAGGTATGAGGATCTGCCGGATCCACTACGCCCACATCAACTCTGAACTTTGAATGACCGACCATTTTATCACACTTAAAGCCGTTTTCTTCAAGAAAAGCCTCGATTTCATGGGCAATTCCGCCGCTTTCAATTTTTTCAGTAGCAATTCCATTTTCTGTAACAGGAAGCTTTCCTTTTTTAGCATATTCAAGGAACGCTCTAAGCTGCATTGCACCCTGTGCCCTGGTTCTTGAAATATCGATATCCTCTGGGTCCATGGATGAAAACACCTTCATCTCCATTCTAGAACGGGAAACTGCAACGTTAAGTCTTCTGCCTCCTCCTTCTCTATTAAGCGGTCCGAAATTCATTGATATCTTTCCATCCTTATCAGGTCCATAGCTTACCGAGAATAAGATTACATCTCTTTCATCACCCTGTACATTTTCAAGATTCTTTATAAATAAAGGCTCAGGTACATTATTCATCCAGTTCTCAAGCTCAGCATCACTCTTACAGCGCTCAGTGAGCATATCATCTATAAGGTTCTGCTGTGAAATATTAAAGGTTACAATTCCAACGCTTCTTCCTTTAAGAGCCGGGTTCTTTGACCTATTTACAACCTCTTCAACAACAGCCTCAGCCTCGGCCTTATTAGTTCTGCTTCTTCCCTTATCAAATACTCCGTTTACTTTAACAAAGGATACCTTAGAATCCATGTCACTGCTTGACGGGAAGGTAAATAGCCTATTTTCATAGAACATTCTATTACTGAAGGCTATAAGGCTCTCACTTCTGCTGCGGTAGTGCCATAAAAGATGCGACTGAGGCATTGAAAGAGCAAGGCAATCATCAAGTATGCTCTCAAGATCATCTGTATCCGCCTCTTCTTCGCTGACCGCATTAGTCATAAAGAAAGATGTCGGCGGCATCTGATTTGGGTCACCTACAATAACTGCATTCTTACCTCTAGCAATTGCACCAACTGCTTTATAAGTAGGAAGCTGAGATGCCTCATCAAATACAACAAGGTCAAATGGCTCCCTCTTTGGATCTAGATACTGTGCAGCTGAAATAGGACTCATCAGCATGCAAGGACAAAGCTTTGGTAATAAGGTCGGAAGCTCAGAAAACAGCTTTCTAAGACTTACTCCCCTTGAATTATTTCTGATTGCTCTTTGAAGAATTCCTGCCTCAGAGCTCTTAGCTGCCTCCCTTGTAAAATCAGGTACGTTGCTGGAAAGCCTTGCAAAAATCTCCTTTTGGTTGAGCTTTTGAATTTTATCATCAAGGCCTTTAAGCTGCACTATTTTTTCATTAAATACACTTCCATTAAAATGATTTAATACGCTGTCTTCATTTACATATAAATTAATAAGTCCCTTATACATTGCTCTTTTATATAAAGGCATGATTTCTTCAATTTGCATCTGAGGATCAGAATTATTAGAAAGGGCATTGACTAACTCTGTAAGTCCCTTATTTTCTGCCTCCGCCTTTACTGTATTATAAGCAATAAAATCCTTTAGCTCCTTTATATGATTCTTAATTTTATCGCATTTATTGATTTCAGCCGCAATAAAATCATCATTATCACCGCACTCAGAAAGCTTTAGGGTATCATAAATATCAGCCTTCTTCTCGATATGCTTTGTATATGCATTCTTGACCTCAGCTGCTTCATCTATGAGCGAATGGTCATCACAGGCCATTGCAATTATATTATCATTTCCAAATAAAGTCGCAACACTGCCTCTGCTCTGAAGAAGCGCAGTAATAAAATTTTCAGCCTCTAAATAATGGCCCACCTTACTCTCGGCAAATTCCCTTACTGCAGCATTTCCCGAAATTTCCTGGCACTTCTTGATAAGTGAATCTCCCTCTTCCTTTTCATTCTGATATACAGTAAGGTCTTCAGAGAGCTTAAGGAGGTCTTCCTTAGTGGCATCCTTGGCATACGGCGCATACTGCTTCCACATGGATTTTTCAGCAAAAAATCTTGGAATGGCCCATTTTGCAGCTACTGCATTTACCTTCGTCTTTATTTCTAAAGGATCAAGATTAAGGACCTCCTCCTTCCATTTTACTAAAACTGCATTTTTGTAAGAAGCAGCCTTAACATAGTGAGCACACATATCCTTGAGTGAATATAAGGTGCTCTGAATATCTGCATTTTTAAATATTCCTGCTGGCAGACTTCTCCACTTTACCAGCTCCTCACAAACATTTAAAAGATTAGAATGATCCTTTCTTGTGACAGGCTCAGGTTTTTCTATTTTTTTACAATAAGTCGATGATATATTTCTTAATTCCGAGAGCTCTTTTCCATAGGCTTCAAGCTGATCTAGCGCTGTAAGGTTAATACCCTGAGTATATTCATTTACTCTGACTGCACTGAGCGGATGATTATGAGGATGACCTATTTTATCAGCTGCTGATACAAGTCTTTCTACAATAAGTTCATTTTCCGAAAGCTTTACTGCATCAATTTCCTTTAGCATATCAGGATTGAACTCAAAATCCGGCGTCACCTTGGCGTATTTTTCATATTCATCAATTAATTCATATACAGAAAGTCCACATTTTCTCTTTAGCTTTACCGCATCTGAATAGGTTTCAAGCTCTTTTCTGAGCTCTTTTAGCTGCTCTGCGCTTCTTTCATATTCTTCAGGCGACTTATCCTTTGTTATTTCAGAAACCATCTTAAGCTGACCTATTACATCAGACTTTTTTGATTTATTAGAATGCAGCTCAAGGCAGAATGGTCCAAGGCCTATTTTTGAAAGTCTCTTTTGAACAACCGATAAAGCTGCCATTTTTTCAGCCACAAAGAGCACAGTTTTACCCTGTCCTAAAGCATTTGCTATAAGTGCTGTAATAGTCTGGGATTTTCCTGTACCTGGTGGTCCATGAAGTACAAAGCTCTCTCCCTTTGCCGCAGTTTCTATGGCAAAGAGCTGAGACGCATCTGCAGGTATAGTAATAAGAGCCTCATCTTCAGAAACCTTTTCCCCTTCCTCCATAGGCTCTGGGTCCCAGGCCAACTTTCCATCAATAAGACTTTTAACTATTTTATTCTTTTCTAGCTCTTCAATTCTATTTCTTACATCATTCCACATTACAAATTGTGAAAATGAAAAAACTCCGATATAGGCACTTTGAATTATATCCCAGCGCTTTTGTCCCATTACCGCATTTCTAACGGTAGCAAAAACAACAGGAAGATCTACGCCGTGTTCATCTGCAGGAAGAGGATCTAATCCATTTATTACAATTCCAAAGTCCTGTTTTAACATTTCAAGAAGCGTTATGTTCATTTGCGCATCTTCATCACGCTCTCTGATTATATATCCGCTATTTGCAGATTTACGTACAATATCAATAGGAACAAGTACAATAGGTGCATAGCGTGCCTGATTGCTTCTATCTGTCTCATACCAGCGAAGAAGACCCAAAGTCAAGAAAAGCGTATTTGCGCCTCCCTCTTCAATAGCCACCTTATTGCTTCTATATAATCCAATAAGATTCTTAGAAAGCTCTGCTTCAGAAAGACCGCTCCTTAGTCTCTTATTTTCAAAATCAAGTTTAAAAATATTATTTAAATCGCTTACATTTGCATAGAATTCAGGATTCTTTTCTTCCTCATCCTTTACTTCCATTTCTATAGGTCTTGGCGATACCACATATTCTTTTCCGGAAGAGAGCGCATCCTCAAGTTCAGCGATCTGCTTTAATAAAAGAGGTATTACATTTCCCTTAATTCTCATATTAATAAGAGAATTACGCAGTCCTAAATCTAGCAGCTTTCTTTCCCAGAATTCTACCTTCCCCTGAGGTTTTACTTCATCATAATTCAAATGCTTTACTTCTATTTTCTGCGAAAGCTTATCAGGTGCTGAAGTAAGTTCACTTTCCTTTAAAAGCTCTGTCGGCACCTGGTATTCACCGCCTATTATGACTCTTTGAGGAAGTGGTAAAATGCCCATTTTTCTAGCTCTATTTATATCGACAGCGCAGATAAAATCATCTACCATAGAAAGCTTTGCATTTGCAAGCTTTACAGCATCCTTAAATTCGGTGTTTCTCCCTGAATTCATGCCTGTACATTCAAGGCACACAATCTCATTTATGCCCTCTGCAGTTCTTTTTGATATAATTGCAGGATCATCTATTATGGTATCTGAAAAAGCACTTTCCTCTTCTAGCCAAAGCCCTGCAAAGGCATGTCCTTTAAGTATTACGATAATAGGATGAAGGCCTATGCTTTCTGCAACTGATGCATAAAGAAGCGCCATTTCAATGCAGGTACCAAATTTCTGAAGCAGCATTGCATCGCAGCTCCTTACTCTCTGACCTATGCCTACAAAGCTAGCCGGCGGCTCAGAATATAAAATATTCTGCTTCTGAATTGCTCCATATATGGCTGCTGCCATCGCTAATATTCTATTGGGATCCTTGCTTTGATAGCCATCAAGTGCACTGTCATTTGTCCATTTTTCCATCAGCTTTGCAGCATCTCCTGCAATTTCAGGAATCCTTGCATTATTAGGCGTAACAAAAGAAGCCACTAAATCAGGCGCATATATTCCCGGCCATTCATCAAAGGCAAGTACATCTAACTCATTTTGAATTCTAAATATCTCTGAATCGTTTTGATAAAGTGAAATAGAAAGAACGCATTTATTCTTTTCAGTCTGAGCAGCAAGACGCTGCGGATTTAATAATACCTTTAAATCTGTAATAAGCAATTCTTCATTTGCTGGTAATACAGCAACTTCTCTACTAAAGGGCATGGTGAATTCCGGTATGGTGGAAATTTTAAGCACAAGATTAGAGAGGTCAGTTTCTTTTTCATTATTCAACTGAACTCTGTATATGAACCTGTCGCCATTTTGCTGCAATGCATAACAAATAAAAGGCTTCAATATTATCTTAGCCTTTACTCCAAGTTCTTTATTTTCAGCTAAAAGCTCCTTAGGCGCTCTTTCCTCTAGTTTTTTATTTTCACCATCCATATAAATAGCTCCTTTATTATACTACAGTCCCGAAAACTAGCATTCTTAAGGTTTTACAAACTAACCTATTATACCATACTTTTAATTGAAATAAAAGTATAAATTAGATAAGTTCTTAAATTATTATACTTCATCTAAAAAATAAAACGGTGATTCCTTTTTAGAAATCACCGCTTATTTTTTATAAATGACCCACGGGCGAAAACTCATTACCTTTAGGTGATGGGTTTTCGCCCACCTTGCCATAATGCCGTACAATGTACGATTGTGCGTATCCTTATACTATTACCATATAAGGAATTTGACATCACCTCGACAATGATATTTTGTTTTTACAGATTATTCCTTATCAGCATCATCTGACTTTTCTTCTGTATCAGCCTTATCTTCAGCACTGTCATCAGACTTATCTTCAGCACTGTCATCAGACTTATCCTCAGCTTCTTCCTTATCAGCATCATCTGGATTTTCTTCCTTCTGAGTTGACTTTGCTGCATCCTCAACTGCATCCTCGTGGTTATAGTCTGCAATCTGAGCCATGATGTTCTTCTGGTAAAGAAGATCAAGCTTTTCATAGCCCCTGAAAGTCCATGAATAGGTTGAGAACCATCCACTGCTTATTTTTGAATCAACTTCAAATCTATCTGCAATAACATCATAACTTGTTACATCAACAGCAAGCTTTCCATCTGAATCAAGCATAAGGTTATTATACTTAATTGCCCAATATAATACAGGGCTCCTCTTGTACTTTTCTGTCTTTCCATCAACCTCAGCCTTTAAATCAATCTTTGCCTTGTATTTGTATACAAGATATAACTGATTCTTAGTCCATGAGTTTGACTTAGATGTAAGAAGATAGCTACCAATATTATCAAACGAAACAAGAGAAACATTTTCATTCCAATCATTTGCAACATAAGCATTAAATACATCTTCAGCCTGAGACTTCATCATATCAAAGCCTTCTGTTGAAATCTGATCAAGTGATGCTACATAAGATGTAAGACCTTCAACTACAAAATCCTTTGTTGTTACAGATGGCTTCTTACCAGTTCTATCAATTACTGTTTCAAAATTTGAATCTCCGTAATAATCTTCAACGGTAACTGTTACTACATCACCATTCGAGAGACCTTCAGACTTAGAAAGCTTATACTCAAGATAATCACATGCATCATCATCTCCTCTTGATGAAAGTCTGGCATTTCCATCTGGTGCATAACCGCTATATTCAAGAGTTACACCATCAAAAGGATCAAATTCAACAACCTGTGGAACACCTTCTACAGTAATCTTCTTTTCTGTTGAAGAAGGAACCTTACCATAGCTCTCTGCCATGCTTACAAAATCAGTATGACCACTGTAATCTGTAATAGTTACAGTAATTGTATCACCATCAGAAAGGCCTGAATCTGGAGAAATCTTGTAATCGATATAATCTGTAGCAGAATCATTTCCCTTCTTCTTAAGTCTAGCTGTTGCATTTGGAGCATAGCCTGAATACTCAATTTCAATGCCATCAAAAGCATCAAACTTCTTTATTTCCTTAAGACCTTCTACAGTAAATTCCTTAGACTTTATCTTAAGCTTTACTCCATAAGTCTTTTCAAGATCTTTGATCTTTTCATCTGATAAAGAACAGCTTACAGTAACCTTTGTTCCATTTGTAAGTTCTTTTCTTGGATCAACTTCATAAATATCAGCAAGCTTTTCAGCGAGAATCTCTGCACCATTTTCCTTAATGGCCTTCTTTAACTTCTTCATATTCTTGTCAGAAGTTGCATTATCAAGATCTAATTCTCCTCCTAAAGCCATTGAGAAAAGTGTATCGTAAAGGCCGCTGCTTGTAAGCTCAGACATTGAAATCTTATCAACATCAACCTTTACCTTGCCATCATATTCCTTAACAAATGCAGCTGTATCAAAATCAATAGTTGCAGTACCTAAAGAATCATAACCGTTATAAGAAAGATTAATAAACTTATCAGGCTTTACAGTAGCCTTATGTGTAAGAACTAATACAATAATTAAAACAACAACAGCTAAAACTGCAGCGATAATTCCTATTGTCTTCATAGGAATAGCCTGCTTTGCAGCTCCTCCACCTGCATTACCTGCAGCATTAGGAATTACACTTCCTGCCGGAATACCGTTATTATTAGCAGCTCCGGTTGCTGCGCCATTAGTAGCTCCGTTTGCTGCGCCATTAGTAGCTCCTTTTGCCGCATCCTTTGCAGCATCTACCTTAGGCGAAATTTTACCTTCGGTATTCTTTACTGCATCTTTAGCATCGTCTACAGCTGTAGCTGCCTTTTCATCAGCTTTCTTTGCTGCATCCTTTACAGCTCCCTCTGCCTTTTCAGCAGTTTCCTTTGCCTTTTCAGCAGCATCCTTTGCAGTATCATCTGCCTTCTTTGCTGCATCCTCTGCTTTAGCCGCAACGTCCTTTGCAGCACCCTCTGCCTTAGCAGCAGCATCTTTTGCAACTTCATCGACAGAAACAGCTATCTTTGCACCACAAGCTGCACAGAACTTTGTTCCTTCTTCGAGCTTTGCTCCGCATTTGTTACAGAACATTTTCATTGCCTCCTCTTTTCATAAATATTACCCAAATGGCTATCGCTAATAATACTAATTAAAAAAAGTACGGGGGAATTAGCCTTATTAGCATAACTTATTTTTATGAATAAATACATATTCAAAAAAATAAAACTACAGTTTATTATTCTATCATATTCGTAAAAAAAAGTCAATCATACACTTTTTTACATACATCATATCTTTCTAACATTTTTCGTATCTTGACTTTATTTTTTCATTGTATTAAAATTATACTAATTCAGTAAAGGATTTTTGTCAGACAAAATTCTTTACGATTATCATTTTAAAGGAGGATTATTTATGTCATCACCAAAAAAAGCTTCTTCAAATGATGGATTCCTTGAGAGGACCTTCCATCTTAAGGAGCATGGAACAAATGTCAAGACAGAAATCGTTGCTGGTATTACAACCTTTTTGTCAATGGCCTACATTCTTGCAGTAAATCCAAGCATTCTAGGTACTGTAATGGATGCTAGCGGTGTTTTTGTCGCAACAGCAATCGCTTCTGCTATTGCAACATTTGTTATGGGAATCTGGGCAAACTACCCTATCGCACTTTCAGCTGGTCTTGGCTTAAATGCATACTTTGCTTATACTGTATGTCTTGGCGAGCTCGCTGCTGAAAAAGAACCTTTTAGAATCTGCCTTACCGCAGTTTTATTTGAAGGTATCATCTTCATTCTTATTTCTATTTTTAAATTCCGTGAGAAAATAGTAAATCAGATGCCTCAGAACCTTAAATATGGTATCTCGGCTGGTATTGGTCTCTTCATCGCAATGATAGGCCTTGTAAATGCAACTGTTATAGTAAAGGATGATGCTACTACTGTTGCTCTTGGCGATTTCAAAAATGCTGAAGTTACTCTGTGTCTCATTGGATTTCTCATTATAATTATTTTAAATCATTACAAGGTAAAGGGTTCAGTTCTCATCGGAATTATCGCAACCTGGATTCTTGGCATGATTGCAGAAAAAGCTGGCTGGTATACCGGTACAAGCGTATTCCCAAATTTCTCAGCAGGACTTAAACTTGATGGCATAAAGAATACAGCCTTCCAGTTTGATTTTAAATGGGCTGCAGAACATTTCATCCAGTTCATTGCAATTACCTTCAGCTTCTTCTATGTAGATTTATTTGATACAGTCGGAACTGTTGTAGGTGTTGCTGACAAGGCCGGACTTCTTGATAAAGAAGGAAATCTTCCAAGAGTAGGAAGAGTATTTATGGCAGATGCAATTGGTACTGTTTCAGGTGCTTGTCTTGGTACTTCTACAGTAACCAGCTTCGTTGAATCTAGTGCAGGTGTTGCTGCAGGCGGAAAAACCGGTCTTACAGCCTTCACAACTGGATTCCTTTTCCTTGTATCACTTGTACTTAGTCCTATCTTCCTTGCAATTCCTGGTTTTGCAACAGCACCAGCGCTTATCTATGTTGGTATGCTCATGGTTTCTAGTGCAAAGAACATTTCCTTTGACGGTGATGCAGCTGATGCAGTAGGAGCTTATATGGCACTTATCATGATGCCTATGACCTACTCTATTGCAACAGGTATCATGTTCGCAGTTATTGCCTGGGTTGTTGTTAAGGTATTTACAGGAAAGGTAAAGGATATTAAGCCGGTTATGTGGATCATATTTGTTCTCTTTGCGCTTCGAATACTAGCCCTCGTAACCAATTTCATGTAAATATAGATTTTCCAAATAAAAAAGTGTGTATAACCTAAAAACAGATTATACACACTTTATTTTTTCTTTGGCGTTTACACTAACCATCTATTACGTTTATTATATATCCACCTTCTGCTTCAATTAAATCTACATTTTTTCAAGGAACCCTGACAGTCTTTCTATCGGTATAGGCTTTGAATGCTTATAGCCCTGAATGTAATTAGCCCCCATTTCAACGCAGAGCTTTTCCTGATCATCAGTTTCTACACCTTCAAAGAGGATTGAATATTTCAGATCAGTAAAGAGATTTGAGAAGTTCCTTACCATAAAGTCTGCATTCTTATTCTTCTCTGCCTCTACTACAAGCGAACGATCAAATTTTATGATATCAAATGGTAATTCCATGATTCTCTCGAAATTAGAATAACCGGTTCCGAAATCATCGAGATAGAACTTAATACCAGTACCTTTTAATTCATTTATCTTATTTCTGATTGCATTAAATTCCTTATCAGTTTTAGATTCAGTTACTTCAATGGCTATTTTATCAAAAGGAATACCGTTTTTAGCTATTACTCTTCCTACATCATCAGTAAAGCTTTCACGGGTAACATCAAGGATTGAAAAATTGACAGAAATCCTTTCAATAACATATCTCTCCTTTATAAGATTCTTCACCTCGGCACATACTTTATTTAGAATTATCAAGGTAAGAGTATGAATAAGATCATTTTCTTCTGCAATAGGAATGAATTTATCAGGATAAATAATGCCTTCATTTTCTAGATTTAGCCTCATAAGTGCTTCGGCAGTATCATACTTTTTAGTTCTGACATTATATACCGGCTGGCAATATACCAATACCCTCTCGTCATCAAGCTCATTTTTATTATTTATGTCACGAAGCTCATTGAGAATATATTCATTTCTCTTATAGTTATTAATATCAACACCATCGATAAAATGCACTGTATTATAGGGCATTACCTTTTCCTTCTCATAAAGGATCTTAAGATAATCAGAACCATTCCCTATCGTCTCGGTTGTTCCGCTTACAGTAATCTTATAATTCAGCTTCACCCTATCGTAATAAACTTTAAATTCGTCTATTATTTCATCTACATCCTTCTTCATCATAGCAAAAGAAGTGCTTGCCATAATCTTATAAGCTAAAATGAAACGATTATCGTGAAGCTGATAAATAACACCTCTTTTTATATTATTTTTCATGAACTCATTAAATTCACGCTTTATGTACTCATTCTCGTTATATGCAGTTGAAAAATTTTCTATTACCGCACTGATAAAAAGCATTCTCTCGCCGTTTTTAATCGCATCATCAACGGCAAACATAAAGGCTTCTTCGGAAGCTGTACCCGTATCTGGATTGTATGGATTTCTATGAAGGAAATACAAAAGTCCTAGTATATTTATAAAAAATGAAACATTTATAAATGATGATTGCTTCATAACTCCGCTTGCAAACATCATCAAAGTTGCAATAAGAGTAACATATAAAAGGCCAGAATAAATATTAGATACAATCTTACTTCTATTTAGGAACAAAACAGCGAACATTGAAAAAACTATAATATTGTAAAGTATAATAAATACATTTAATCCGGTATGTTCATCACCATTTTCGTCTATATAATAGCCTGTTTTATTAATTGTGGTTATAACGAATACAAGAATAGAAATAATATAGAAAATTCCATAGATAGAATTCCATATTCTTTTCCATTTTAAATCAAGCTTTACCATGCTAAAAAGCCTATTGGCATAAAAAATGCATTCAGCCCCTATAAAAAGAAGGAAAGCAAGCTTAGATATATATATGTAAGCACTAGGAACACTTCCCCTTACACTAAAAAAGAAATGATAAATAATATTTGAATTACAAGCCAAAAACAGAACAATTACCATTGAACTTAAAAGCTTATAATCCAAATTTTTTCTTGTAAAGGAGCGGCTTAAAAGTAAAAATACCGCAAGGCAGAGAAATGAACACGCAACATCTACCTGAGGAACATAGCCGTTATAAAAATAAGCCTTATAAAACTCCTCTGAAAACATATTAAAAAATGATAGTAGCATAATTCTCCACCTCCTTTACATATGATAAAAAAATGTATATATATATATATATACATATGCCCGACGGGACTCGAACCCACAACCTTCAGCTTCGGAAGCTGCTGCTCTATCCATTGAGCTACAGGCATCCATTAAACAAGCTTATTACTTTTAAAGGTAATAAGCCTGTAAAATATTAGCTATAATTATATCAAAAATATAAAGAAAATGCAATTAAATAAAATGTTATTTTATAAATTACAGCTCTTTTACTGCTCTTGAAAGCATGAGCTTGATTCTGTTTAGCTGATTAACTTCACTTGCCCCCGGATCGTAATCGATGGCAACTATATTTGCCTCTGGATGCTTATTTCTGATTGCCTTAATAACACCCTTACCGACAATATGGTTAGGAAGACAAGCAAATGGCTGAGTACAGATAATATTTCTTACATCCTCATTAATGAGCTCGATCATTTCAGCAGTAAGGAACCATCCCTCACCGGTCTGATTACCGATAGACACATAAGGTCTGGCATTTTCAACAAGCTCTTCAACTCTAGACATAGGCTTAAATCTTTCACTCTTTTCAAGTGCCTCTCTTGCTCCCTTTCTAAGGAACTCAAGACCGCTTATTCCGATCTGATTCAGACCAGCACTGAGCTCACTCTTACCAAGATACTTAGCCTGATACTTCGCATCATAGCAGCCGTACAGGAAGAAATCAAGGAGATCTGGAACTACAGCTTCAGCGCCCTCCTGCTCAAGAAGGTCTACAACTCTGTTATTCGCAGTAGGCTGGAACTTAACAAGGATCTCACCAACGATACCTACCTTAGGCTTCTTTATGGTTTCATCTATTGGAAGATTATCAAAATCATGGACAATTCCTTCAAGATTTCTCTTATATTCCTTCCAGTTTCCATTAGTAACTGACTTCTTACAAACCTTTAACCACTTCTGATGAAGCTTATTTGCGCTTCCCGGAACCAGCTCATAAGGTCTTGTGTGGTAAAGCACTCTCATGAAAAGGTCTCCGTAAACTACAGCCTGAAGTCCTCTTATTGCAAGATCTGGAGTAATTACAAAGCCAGGGTTCTTTTCGAGTCCCTTTGTAGAAAGAGAAATAACAGGAACCTGAGGCATTCCAGCCTTTGCAAGAGCTCTTCTTACAAAGCCTATATAATTTGTGGCTCTGCAGCCGCCGCCTGTCTGAGACATCATTACTGCAGTCTTATTTAAATCATATTCACCCGAAAGCAGCGCATCCATAAGCTGTCCTACAACTAAAATGGACGGGAAGCAGGCATCATTATTTACATACTGAAGACCTACATCAATAGCCTGACGGTTGTAATTTGGTAGAACTACTATATTATAGCCGCATGAACGGAAGGCTGGCTCAAGCATGTCAAAATGAATAGGTGACATATTTGGCACAAGGATGGTATAATCCTTCTTCATGCTCTTTTCAAATACTACTCTATGATACTCAGCTGTATGAACCTCTGGAAGAATATTCTTTATCTTTCTTTCCTTAATTGCTGCAAGAAGAGATCTAATACGGATCCTTGCTGCTCCAAGGTTATTTACCTCATCGATTTTCAGCATTGTATAAATCTTACCTGAGGCAGAAAGAATATCATTAACTCCATCTGTTGTAACTGCATCAAGTCCGCAGCCGAAGGAGAAGAGCTGTATCATTTCAAGATTTGCCTGCGTGCGAACAAAGGAAGCTGCTGCGTAAAGTCTTGTATGGAACATCCACTGATCGACAATGAGAAGCGGTCTGTCTACCTTTCCAAGATGGCAGATCGAATCCTCTGAAAGTACAGCAACTCCGTAAGAATTAATAAGCTCTGGAATACCATGATTGATTTCAGGATCAATATGATATGGTCTGCCCGCAAGGACGATACCAGTCTTTCCTGTCTTCTTAAGATAGTCAAGAGTCTCCTCGCCCTTCTTTCTTACATCGCTCTTACTATTTGCAAGCTCTACCCATGCCTTATGAGCTGCGATTTCAATTTCCTTTGCAGGAATATGATTCTTTCTTACAAAGAAACTTACAAGTCTATCTGTCAATATCTTTTCGCTCTCAAAGGACATGAATGGATGCTGGAAATTTACCTTATTTATTTTTAAATCTTCGACATTATTTTTAATGTTCTCAGGATATGAGGTAACCATAGGACAGTTATAATGATTTCCTGCCGTACTATCCTCAATTCTTTCATAAGGGATACAAGGATAGAAAATATACTTAATTCCCTTATCAATAAGCCATTCAACATGACCATGTACAAGTTTTGCCGGGTAACACTCATTCTCTGATGGAATGGTCTCAATACCCATCTCATATATCTTTCTTGAGCTTAAAGGACTGAGAACAACTCTATATCCAAGCTCTGTAAAGAAGGTATACCAGAAAGGATAAAGCTCATACATATTAAGAGCTCTAGGAATGCCTACAACTCCTCTAGGAGCAAGATTTTCAGCTAATGGCTCATAGCCGAACATTCTCTTTAATTTATATTCGTAAAGGTTAGGAATATTATCCTTATTCTTTACCTTTCCAAGACCTCTTTCACATCTGTTACCAGAAATGAAGCGTCTTCCATCTGAGAACTTATTAATTGTAAGCATACAATGGTTCTCACAGCCCTGACAGCGTGTCATGGTAGAGGTAAACTTAAGCTCTTCAATTTCCTTAATTGAGAGCATTGTAGACTTCTGGCCTGTGTAATGATTTTTAGCAAGAAGAGCTGCACCAAAGGCACCCATTATACCTGCTATGTCAGGTCTTACTACATCTCTATTAATAAGCTTTTCAAAGCTTCTAAGTACAGCATCATTATAGAAGGTTCCGCCCTGAACAACAATGTGTTTTCCCATGTCATCAGGATTAGTAACCTTTATAACCTTATACATCGCATTTTTAATTACAGAATATGCAAGACCTGAAGAAATATCTTCAACCGTTGCACCTTCCTTCTGAGCCTGCTTCACCTTTGAATTCATGAATACAGTACATCTAGAACCAAGGTCGATAGGGCTCTTTGCATAAAGAGCAATCTTTGCAAAATCAGCAACCTCATAGTCAAGAGACTTAGCAAAGGTCTCAATGAAGGAGCCGCAGCCTGATGAGCAGGCCTCATTAAGAACAACTGACTCAACAGTCCGATTCTTAATGCGGATACATTTCATATCCTGTCCACCTATATCAAGGATACAGTCTACATCCGGTTTAAAGAAGGCAGCTGCAGTGTAGTGAGCCACAGTTTCTACCTCACCCTCATCAAGCATGAGGGCAGCCTTAATAAGAGCTTCACCATAGCCTGTTGAGCAGGCACGCACGATATGCGCATCCTTTGGAAGCTTTGAATATATATCCTTAATTGCACTGATTGTTGTCTTAAGAGGGCTTGCGTTGTTACTTGAATAGAAGGAATAAAGAAGAGTTCCATCCTCACTTACAACAGCAGCCTTTGTGGTAGTAGAACCGCAGTCAATACCAAGGAAGCAATTTCCCTTGTATTTTGAAATGTCACCCTTCTTAACTGAATCGACATCATGTCTCTTCGTAAACTCTGCATATTCAGCCTCGTTCTTAAACAAAGCATCCATACGCTGAACTTCCATTTCCATATGAACACCGTTATTAAGGCGCTCTGCAAGCTCGCCAAGGCTTACCATGGTATCAATGGATTTCGCTTCGCTATTTCCGCGCTTCTTTGCTTTTTCCTGCTCGGCAATAGACTCTGCATTAAGAGCTGAACCTATAGCAGCAAAAAGATGTGAATTATCAGGAGCAAAAATATGCTCATCTGTAAGCTTTAAGGTACGGATAAAAGCAGCGCGCAGTTCAGTAAGGAAATGAAGTGGTCCTCCAAGGAAGGCTACATTTCCGCGAATAGGTCTGCCACATGCAAGTCCTGAAATTGTCTGATTAACTACTGCCTGGAAAATGGATGCAGAAAGGTCTTCCTTAGTTGCACCCTCATTGATAAGCGGCTGAATATCTGTCTTTGCAAATACACCGCATCTTGCAGCAATAGGATAAATGGCCTTATAGTTTTTAGCATAAACATTAAGACCTGCTGCATCTGTTCTAAGAAGAGCTGCCATCTGGTCGATGAAGGAGCCTGTACCACCGGCACAGATACCGTTCATACGCTGATCAATACCATTTGAGAAATAAATGATCTTAGCATCTTCACCACCAAGCTCAATGGCAACATCCGTCTTTGGAGAATAATGCTCAATGGCAGTTGAAACTGCAACTACCTCCTGAACAAATGGAATATTAATATTATTAGCGAGAGCTAGACCGCCCGAACCAGTTATAACAGGCATTACCTTTAATTCCTTAGAAAGATTTCCTGTAACGGTCTCAATGCCCTCTGGAGTATTTTTAGAAATTACACCAAAGCTCTCTTCGATTAAAGCTGCAAGAGTTGACTGAATATTGGCAAAATGTCTTCTATAATCTGAGAAAACTACTTCCTGATTTTCATCAAGGATTGCAATCTTTACCGTAGTTGAACCAATATCAACTCCCAATGTATAATTATTATTTAACACCTTTGTTTCTTCTGCCATTTACTGACCTCCATAGCAGTCACAAATAACTACTATCACATTCTTTTTTTAATCCCAAGCTATTATCTATATAACCCAAAGTTTTTTCAATTCTTAGTATTATATCACAAAAATAATAATTCTTATTGATTCCAATCAATTATAATCAAAATTTAACTACTTATTTAAAACTTTTTTATTTTTTCCAGGTTGATGGCACAAGTAAAATAAGCATAGGGAACATTTCAAGTCTTCCTGCAAGCATGTCAAAGGAAAGAACTATTTTTGAAAAGCTGCCAAATGAGCTGTAATTTCCCGTAGGACCCACTGCATCAAAACCTGGTCCGATATTATTAATCGTTGCGGCAATCGCAGTAAACTCAGTCGTAATTCCCATTCCCTCAAAGGAAATAAGAAGCAATGATACCACATATACTAAAATAAAGGACATAAAATATACATTTACCATGCGCATTGTCTCATGGTCCACCTTTTCGCCGTTAAGCTTGACAACCTTTACACTTCTTGGATGAATGACCTGCATAAGTCCCTTTTTAACATTTTTAACAAGGAGAATAATACGAGGCACCTTCATTCCGCCGCCCGTACTTCCAGCACAGGCTCCGATAAACATAAGAAGCAGCAATATGAACTTTGAAAAATCCGGCCAAAGATTGAAATCAGAAATAGCAAAGCCGGTAGTTGTCATAACAGAAGCCGCATTAAAGGAGGCATGGTGAAGTGCCATAGGAACACTGTCAAACAGCCCTGCATTATAAATATTTGCAGTAATGGCTCCTACTGAAATGAAATAAATCACAAAATACCATATTACTTCTTCCGTAGTAAAGGCTTCTTTAAATTTCTTCTTTAAAATAAAATAATAGGTATTAAAATTCACACCAAATAAAATCATGAACACAGTAATAATTACCTTACTAGCCACGCTGTACTCGCTAAAGCCGGCATTAGAAATTGAAAAACCACCAGTACCTGCTGTAGCAAAGGTATAACATACCGAATCAAAGAAAGGTACTCCGCTTATAACAAGGAGAGCTAACTCTACAACGGTAAGTGCAAAATAAATCTTATATAATATACCTGCAGTCTGGCGCATTCTAGGCACCAGTTTACCTACAACCGGGCCCGGGCTCTCCGCCTTCATAATATGCATGGTCTGTCCGCCCGACATTGGAATAATGGCAAGCATAAATACAAGAAGACCCATACCGCCTAGCCAATGAGTCAGGCATCTCCATAAATTAGTAGCGTGAGATATATTAGTATAATCTGTAATTATTGAAGCTCCCGTTGTTGTAAAACCGGAAACTACTTCAAAAAAGGCCGAGGCATAATCTGTAATGTCACCACAAATAAGCATTGGCAACGCGCCAAAAATTGAAAGCGCTATCCAGCTAAGCGATGTAATTACAAAACCTTCCTTTGCAAAAATCGAGGTATTCTTAGGCTTTTTTATGGTAAGAAGGGTTCCTGCAAAAAGGCATATTCCTGCTGCAATAACATAGGCAATGCCCTCTTCTTCAAGATAAATCCAGCCTGTAAGTGCTGGAAGCAGCATCGCTCCCCCTTCTATTCTCAAAATATAGCCAATGATATAAAATACCATTCTATAATTCATTACTCATCCTCCAAGAAATCGTCAAGAGCAGAAAGCCCAGAAAGCGTGGTTACTATAATAATAATGTCTCCCTCTTGTATGGTATCCGATCCCTTTGGAGTATAAATATTACCATATCTATTTATACTGCACACAAGCACATTTTTCTTAAGCTTTAGCTCTGCAAGAGTCGGGCCTATCATTCTTGAATTAGCCGGTACACGGAATTCAAAAGCCTCGGCGCCTCCCTCTGCAATACGATACAATGCCTCTATTTTATTATAACTGTTCTGCTTGGCTCTTACATAACTAATGATATATTCAGCAGCAATTTCTTTTGGATAGATTTTTACTCCAATATTCAGCTTATCTACTATATTGGTAAAAGCCATATGGTCGATCTTGGTAATGGCCTTTGCCTTTGATACAGTTTTAGCGTATAGCGAAAGCATGATATTTTCTTCATCAATATTTGTAAGTGCTACAAAAGCACCTTCACTAGATAAGCCTTCCTCTTCAAGTACAAGCTTATCAGTGCCATCTCCGCAGATTACCTCTACAGAATTTCCAAGCATGGTAGATAGCTCCTCACAGCGTTCTTCATCTCTTTCTATGATCTTAGTAGTAATTCCAGCCTTAACAAGCATTTCTGCTAAATAAAAGGCTATCATTCCTCCGCCTACTATCATGGCATTCTTGATTCTTGTGTCCTGTATATGGGCATTGTGGAAGAATTCATCCATGTTATAAGAGGATGCAAGAATTGAAACCTTATCTCCTAGCTTTAATTCAAAGGAACCATCCGGAATAAAGGTCTCATCACCTCTTCTTACCGCACAGACTAATACATGCGACTTGAGCTTTTTAAAGCTCTCAGAAATGGTACTATTGGTAAGGTGAGAACCCTCTTTTAGCTCGATATTAAGAATTTCAATTCTTCCCTTGGCAAAGGTATCTACTTCGATTGCAGACGGGAATCTAAGGAGCTTTGCAATTTCATTTGCAGTCGCCCTCTCAGGATTTAAATACATTGAAAGTCCAAGCTCATCCTTAATATAATCTATTTCTTCTGCATATTCAGGATTACGTATTCTAGCAATGGTATGCTTAGCACCTATCTTTTTTGCAATGAGGCAGCAGAGCATATTTACTTCATCCTCTGGCGTAACCGCTATAACAAGATCTGCCTTAGCGACACCTGCCTGCTTTAAAACATTATAGGTAGCTCCATTTCCTACCATGCTCATTAAATCTATTTCACTAGAGACCTGCTCAACAATATCCCTGTCATTATCAATGATAATGACCTCATGATTTTCATTATTTAACTGTTCTGCAATAGTCCTGCCTATCTTACCGCAGCCAACTACTATAATCTTCATAACTTCCTTTCATAATACGGATTTAATGCATTCATTTAAAATAATCACTCGAATTAAATATGCCTATAAATTTAACATATAAAGTCCATAAAAACTCTTTACTTTTCCCTAAAAAAAGATACAAAAATAAAGTCACAGACAACATACCGTATCATTATAACACTTTTAATACAAAATGTCGAGTGTGGCAAATTTAATCAACAAAGTCGCTGTATTTTTCACCCTTAAAGTAAGCCACAAAATCACTCATACTCCAGCTTCTTCATCGTATTTTTTTAATAGCTTTTTATCCTGCTTAGAAAGCTCAACCTTCTCGAATAAATCAGGCCTGCGCTCCCTTGTCCTAACTAGAGACTGCGTCCTTTTCCATTCATCTATCAACTTGTGATTTCCTGAAAGAAGAACCGGCGGAACCCTTCTTCCCTCATAAATTTCAGGATGCGTATACTGAGGATACTCTAGGAGATTGCCGCTAAAGGTCTCAGTTTCAGCAGAAACATCATTATGAAGTACTCCTGATACCATTCTAGAAATAGAATCAATCATTACCATTGCAGCAAGCTCGCCGCCTGTCAGAACATAATCTCCAATGGATACCTCATCAGTAACTACCATGTCGATAGCTCTTTGATCAATTCCCTCGTAGTGTCCGCAGATAAAAATAAGATCCTCGCTCTTAGCAAAATCCCTTGCCATATCCTGATTGAACATTCTGCCTGCAGGGGATAGATAAATTGTCCTTACCTTCCCTTTTCTCTCTTCAGGGATTTTATCCATTACAGCATTATGGCATCTTACTATAGGATCTGGATTCATAAGCATTCCTGCCCCTCCGCTATAAGGATAATCATCTACCTTCATATGCTTATCTAAAGTATAATCCCTTATATTAATAGCTTCAAAACCAAGCCTTCCTGCCTCCTTAGCACGCTTAAGGATGCTGACATTCAGCCCATTTTCAACCATTTCAGGGAATAGTGTCATAACATAAAAATTTATCATAATTTTTCCTAATATGTAATCTAGATTAGCCTAGAATATATTTTTTATGGTAAAACTCTAACCTGCTTAAATACACTGCACTATCAATTCTAATCCAGCAAACCAGGGATTACCTTTATCATTATCTTTCTATTTTCGATGTCCTTATTTAAAATATACTGAGGAATATAAGGAACAAGCATTTCCTTTGGATTTCCCTTTTTAGTAGTAAGTAAAGAACTTTCAAATACCATTATCCTTCCACCTGCAGTATCTAATATATCCTTGAACTCACCGAGCTTATTTCCATTTTCATCTATAATATCAGCGCCGATCATATCGGCAACATAAAATTCATTTTCACCTAAAGGAGAAGCATCTTCTCTTTTAATAATAACTTCCCAATTACGAAGCTTTTCAGCTTCATTCATATCATTAACTTCTTCAAATCCAACTATGACAGTTCCTTTGAAAAACTTAACAGAATTCACCTTAACGCTCTGCTTTTTTCCATTTTTCTCAAGAGTCATTTCCTTAATTCTCTTGAAATTCTGAATATCAGGGGTATCAGGAGCTATAACCACCTCCCCCTTAATGCCATGCGGCTTTACAATTCTACCTATACAAAAATAATCTGTCATAAAAACCTCACAAAAACAAGGGCTATTAGCCTTATTAGCCAAATAGCCCTCTAACCTATCACTGAACGATCTCAACCAGAACCTTTTTGTCATCCTTAATAGCTGCTGCCTTAACAACAGTACGGATAGCCTTAGCAATTCTACCATGCTTTCCGATGACCTTACCCATGTCTGTATCTGCGACATGAAGCTCTAATACGATCCCTTTTTCATCTTGTTTTTCGATGACATTAACGTCATCTGGATGATCAACAAGTGATCTGGCTATAAGCTCAACCAGCTCCTTCATTCAATCACCTCCAAAATTATTTAACGATTCCTGCCTTCTTTAAGATAGCATGAACCTTTGGTGTAGCCTGAGCGCCGTTAGCAACCCACTTCTTAGCTGCTTCTTCATCAAGTGTGTACTCAGCCTCTGGCTTGTGTAAAGGATTGTATGTTCCGATAATTGCAATAGCCTTTCCATCTCTAGCTGTTCTCTCATCTGCAACAACGATTCTGTAAACTGGAGCCTTCTTAGCACCAACTCTTGTTAATCTGATCTTAACCATTTTTTGATTCCTCCATAAATATTTGATTGAATTAATTTATATAGTAAAGCGGATATGCTGCGTTGCTTACTGCTCGTAAATCCGCATTCTCCACAAAACTAAACCTTTTAATTAAAATGGGAATTTCATTCCCTTCATGCCAGGCAAACCGAAACGCTTCTTCTTGCCCTTTCCACCGCCGCCGAGCATTCCTGACATCTGCTTCATAAGCTTTCTGCTCTGCTCGTACTGCTTCATTACCTTATTTACCTCTGCAATATCAACACCTGCACCATTTGCTATTCTCTTTTTTCTTGATACATTGATGATATCCGGATTTTCTCTTTCCTTTGGAGTCATGGAATAAATAATTGCTTCCATTCTTCCCATTGAATTTTCAGCCTCGGCGATCTGATCATCTGAAAGATCACCTGCACCGATTCCCATTCCGCCCGGAAGAAGCTTCATGATATCATTGATTCCGCCCATTTTCTTCATCTGCTGCATCTGAGCGAGATAATCATTGAAATCGAACTCTGCCTTCTTCATTTTCTGCTCTAGCTCTCTTGCCTGCTTTTCATCATACTCTGCAGAAACCTTATCGATAAGGGTAAGTACATCGCCCATTCCTAAGATTCTTGATGCCATTCTGTCTGGATAGAATGGTTCAAGGTCTGAGAGCTTTTCACCCATACCTGCATAAAAAATCGGCTTTCCGGTAACAGCTCTGATTGAAAGTGCTGCACCGCCTCTTGTATCACCATCAAGCTTGGTAAGAATTACACCGTCAATACCTACCTTCTCACTGAAGGCTTCAGCAACATTGACTGCTTCCTGACCTGTCATCGCATCTACGGTAAGAATCGTAGTATCTACATCAATGACTTTCTTGATATCTACAAGCTCATCCATCATCGCTTCATCAATCTGAAGACGACCGGCTGTATCTATGATAATTACATTATTCTTATTTTCTTCTGCATGAGCCTTTGCTGCTTCAACAATCTCAGCCGGCTTATGATCAGTTCCTATTGCAAAAACAGGAACACCCTGCTTTTCACCATTTACTTCGAGCTGCTTGATAGCGGCCGGTCTGTAAATATCGCAGGCTACAAGCAATGGACGCTTTCCCTGCGCCTTAAGCTTTCCTGCAAGCTTTGCTGCTGTGGTAGTTTTACCAGCACCCTGAAGACCTACCATCATAAGTACTGTAGTAGCATTTCCTGCTTTAATTGGAAGCTCTGTAACAGAACTGCCCATGAGCTCTACCATCTGCTCATTAACTATCTTTATAACAGTCTGTGCTGGAGTAAGGCTTTCAAAAACCTTTTCACCTACACATTTTTCCTGAACTGAATTTACAAACTGCTTAACTATTTTAAAGCTTACATCGGCTTCAAGAAGAGCCATCTTAACTTCTCTTAAGGCTGCCTTGACATCTGCCTCTGAAAGCTTGCCCTTGCCACGCAAATTTTTAAATATATTTGTGAGCTTTTCCGAAAGGCCTTCAAATGCCATTTAAGTCCTCCTAATTCTTCTTATCAATGCTGTCTGCAAATCTTGCAACCAGCTGAAGCTTATCTTCATAATGACTTAATGCCTTTTCACTGCGCTTGATTGAATCTCTCACGCCTTGCCTTGTAATTCCAATGTCATCAGCAATTTCTGAAAGAGACATGTCATTTACTATATAATCCTCGAATATCTGTCTATTTCTGTCCGTAAGTAATGGACCATAAAAGTCATATAACATTGACAATCTGACAATTTCTTCTATCTCATCAGCTGCCGGCTTGGAATAATCCTTCATACTCTTCTCCTGTAAAGCAATTTACTTTACACCTGAGTGAGTATAACAAAAAAAAGTCGGCTTGTCAAGTACTTTTTAGCTTTTTTTCTTGTTTTCTTCTAATCCGACTGGTTTAAAATCATAATTCAAATCAAGTTTTAATCAAGCAAATTGTAAAGCTTAATTAAAACCGTAACTAAGACCATACTAAAAATCGTAATTAAAATAGTGATCAGAATCGTAATTAAACTTAAGTTTAAAACTTTCCCTGAGTAAACAAAAATAGTCCGATTCCTACTGCTATGGTTATATTTAGAGAATCGACCTCTGGCGACTCTGGTATAATAACACTGGTTCCTTTATGTAAGAACTCCTCTGGAAGTCCTGTCGCCTCATTACCAAACACCAATGAATAAAGCTCAGGCTTTGGCGCATCCGCAGCAGAAAGCGGCTTTTTTCCATCTAGCATAAAGGTAAATACCTCATGCTTTTGATAAAACTCTCTATACTCATCAAAACTGTCATAGTACTTAATTCTAAGGCTGAATATTGCTCCCATCGAAGAACGGATTACCTTAGGATTCATGATATCAGGTGCCGGTGAAATAATTGCCACATCATGGATTCCAAAGGCTAAACAGCTCCTCAGAATAGTACCCATATTTCCCATATTAGATGGATTAACCAGCACCAAATGGGATTTATCTGCCATAAGACCACAAGTCTCATCAAGCTTTTTCTCATATGCTGCCTTATCAATTATAGCTGTAACAAAAACATTTTCCTTATCAGAGAGCCTTTTTACCTGCTTTCCATTTACTCTGCAAGGTATATTTCTCTTTTTACATTCATCAAAAAGCTTCTCCTTCTCAGTAAAGCTTTCATCACAAAAGACCTCACGCACACAATCAGGTCTTTTCTTAATCGCCTCAAAGGTAGGAAATGCTCCAAGTGAATAGGAGTAATCACTATCCTTTTTGTACGGCTTATAGCCTTCCATTTACTTATATCCTCCATCACCATTTTTAAGCTTTTATCATACAATAATTATATTGCCCAAATACTTATATTGCCCCCCAAAATGATCATTCTTCAACATATTCAAGCTCGTATTCCTCAAGAAGCTGCGCTCCTATAAGAATGTTTTTAATTACTGACTTAGCATTCTGCTCAACGTCCTTAATATATTCCTTATTTCTTAAAAGCTCCATGCTTTTATTATGCTTTTGCTTTTCAAGTACTTCCATTACATCATCTGTTGATACATTGATAAACATATTACTCTTGATATCATATTCCTGAAATGATTCAAGATCAATATCATGTGAAATAACATTAGGCTTTGGCAACTGAATAATGATTTTCTTTTTCGTATTATCTATAGACACCTTCATCTTAGTAAGATCATAGCCAACAAGGATAACTCCTGAATAGACATAGATTCGCTCTTCACTAGTTGGAATCCCTAAAACATCCTTAAAGATTTTATGCTCAAAAACATCCTTATAATGATACTTTGATGTAACAAGCTCTCCAGCAGACTCTATCTTTGTCTGAACGGTATTAACACTTATAGTTGTAGTAGTAGCCTCGGTTGTTGTAGTTGTTGTAGCCAAGGTGGTAGGAACAGTTCTTCTTTCAGTAGATTTCTTAGTAAAAGTATCATTCTGCTCAGCAAGCTCTGAATATGAATTAGCCTGCTCTATGGCACTCTTTTTCTTTCCTGCCTCATTTCTATACATAGCAAAAAGAATGGCAAGCAGGCAAAGTAAAAGTATAACAACACAAATTATAATAAACTGAGAAAAGGAAATAGTGCTCTTTTCTTCATCATTTAAAAGTTCATCTTTATTATCCTTGCTTACTTCTTTATTCTTACTTACTTCTTTATCCTTCCTTACTTCCCTATCCTTCCTTACTCCATTTTCATCCATGCACAAATCCTCCAACACATACTAATAAAAACGTAAACGCCCATCTTTTATAATATCATATTTTCCGCTTTTTTTCAATAAAATCTAATAAAATACCGGCCCATTTATCGAAAATGGACCGGTAAATTAATTCTATTATTTAATGATCAAAAATTATACAGGATAAGCCTTGTTCTTAGTATCAGCTGATGCAACATCAACCTTCTCCTGCTGAGCCTGTCTGTACTTGAAGAACTCTGTAGCAACTTCTGGGAAAAGAGCATATGAAAGAACATCTTCATCCTGCTGCTTCCACTTAGCACATTCTGCCTCGAACTTAGGAAGCTGTGGCTCGATAAGATCTGCTGGTCTGCATGTGATAACCTTAGCATCTCCTACGCACTTCTTCTGAACTTCCTTGTTGAAAGGCTTAATTGTCTTACCGAACTGACCTGTAAGGATCTTCTTTGATTCCTTAGTAACCATCTTGTATCTCTCGCCCATAAGAACATTGAGTACAGCCTGAGTACCAACAATCTGGCTTGAAGGTGTAACAAGAGGTGGCTGACCGAAGTCTTCACGAACTCTTGGAACTTCCTCAAGAACCTGATCAAGCTTATCTGCCTGACCAGCATCTGAAAGCTGCTTAACAAGGTTAGAAAGCATACCGCCTGGAACCTGATACTTAAGAGTCTGGATATTAACACCCATAACCTTTGTGCTAAGAAGCCCGCTTTTGATGTACTTCTCACGGATAGGCTTGAAGTAATTAGCAACCTCGATGAGCTTATCGATATCAAGACCTGTATCAAACTCTGTGCCCTGGAAAGTCTTAACCATAACTTCTGTAGCAGCCTGGCTTGTTCCTAAAGCAAATGGTGAAATTGCTGTATCAATGATATCAGCGCCAGCCTCAACAGCCTTCATAAGAGTCATTGAAGCAACACCTGAAGTGTAATGTGTATGAATATCAATAGGAAGCTTTGTACCAGCCTTAAGAGCCTTAACAAGCTTTGTAGCCTCATAAGGAACAAGAAGACCAGCCATGTCCTTAATACAGATTGAATCTGCACCAAGATTTTCGATATCCTTAGCGATCTTTGTCCAATAATCAAGAGTATAAGCGTCACCAATAGTATAACTGAGTGCTATCTGAGCATGTCCGCCTTCCTTCTTTGTAGCCTTAACTGCTGTCTCAAGGTTTCTGAGATCGTTTAAGCAGTCGAAAATTCTGATGATGTCGATACCGTTTGCGATAGACTTCTGAACGAAATATTCAACTACATCATCTGAATAGTGGTTGTAACCAAGGATGTTCTGTCCTCTAAAGAGCATCTGAAGCTTTGAGTGAGGAAGACCTGCTCTAAGCTTTCTAAGTCTCTCCCATGGATCTTCCTTAAGGAATCTAAGGCAAGCATCAAAAGTAGCACCGCCCCAGCACTCAATTGCGTTATAACCGATCTGATCCATTACTGGAAGAATAGGAAGCATCTCATCGGTTGTCATACGTGTAGCCATAAGAGACTGATGCGCATCACGGAGCACAGTCTCATTTATCTTAAGCTTTTTTGTTTCTGCCATTGTATTTTTCTCCATTCTACGTAAATTCTGATTACGCCAATTTCTGTATTACAGATAAAGTGCCATGAATACGCCCGCTGCAACCGCTGTTCCGATAACACCAGCTACGTTAGGTCCCATAGCGTGCATGAGAAGGAAGTTTGTAGGATCTGCCTTAGCACCCTCCTTCTGAGCAACTCTAGCTGCCATAGGTACGGCTGAAACACCAGCTGCACCGATAAGAGGATTTATCTTTCCGCCTGTAACTACCGTAAGGAGCTTACCGAAAAGAACACCCCCTGCTGTTCCGAAAGCAAAAGCAATAAGACCAAGTAAGATGATCTTAAGAGTATCTACTCTAAGGAAAGCTTCACCTGATGATGTAGCACCTACAGATGTACCAAGAAGTACAACTACGATGTACATAAGTGAATTTGAAACTGTCTCTGTAATCTGATGAACAATACTTCCGCACTCCTTGAAAAGGTTACCAAGCATAAGCATACCAATAAGAGGTGCTGTTGAAGGAAGAAGTGTACAAACAACTAATGTAACAATGATTGGGAAGAGGATCTTCTCAAGCTTTGAAACAGGACGAAGCTGCTCCATCTTAATACATCTTTCCTTCTTTGTTGTAAGAAGTCTCATGATAGGTGGCTGAATAATAGGAACAAGAGACATATATGAATATGCCGCTACTGCGATGGCACCAAGAATCTCTGTCTGTCCAAGCTTTGTAGTAAGGAAGATAGATGTAGGACCATCAGCACCACCAATGATACCGATAGCTGCTGCCTGTGCACCGTTGAAACCAAATGCAATAGCAAGCATGTATGATGCGAATACACCGAACTGTGCTGCTGCACCCATAAGGAAGCTTATAGGATTAGCAATAAGAGGACCGAAGTCCGTCATGGCACCTACGCCCATGAAGATGAGACAAGGTAAAATCGACCACTCATCGAGCTGTAGGAAATACCAGAAAATACCACCATTGGATTCTGCCGTTGGAGCTGCCATAAGATCTGGATAAAGGTTTACCAGAAGCATTCCGAACGCAATAGGAATAAGAAGCAATGGTTCAAATTCATATTTAATTGCAAGAAATAACAGAACAAGCGCTACTACAATCATGATAGCATTTTTATAATTGAAGTTTGCATACCATGTCTGAGAAGCGAGATTCTGTAAGAATTCACCGAGACCCATTTAATAACCTCCAAAGTTATGAATATGAAAAAATTAGTTCATTGTAAATACAACCTGACCTGAATCAACCATGTCACCTACAGCAACATCGATTGATGCAACAGTTCCATCCTGAGTTGCAACAATTTCATTTTCCATCTTCATAGCTTCGAGAACGATAACAGCCTGTCCCTTCTTAACAGCATCACCTGGCTTGTTGTTAAGTCTAAGGATCTTGCCCTGCATAGGTGATGAAACCTTAACTGAACCTGCACCGCCTGCTGCCTTCTTAGGAGCTGGAGCTGCTGCTGCAGCTGGTCTAGCTGCTGCTACTGGTGCTGCTGCAACTGGTGCGCCTGCGCCATTCTCTTCAACTGTTACATCATAAGCTGTTCCATTAACTGTAATTGTATAGCTCTTCATAATAAAATCCGCCTTTCCGACTTAGAATTTTTAATTAACTTAATTAGAGTGCTCTCTTAACACGCTTGATTGAACGAACAAGAATACCATTAACAGGCATTTCTCCGCTTTCGTTTAAATAACTATAAACAGCTGCTGTAATAACTGCTGCAAGCTCTGTATCAGCTGCAACCTCTGTCTCATAAGCTGCTTCTTCTACTACATTATTTTCCTCAGGCTCCTGAGGCTTCTTTTCTTCATCTGCACTTCCAGTATTGCCATTCTTAGCAGCACGCTTTGCTTCTCTTTCTGCTTCCTTAGCTGCCTTTTTAGCTTCTCTAGCAGCCTTCTTAGCTTCTCTAGCTGCCTTTCTAGCTGCAATCTCTTCTGCATGCTCTTCTTTATATTTTTCTGCAATGTTATGGAAAACATTAAACAATGAAATTACAAGAGCAATAAATATAAGAGCTACAAGTGTTGTAAAAATACCATAAAGAGACTTCTTGGCACCAGAAGCTGCATCCTCTGTAAAATCTCTTCCGCTAGCAAATACAACATTTGACTTAGAAATAAATGTCAGCGCTAATACTGAAAACGCTCCAAATATGGTCTGTAATTTATTTTTCATAAGAACCTTCCTATCTGTAGCTTTTCTTTATTATTAAACTGTACCATGCTTCTTTGCAATTCTAGTCTCACGCTTAGAATAAAGCATTTCGAATGCATAAATAAGATGCTGACGAGTTGCTGCCTTCTCGATAACATCATCTACATAGCCACGCTTTGCTGCGCTAGCTGCACTCTCTGACTTCTCCTCATATTCAGCTGCCTTCTTAGCAGTAAGAGAACCGTCTCCATCATTCTTAAGCTCATCAGCATAAAGGATCTGAGCTGCAAGCTTTGAATCCATTGTACCGATCTTTGCATCATCATAAGCAAATACTAAATCAGCACCGATATGCTTTGAATTAAGTGCGATATAAGCTGTTCCGTAAGCCTTGCCGGCAACGATTGAGATCTTAGGAACTGTAGCATCTGCAAATGCATATGCCATCTCAGCAACAGACTTTGCAAGACCTGCCTCTGAGCACTTCTTAGCCTCGAAGCCTTCTACATCAACAAGTGTAAATACTGGAATATTGAAAGCATCACAGAGCTTAACAAAATCTGAAACCTTCTCACAGGCATCCTTGCTCATGCGGCCATCGAACTTTGTAACAGTCTTGCCATTCTCATCAAGAATAGCTCTGCGGTTTGCAATAGCACCAGTAGTAACGCCGTTAAGCTTGATAAGAGCTGTAACAACATCCTTACCATATTCCTTCTTAAGCTCGATAACTGAACCTGGATCTGCAATATCTGCGATAGCTAATGCTGTATCCTTAAGCTCTGCATCAAGATTGTCAAGTGATCTGTTAAGGTCCTGGCCTTCTTCTGCAATTGAAGGATCTTCTTCATTACACTGTGGAAGAACTGCAACAAGCTTTCTAACATTTGTAAGAACATCAAGCTCATCTTCAGCAACAATGTCAACCTGTCCATTTGCTGCCATGTAAGCTGCACTTGAAGTATCACACTTTTCAACACTATTGTCATCTATTGTATTAGGATTATTTACAAAGAGCTTTGCATTCTCCTTCTCCATAACAACTACATCTGAAAGAGCTGCAAGAACTGCGCTGCCGCCGCCACAGTTACCAAATACCGCTGTGATCTGTGGTACAATACCTGAAGCGCGAACTTCCTTCTTGAATACGAACCCAAATGCCGCGAGTGCATCTGTTGCCTCCTCAAGACGAAGACCTGAACAATCAACAAGACCTACTACAGGAGCGCCTGTCTTTGTTGCAAGATCATAAATGCGTGCAATCTTTGTAGCATGCATTTCGCCTATTGAGCCTCCTAATACTGATGCATCCTGGCTGTATACAAATACAGGGTTACCTTCGATAACTCCGTATCCTGTAATTACGCCGTCTGAAGGTGCAGCAGTCTCGGTAGCGTTAAAATCGGTGTTTCTTTTTGTAACAGCTGCGCCGACTTCAACAAAGCTGTTTTCGTCAAGAAGAGATGCAATTCTATCTCTTGCTGACATCTGTGACTTACTAGCCATACTTAAATCCTCCATGTTATTTTGTAATAATCGTCTTCCAAACCGTACTGTCATAAAATTTTCGGCGGGGGAAACCCACAGGTTTGCCTGTGGGAGGAACCGCCTTTAAATCCTATAAGGATTTAATTACTCACTCCGAAGAGTGGTTAGTGTACCATCGCCAATGTTAATGAGAGGTTTTATGTAAGCAACACTGTTCCTATACCTCAGAATTGTTTAATCACTTACCTTAGAGCTACAGACTTGGTACTACATCCGTAGGTAACTATATATTCTCTCTTAACATAGTTTTCAAAGAACTTAGGCTACTCACTCAGGGTCGCTATGCAACCCCACGGGCTTGCCCGCGGGTATTAGTGAGCCTGCTCTCCTCTTTAAGAATTAATTCAGACTTAACAGAATATTCATAAAATAAATAGCAGGACACATTAAAATCCATCAATAAACAACTACTTTACATCAGAATTTTAACAGTACTTTTTCGAAAACGTTTGAAAAACCCAAATCTTTCACATATATATTATAAACTAGTACTTGTCAAATTGCAATAAGGAAATTGATAAAAATTTAACTAATTCACCACACAGGATTTTATATCATTATAAGAAAATCCCTTACGTAAAAGCTTAGCAATCAGCTTTTTTGACTTTTCATACTCCTTATCCTTATCCTCATCTGATATCTCATCCTCAGAGTCTCCCCCTTCTATATTTCCTTCAAATTCAATATTCTGAAGGCCGGGTTCATCTAAATCATCTAAGGCATCTTTAATCCCGGCAATCCTCTTAATTGCAATTATCTGCAATTCGTGAAGAGCCTCCATAGCTTCCTCATCCGAAACTTCTTCCTCTTTTTTAGGCACCATTTCTCTTCCAGCCATCAAAACGCCCTCATCAATATCATCCTTATCAACTCCCTTTTGAGCCAGATAGAATTTTATTTCTGTAAGACTTTTAAATTCAGCCATTCTTCTAACATAGTTTTTGGCAAACCTGATATCATTTACATAATTAAAGCTTTTGACATATTCAATCGCTTCATCTATTGCATCAGCCGGAAGGTCATAAGTCTTAAGCTTATCCCTTAACATTTTTTCTGATCTATCATTTAATAAAAGAAGATCAAGAGCCTTCATCTTGGCAAAAGCAGCTTCCTCACCTTTTTCAGGGCGCTCCTTCTTTTTTCCTCCCCTTCTTTTACACTTTTTTACTTCCATACTAAACCTTTTACCTCTTTCCCTTTTATATATCACAATATTCTTTTCTATTTAACATACAACTATATGTTACTTTTCTTTCACATAAAACAAGCGGATGACCTTTGCCTGCCATCCGCCTTTGGATATTAAATATCTCTTATTATGCACATCACATTCTATTTTACTACTGTATCAAATACTAAATATAATATCAGATAAAGTATTAGATAAAATTTTAGATAAAATACTCGATATGCTTAATTACTTGCTTTTTAAGATTTACTGATCCTCGTCCTCACTCTTAGACTTTCTGCCTCTCTTTGAAGTCTTAGTCTCTTGCTCTTCTGAGCCTTCATCTACAGCACCTGCAACACCTGCATCACCTGCAGCGCTTGCATCGCTAGAGGTATCTCCATCTGAAAGATCATCTGGAAGACCATACTTTTCACGGATCTTATTCTCAATTTCAAGACAGATATCAGGATTTGCAATAAGGAATTGGATTGTATTATCTCTTCCCTGACCGATTTTCTGATCATTGTATGAGAACCATGCACCGCTCTTAATAACTATTTCTTCTTTAACAGCAAGGTCTAAGATATCGCTTTGCTTTGAAATACCGGTTCCGTACATGATATCGAATTCAGCTTCTTTAAACGGAGGAGCCACCTTATTCTTAACTACCTTAACACGAACTCTATTTCCCTTATTTTCGCCATTTACCTTGATATAATCTGTTCTGCGCACATCAAGACGAACTGATGAATAGAATTTAAGAGCACGGCCACCAGTTGTTGTTTCTGGATTTCCGAACATGATACCGATTTTTTCACGGAGCTGATTGATAAATACAACGATACAATTTGTCTTGCTGACAACGCCTGTAAGCTTTCTGAGACCTTGGCTCATAAGTCTGGCCTGAAGGCCTACATGATTATCTCCCATATCTCCTTCAATTTCTGCTCTTGGTACAAGAGCTGCAACTGAGTCGATAATGATGATATCTACAGCACCTGAGCGAACCATTGTCTCTGCAATTTCAAGAGCCTGCTCACCATTATCTGGCTGTGAGATATATAAATTGTCGATGTCTACTCCAATATTGTGCGCATATACAGGATCTAAAGCATGCTCTGCATCAATAAAGCCTGCGATGCCGCTGCGCTTTTGAACCTCTGCTACCATGTGAAGCGCAACTGTAGTTTTGCCTGAAGATTCAGGTCCATATATTTCTACGATTCTTCCCTTTGGGATTCCTCCGATTCCAAGTGCAATATCAAGACTAAGTGAGCCTGTAGGAACAGCCTCAACATTCATTTTCTGAGAACCCTCGCCGAGCTTCATAACTGAGCCCTTACCAAATTCCTTATCGATCTGGGCAAGTGCAGTGGCAAGTGCCTTCATTTTTTCTTCTCTTTCCATGCTTCCTCCGAATTAACGTTTTACGTAAAACGTTATTTTTGTTTGATTTTTTGATGATAAATATATTATAACAATATTTTTGCAAATTGCAAGTGCTTTTTTTCACGAATTAGAATACTTTTTTAGATATATAGCCATTTATAAATGACCCACGAGCGAAAACCCATTACCTTTATGGGATGAAGCCCGCCTTGTCATAATGCCGTACAATGTACGGTTGTGCGTATCCTTATACTGTTACCATATAAGGAATCCGACATCACCTCGACAAACTATTTTATATTCCCGCACCTGACATTTAGCATATTACAGGATTATTAGTTTATAAATTTAAACACATAAAAATCATACCATGAAAGCCAGTTCATATATTGCAAGTTTCGCTCTACCAGCTGCTTTTGACTTCAAAATATCTAAAGCCCTGCACCTGCATAGGCTCATATTCTACGCCTTCAATTTCAATATAGCTCTGCCTGCCCAGCATGACAAGCATTTCGCTCATCTGATCTAAGGTTCCCTCTAAAACAAGAATAACAGAACCATCATAGGAATTTTTAACATACCCGGTAAGTCCAAGGCTTTCAGCAATAATATGCGCCTTATAACGAAGGCCGACTCCCTGAACTCTTCCTGTAAGAGTATATTTTCTACAAATAATTTCTCTTGCCATATAAACTCCGTAATAAATCTACCACGATTTTTTTCGCACCTAGATAATTATAGCATAAACCTTAACTTTTTTAAAGTATTTTATTATTTTTTTTGTTTTTCTCTATTTATGCTATCATCCATTACGTATAAACGGTTTATCACAACATTTACAAGAACTGATTATCTTTACCGAAAAAGTATACTCTACTTGTAAAGATAGAATTAATCCATACAAAAAAAGCGGCAAGCCGAAGCCTGCCGCCTTAAATTTCACTTAATCAGTATTAAATCTCAAAAGGATCAGCTTTCTGCCTCTGCCTTTGATTCTTCAATAACTCTCTCCTGAACATCTGATGGAGCCGGATCAAAACGTATAAGCTTATACGAATAAGTTCCGATACCTACTGTAAGAGAACGAAGAGCTGTTGAATAGCCGTAAAGCTCTGAAAGAGGAACCTCTGCAATAATCTCCTGCTGCTTATTATGGAGCATGTTCATTCCCATAACTCTGCCGCGCTTCTTATTAAGATCGCCCATTACATCACCTGTAAAGCGCTCTGGAGCAATAACCTTAAGCTCTGCGATAGGCTCTAGGATAATGTCACCTGCCTTAATAACGCCTTCCTTAAAGCACATCTTAGTAGCTGTCTTGAAGGAATTTTCTGAAGAGTCAACCTCGTGGTAAGAACCACCAGTAAGTGTAGCCTTAAGTCCAACTACAGGATAGCCAGCAAGAGGACCTGCAAGAACAGATTCTGCAATTCCCTTTTCAACTGCCGGGAAGTAATTCTTAGGAACAGCACCGCCAAATACGCTCTCAGCAAATACATAAGGAACACTTGTATCACCAGATGGCTCAAAGTCGATGATTACATGACCATACTGACCATGTCCGCCTGACTGCTTCTTGAACTTATATTCGCTAGTAGCCTTTCTTCTAACTGTCTCACGATATGAGAACTTAGGCTTATAAATATCGATATCGACCTTATAGCGCTCAAGGCACTTTTCAGCAAAAATGCTGATATGCTGATCTCCGATACCATAAATAAGCATCTGATGATTATCCTTATCATTTTCAGTACGGATAGTAAGATCTTCTTCCATAAGTCTTGAGATAGCATTCATTACCTTATCATCATCAGCTTTTACCTTTGCCTTATAAGCCTTGAATTCATATGGCTTTGTAAGCTCTGGCTTATTGTAGATAATAGGATTATCCTTTGTTGCAAGAGTATCAAAGGTCTTAGTATCAGAGAGCTTTCCGATTGCACCGATATCACCGGCATAAAGCTCACTTACCTCTATCTGCTCCTTACCTCTTAATACATAAAGTCTTGAGAGCTTTTCCTCAGACTCTGAATTTACATTATAAATGGTAGCATCATTCTTAAGTACACCAGAACATACCTTAATAAGTGAGAATCTACCAATGAAAGGATCAACTATGGTCTTAAATACCTTTGCTGTAAAAGGCTTATTAGCATCATAATCAGCATGGAACATTTCACTAGAATTCTTATTAACACCAGTGATTACCTTCTTATTAGGTGATGGGAAGTACTTAGTGATAGCCATAAGGAGCATTCTTGCGCCTTGAGCTGAAAGACCTGATCCCATAAGAACAGGAACAAGTGAGCCATCAGAAACGCTGGCACTTAAGGCATTAGAAACCTCAACCGGAGTAAACTCCTCGCCCTCGAAGAACTTTTCCATAAGCTCTTCACTTGTCTCTGCAACAGCCTCCATGAGCTGCCCTCTATACTTTTCAGCATATTCCTTTGCATACTCAGGAATATCGCCGTCTACATAATCAGAACCGTTAAATCTTCTACCGGCATTCTTAACAACGTTTACGAAGCCGACAAACTTACCATTTTCACGAATAGGAGCATGGAATGGAGCAATCTTATTTCCATAAAGCTCGGTAAGTCTTTCAATTACACCTCTAAAGCTCGCATCGTCATCATCCATATCTGTAACAAAGAACATTCTAGGAATATTATGCTTTTCACAATAATCCCAAGCCTTTCTCGTTCCAACTTCAACACCCTTCTTACCAGATATAACAATAACTGCTGCATCAGCTGCAGAAAGAGCTTCCTCTGCCTCACCAATAAAATCAAAATAACCTGGAGTATCTAAGAAATTGATCTTAGTATCTTCCCAGATAATCGGTACTACAGATGTCTGAACTGAAAAACCATGCTTAATTTCGACTTTATCAAAATCGCTGATTGTATTTCCTGCGTCAGTAACTCCCTGGCGTGTTGTCACTCCAGTTACAAATGCACACGCTTCAACAAGTGTAGTCTTGCCACAACCGCCGTGGCCTAAAACTGCGACATTGCGAAGCTTTTCATACTTGTAAATATCCATGTAGCCTCCTTTTATGGTGTAACCATTATTTTTTTTATTTCAATCTATGAATATTATACAATATTTATAACTAAAAGTCAAAATATTTGTGCATTTTCACAATATTTTTTTGACCCAAAATGGCAGAAAAAGTCAAAAAAATGCCACCTTTAATGCAGTGCATAAAAGGTGACATAAAATTATAAATATAATAAGTATAATAGATTTAATTCAAACTTAATTATCTAATTTAATATTAGCAAAAAGACCACCAAGACTTGTGCCGATCTCACCATCTGAATAGCTATGATCTCCTTCAAAATCATTACCATCTGACTTCTCGCCGTTACCAGAAGCCTTGCTATTAGCCAGATCTCCAGCTAAAGCTCCCTCAGTACCTTCACTCTCATCATTTGAAACAGCATCTAAATTCTTCATGGTAAGACTTATCTTATCATTATCGGTATTAAGAATCTTTACCTTTACTTCTTCCCCTTCCTTAAGAACAGCTCTTGGAGAATCAATTCTCTTATCACAAATCTGTGAAACATGAAGAAGTCCTGAAAGTCCATCAGGGAGAGAAACAAAAGCACCATATGGCATAATTGTCTCAACCTTACCGCTTACAATACTTCCAGGAATAATGCTTCTGATTCTTGCAGCCTTTTCATCTGCTGCCTTCTGTCTTAAAACATCCTTAGCTGAAAGTACAAGCTTTTCATTATCCTTATCTACAGTAATAACAATGACCTCAAGAGTCTTTCCTACATAGCCTGTAGTATCCTCAACATAAGAATCAGCAAGCTTTGAAGCAGGAATAAAAGCTCTTACATCCTTAAGATAAGCAACAACACCGGCCTTAGTAGCCTCCTGTACCTTTACAGAATAAACAGTCTTATTCTTCATGCCCTCTTTTAGCTCATCCCAGGAAAGCTTCTCAGTAGCCTCCTTACATGAGAGATAAATATTTCCGTATCTATCTTCACCAGTAACAACTGCAGTAATCTTATCGCCCTTTTTAATATCAGACTTAATAGAAAACTTAGGATCGTTTGAGAGCTGAGCTAAAGGAATGATACCCTCAGCATAGCTATAAAGATCGAGCGTAACCTCTTTTTCTGAAACACCGATTACAGTACCGGTAACAATATCACCCTCTTTAATTCTGTTAAGAGAGCCATTTAACATATCTTTAAAATCATCCATTGAAGGAATTGACTCTGCCTCTGCTGCAGCTCTTGCCTCATCAGCAGCTGCCTTTGTCTTTTCAAGAAGAGCCTTCTTTAAATCCTTATTTATCTTTGGCTGCATATTATTATCCTTTCCACCATATTTCTCATTTTTCTAAAGGCGCATATAATAAGCTTAATCTGCGCCCTTACGCAGTTATTATTATAAAAAAAAGTGCCGCTTATGTCAAGCGGCACAGAATTTCAATTTACATATTATTCCAATTATTTTCGAGTAAAAAAAAGATGTACCGGACAGGAATCGAACCTGCAACCTTTGGTTCCGTAGACCAACGCTCTATCCAATTGAGCTACCAGTACATAACTTTTAATTGCCGCGAAACTTCGTTTCACAACGTTAAGTATGATACTACTTTTTAAGCACTTTGTCAAGTACTTTTTAAAAGTTTTTCTACATTTTTCGAAAACTATTTACCTATTAGATTTTACGTGTAAATTACTACGTAACGCTTTTTACTTATTACATTTTACGTGTAAATTATTACGCAGCGCTTTTTACTTATTACATTTTACGTGTAAATTAATACGTAACGCTTTTTACTTATTACATTTTACATGTAAAATAATACGTAACGCTTTTTACTTAGTCCATTTACGTGTAAATTATTACGTAACGCTTTTTTATTTATTCCATTTACATGTAAATTACTACGTACACCTTTTTTACTTATTATCATCTACATAAGAATAGTACTCATGTACAAGGCTCTTATATCCGAGGCTTTTCATATCCTCGTATCTAAAGTCAAATCTTTTCTTGGTTCTTTTTCCTGTAGCTACGTATCTGATGCAATCCTGGGCATAATTATCTATCACCTTTAGACTATCAGCAGTGCTTATTACAGAAAAGAACCAAAGACTCCAGGTAAGCTCATTATCTTCAGCTCCATCTAAAAGCTTTTTATTGAACTTTTTAATGAAGGCTTTTGCTGCCTTTTTACCATCGATATTATTTTTATCACTCCACCTTAAAAGAGACCTGCTTTTTCTATACATCTTTCCCTTTAGCTTTTCAACTGTCTTAGGCGCAATATCTACATTCTTTCCATCAAAACAAAAGCCTAAGAACACCCATCCCTCGCTAGGCGCAAAAAAGCTCTCTTTATCAGGGTTAATGGATAGACCTGCTTCTATAATAAAACTCCTTATCTCATCTGCTAAAGCCTTTACCTCATCTAGAGAATCTGCCATAACAAGAATATCGTCGGAATACCTGGCATAAACCACGCCTTTTTTCTCCATTCTTTTATCAAGCTCTGAAAGATAAAGATTTGCATAAAAGGATGCAATAGGCGTACCCGCCATTATTCCCTTTTCCTCTATTATGCGCTCATTTTCAGAAATAACATAATCTTCCTTAAGAAGGCCCTGCAAAAATGTATAAAGCTTTGCATCATCAGATAAAGTCTCCTTTAAAACAGGCAATAATCTATCAATATCAATGGAATTAAAATAATTATGAATATCAGCCTTATAAATATAACGAGGCTTTTCCCTGCTCTCCTTTACCATTTTCCTGACAGCATCCTTAGCTGTTATCTTTTGTCTAAAGGAATACAAATTTGATGAAAAAACATCATATTTTCTTAAAACAAGCCAGGTAAGCAGCTTTAGTACCATATTTTCAGAATAAGGATAAGTATATACAGTTCTTTTTTTGTCACTGCTAAGCTTACTGATCATTGACTTTCTAGGAAGAGGAAAATCTCCCTTATTTATATTATCACAAACCAAAAGATACTTCTTATCATCTATGTATTTTTCAAGGTCTTTAACAAAATTTTTAGAACCAACATTAGATTTCTTATAGGCAAGATACTCTCTCCATACATCTTCCTGCGATAATTTATCTATAAGAGACATAAACCCTCCTCTCATTTACTATTGCTAAATTTAAATATAATAAAAAGCGCATTAAATTTAAAGCTTTTAACACCGCAATAAATGACTACAGCATAGTAAAGCTTTTAACACTGCAATAAACGACTACACATAGTAAAGCTTTTAACACTGCAACAAACGACTACACATAGTAAAGCTTTTAACACTGCAATAAACGACTACAGCATAGTAAAGCTTTTAACACTGCAATAAACGACTACAGCATAGTAAAGCCCTAAAACGCAACAAAAAGACCTAGCGCCATGAAAGATGCCAGGTCTTACAATGGAAAAAATCATTAAAGAACAAGTAAATTACTTGTTTGCACCAGATCGTACTCATAAAAGCTGCTTGCGAAGCTATATTTCTATCATCTTTATGAGCCTTACCCACCACAAGCGCAAAGCATTTTTCCATTTATCTCGATAACCAAACGATCAATCTTCTACCCAAAAATCAAATTTTTCCATCAAGTGCCAAATGTGTGCGGTGCTTGACATATTCTCTGGTATTCCACCAACCTTGATGATCATAATAGAATCGACAATAAGGCGTACCTTCAAACTTGCACTTATTTCTAAGCCAATTCGTATTATTGCGTTCTGAAAGAATTTCAACAACTAACACCGGCTTTGCACCATCATACAAAAAGAACTGCTTTTCGTCATGATTGACAACAAGCTTGTACATGGGGTACTCTTCCTTGATAACAAACTCAAAATACTCCATAAAGGTGCCATTATAATTATACTGATTTTCATCAACAGGCATATTCTCCCCCCAAGAAAAGCCTGAAGTTACATCATCATCCACGTCCTCATTCGAATAACTATTGGCATTTACCTTAGCCTGAGCACCAAAGTTTCCACTATTAACTTTTTCATTCATAGCATTCTTTGCCATTCTAGCAGCGCCAGAAAGCAGAAGTTCTGCAGCTTTTTCAAGATTTACATTTCCACTAAAAAGACTTGAAAGTAATCCCATTTTCTATCCCCCTAAATCTTGGTTTAGCCAAAATATAAGCCAGGGCTAAATCAACTAAGTAGCATTATTGCTTAAATAAATGATATTTACAGATTTTTTAAAAAATAGCTCAAATAAGATTTCAAAAATAGATATTAACCATTTTAAATCACATTGCTTTATAAAAAAATATGATCAAATAACCATTTACCATGTTTGATACTAGCACATATACATTCAAAAATCAACTAAATTTTATATATTGCATTGTAAGAAAATTATAAAGTTAATTCAAATAATAAACAAATGTATTTCAACCAAGAAATAACGAAACATAAAAAATTAACAAATAAACGAGATATAAGTATCAATTAAAAAGAAAAGGGATATGGCAGATGCCATATCCCCAAATTTATTTAGCTTTAATCAAAGACTGATAGCCATAAACTAATTAGAATTAGTTGTTGATGAGCTTATCCTCTTCCTTATTCCAGCTGTAAAGCTTTCTGATTTCAGCGCCCCACTTCTCTGATGGATGCTCTGCGCCTAACTTACGAAGCATGTTGAAGTGAACTCTGCCGCTTGCGCTGCTCATG
>Ga0247611_10001305_pt1 | contig 45104 bp, 54 predicted proteins | sample 177DNAGHGhighgp2_FD_192422 | JGI IMG/M metagenome (GOLD analysis project Ga0247611, IMG submission 192422) | Sheep rumen microbial communities from Palmerston North, Manawatu-Wanganui, New Zealand - 1770 DNA GHGhigh gp2 | ecosystem: Host-associated > Mammals > Digestive system > Stomach > Rumen... | reverse complement strand
ACTTCGACGGGGAGGCGGAAAGACTTGCCTCCTCCGAAGCGTGGGGAGGTAGCGACCTGGACACTGCCATGGGAATCCTGCACCAGTACAGGCAGATCGGGCGGGATACCGGGGACTACAGCCTGTTCCACGAATGGTCCCACATCATCCAGCGCAAGGGCACAAAGGGCGGGCAACTCGTGCAAGCCTTCGCAAAGTACAGCCGCACCGCGACCGAGGCAGCGCGGAAAGCATCCGAGACGATGCGTGAGACCGCAGGCAGGCTGACGCCCGCTGAGCAGGAGCGTGTGCGGAGGATCACGGAGGGAATCATCGGTGCGGCTGACGAATTTTCCGAAGACGCCGCCAGGGAGGCCGTAGGCCTGGCGAGGGGCGAGGATGTCCCGGGGTCCGCTCCTGCCGGGTCGAGAGACGCGCAGCGGGCCACGGACGCCGAGCATGTCATCCGGGAGATCTACCAGATCTTCCGTGAGCAGCGGGACCACGGGATCCCCGTGGAGAACTGGATCACGGAGGCAGGCGACCGTCTGGCTCAGAGGATCTCCGCACGGATTGAACCGAAGGCCACCAGGGCACAGACCACTATGCAGACCATCCTGGATGATCTGGTGAATTACGCTTCCGAGCATGCGCTGCAGCAGGCGGATCGGGAGGCTCCCCGGACGGCCATCGAGCGCATCACGGACTACCTCAACAACCGGGAGGCCTACGCCCGCGCCTGGCAGGAGGCCAAGGATGTGCTGCGGGCGCAGTACGCCGATGACCCGGAGAAGCTGGAGGCGCTGGAGAGTTTCCTGAACGCCACCATCAGCTACAACGGGGAGGACCTGGACAGGACCATGTACCGTGCGATCCTGGAGTCCGCGGAGGCCCTTGGGATCACAAAAAAGGATATCCTGGACCTGGCGGCGGCAGGGGTCGGGCAGAATGCCGCACGGCGCATTGCCGACGAATTCATCCGGCGCGTCGGTACAGAAGACCAGGTGCTGCTGGACGCCGTGCAGCGGCACATCGGGAACCTGATTCGGGAGAGCAACATCGAGGGGCGCACGGAGAGGCTGGAGGACGAGGCGGCGAGAGAACTGGACATCAGGCTCACAGAGCTGCTGCGGGAATCCCGCCTCACCAAGGCCGAGGCGGCAAACCGGATCGCCGGGTATCTCATCAACGAGCTGCACATTCCGGCAGCGGACGCCGCCATCGCGGCAAACCACATCGCCGGGCATTACATGGAGCGCATCCAGGAGCGGGCGGACCGTGAGCTGGAAAAGATGTTCCGGGAGACCGGCGAGAGGATCAAGCCCGCGCAGCGAGACAGACTCATGGATCTCATTCACCTGGGCGGTCTCACCAGCACTAACGTGGAGGACGCCGTGGTGGACGCCCTGGGGCTTGGCAAGCTCAGCAGGGCGGAGCAGCGGCGCATCACGGAGACTATGGCCAGGTTTGCGGACACACTGGACGCCATCGCGGAGGATGACCTGGAGGGGCTCCGGCAGCTCATCCGGGAACAGGCTGCCGTGCGGAAGACCAAGCTGGACCGCCTGGCGGAAAAGGTCCTGGGCGGCACCACGGACACGGAATACCTCCGGGCTCTGGCCACGGTACAGCTCGGCCTCATCGCTGCGGACTACGTCCCCAGGACCGCCGGGGAGAAGCTCAGCACCTATCAGGTGATCTCCCACCTGCTGAACGCCCGCACGGCCATGCGCAACCTTACCAGCAACCAGGTGTTCGATCTGGTGGAGACCGCGGCGAACAACCTCGGTCTTTTGCCGGACATCATCATGAGCCGGTTTACAGGTCAACGCGGCGTAGGGCTGCAGAAGAGCTGGGCCAGCGCGGCGAAGCGGCGCGGCGCCATTCAGGGCGCGGGGCGCAACCTTCTTGAGATCGCTTTGGACGCGGCTCCGGGGGAGCGGAATCTGAGTAAGTACGGCACCGGGGCGCGGCGCACCTGGAGCATGGCCAACAGCGGCGCCGTCGGGCGCATCCTCTCCCGGGCGGAACAGATCCTGGGCTACGAGCTGAACACCACGGACGAATTCCACAAGGGCAGCGTCTACGCCGAGACCTTGGAGAGCCTGGCAAGATTCGTGGAGCGAGGGCAGATGACGGAGGAGGAGGCGGCGGAGTTCGCCGCCCAGGAGGCACTGTACCGCTCCTTCCAGGATGACACGCTCGTCGGCACGATGCTGGGCGGACTGCGGGATGTCCTGAACACGGCCGGAATCGGGAATACATCCGGCAAGACTGTCAGGGGCAGGCCTGTACACGATTTCGGCCTGGGCGACCTGGTTGTGAAGTATACCCAGGTGCCCGGGGCGCTGATCCACAGGACCATCGAGTTCAGCCCTGTCGGTTATGTCAAGGGGCTGTATCATCTGGCACAGACGGTGAACCGGGCAGGGCGCGGCGAAAGCACGCTCAAGGCCCAGCGGGATGCCGCTCTGGCATTCGGGCGGGCCACCACGGGGAGCGGACTGATCATGCTGTTCGCGCTGCTGGCGAAGCTTGGCCTGCTGCGGCGGAAAGAAGCAGAAAAGGACGCCAACGCCGCCGCTCTGCTCCAGAGCCAGGGCATCACCGGGACACAGCTCAACGTGACGGCCATGGGGCGGCTCCTCTCCGGGAAGAGTCCGGAGCCGCAGAAGGGGGACGTGCTGGCCGACATCAATTTCCTGGAGCCTCTGGACAGCCTCATGACTATCGCAACACTGGTCACAAATGACAAGGAACTGAAGGGGCTGGACCTTGGCAAATTCTTTACCGATGGGAGAGTGGCCGGGAAGACCGTAGAGGACTCCCTTCAGGGCATTTGGCTGGCGTTGGAGAACACCTCCGCCATGCAGACCCTGAGCAACATATACAACACGATCCAATACCACGACGTGGAGAGCGATCTGCCCCTGTATATGCAGGTCCCCTTCGAGATCGCCTCTTCATCGCTGAGCGGCTTTGTCCCCGCGCCGGTGCGGCAGCTTGCGCAGGCGTCAGACATGGTATACAGGGACCAGTATCGCTCCCGCAACCTCCTGGACCAGGCGGCGGCGCGGACGGCAAACGCCGTCCCCGGAGTCCGGAGCCTCCTGGCCCCGAAGCTCACGCCCCTGGGCGAGCCGAGACGGTACGAGAGCCCCACCCTGAACGCCATGAACGCTCTGCTGAATCCCGGGAGCATCAGCGTATACGACACGGACGAGGTGCGGGATGAGCTGCTCAGGCTGTATGAGGCCACGGGGAGCGGAACGGTACTGCCCCAGAGGAATCCGCCGTATGAGGCGAAGCTGAGCGGCGAGACCTATACCCTGACCCCGGACGAGCGGACGCAGTGGCAGGCATTCCGGGGCGGGCAGATCACCGGCCTGATGCGGCAGATGCTGACCAGCGGCTGGTACGCCGGACTCAGCGACGCGGACAAAGCCGAGACCGCCAACTGGATCCGGAACTACGCGAACTTCCTCGCGGCCAAAGCGTTCGCGGAAAGCCGTGGCACGGAATACAGCAACACCGCCTACGACAAGGCCTACCAGGCCGCGACCCAGGCGGGGATCGAGACAGCCGTATACCTCCAGTACAAGGGAATGACCGGGAGTTTGGAAGCGGACAAGGACGCAAGCGGCAAGAGCATCAGCGGCAGCAAGAAGGCCAAGGTGTTGGACACCATCAACAGCCTGCCGCTCACCAACGCGCAGAAGGACTATCTGTATCGGGACAACGGTTATGCCGAGAGCACCATCGACGAAGCGCCCTGGCGCGTCGGGAGCGGATCCGCACGGAATACCGGGAGCCAGACGCTCCAGCTTCCCGCGGTGCAGCCGAAGCGTCAGAACCCACTGACACAGATGATGCTCCCCACGAGAAAATGAGAGGAGACATTATGGAACAGAACAATCACAGTTACGTTCCCTTCGCAGCATTCGAGGCCGCGGAGGAGCGGGCGGACCGCAGGGACCGTAGACACTGGATCGGCCACATCGTGGAGCTGATCATCATCATCGCCATGGCTGCGGCGTTCCTGTTGTATCTGAATCAGTATGACTTCAGCTGTACGACCAGCGAATACACGCAGGACGGACAGGGCGTCAACATCATCGGGGAAAGGAATGGTGTATTGTTCGATGGGTCAGAAGTTGAAGGTTACTACCCGAAAGAGGACTAAGAAGAAGAAAAACGCCAGCGGTACCGCGAAGAGGAAGCGGAAATGACCCCAGAGGATTACTCCAACGTCCGTGTGAAGAACCTGGTGGCGGAGTACATCCACAACGCCAGAGATAGAGATATCCTATTGGACAATCTGGTGGACGGGCTGAGCTACGGTGAGCTGGCAAATAAGTATCACCTCACCTATGAGGGGATCAAAAAGATCATGCGCAAGGGGAAACGAACCATTTTCCGCTACTACTGACAATACCCATATCGTACCCGATGAGGGCCTATCCGGTGACTTCCGGATAGGCCCTCTTTTTTATATGCTTATCCCAGGAGGGCAAACAAATGTACGACTATTTGGAGCTCCTGGATTACTGCGCCTGGGATGTAGACCGGGCGCACGGTGAGATAGAACGCATGAGGAGGACGCGATATGGCGTGGAGGCGATGGAACCCCAACCCACAGGGATTGATGGTGGGAGACTGCACCGTCCGCGCCATATGTGCAGTGACGGGGCAAGACTGGAACCGAGTACACCGGGATCTGTGTGACCTTTCCCGGGATATGGCGGACATGCCGTCCTCAGATCGGGTGTGGTGGGAGATGCTGCGGTATCACGGCTTCAGGCGTGTCAAGATGATCGACCGCTGCCCGGAGTGCTATACCGTGGCGGATTTTGCGGAGGACCACCCCCGGGGGATATACGTGCTAGGGCCACCGGAGCATGCAGTCAGCATCATCGAAGGGGACGTCTGGGACAGCTGGAACAGCACGCAGACCATACCGACATACTACTTTGAACGATAGGAGGATTCAGCTGTGATCGATCAGATGGGAAGATGGTATCCGGATTACCCGGGGCAGCAGCCGCAGCAAGACCCGCAATTCATGCGAATGATGGGGCTGACGGGACACGGGCAGAACAGCCAAAACACGCAGGCGATGACTCCGCCCACCATCCACGCGGAAATCATTCAGTACGGCAGCGAGGACGAAGTTGACCGGTACCCTATGGCGGCGGGAGCATCACAGATGTTTGTGAGCCGGGACGAATCGACCTTTATCGTGAAGACCATGCACCAGGGCGGACAGTTCGACAAGGACTATTACGATAAGCGGCCTCCGGCGCCGCCCGCACCGAAGCTGAATCCGGCAGAATATGTGCGAAAGGATGAGCTGCAGGCACTTCTGTCGGCAGCATTGAATGACAGGGGAGGAGACCAGCATGAGCCTTTTTGAGAGATTGGGAGGACATACGCCTCCGCAGAACCCGCAGCAGGGTCAGCAGATGGACCCGCAGATGCTCCAACAGATGCAGCGTGACGTGGACGAAATCAGCAGAGGGCCGGGGGCCTATCTGCAAGCGAGGGGATACAACATCCCGGAAGGCATGACGGACGTGCGGCAGATCACCCAGTATCTGCTTCGTACGGGCCAGGTGGGGGCACAGAAGGTTCCACAGGTTTTCAACAGACTGGGCCTCAGAAAATGAGTATTCAGCCGTCCGGGTGCACACGGCGGAGGAATAAATACAACGAAAGGACTAAGACAATGGCAATTTTTGACGAGGGCCGGAACAACGGCTTCTATATGCCGGTCGCTCCTGCGTATGGCGGCTATGGTAACCAGGGCGGCCTCTTCGGCGGGGATTTCCTGGGCTGGGTCATCCTACTGCTTCTCATCGGCGGAGGCGGCGGCTGGGGCCTGGGCGGCTTCGGCGGCGGCATGATGTGGCCCATGATGATGGGCGCTGGCATGGGCGGCTTCGGCCTGGACTACCTCTACCCCTGGCTCAACAATAGCCAGCACATCAGCGACGGCTTCCGGGACCAGCAGCTCAACACGCAGCTCGACGGCCTGCGCACGGACGTGAACCGTGGCTTCGGCGACGTTCAGCTTGGCATGGCCGGTATCGGGCGTCAGATCTGCGAAACCGGCAACAGCATCACCGGCGCGGTGCGGGACGGCTTTTACGGCGCAGAGATCGCGGCAAACAACCGGCAGATGGCCAGCATGCAGCAGGGCTTTGCGCTCCAGAGCGGTCTGGCTGAGAACCGCTACACCATCAGCACGGAGGCCTGCGCCAACCGCACGGCGGGCTACCAGAACACCAGAGATATCATCGACAACCAGAACCGGGTGGGGCAGTCCATCATTGACAAGCTGTGCCAGCTGGAGCTGGACAACGTGAAGGGCCAGAGCGCGGCGAAGGACCGCGAGATCGACAATCTGCGGACCGAGCTGCTGTATGCCCGTGGAGAGGCTTCCCGGATCGCCAACGCGGACAGCATCGTGGACCGCGTTTACACGCGGCTGAAGGACTGCCCCGTGGATACCGTACCGGTATTTGGGAACCAGCGGATCTGGAACTGCACCCAGCCCGTGAACAACGGCTGCGGCTGCGGCAACAACGGCTTCGGCTTCGCTGCCTGAAGGGCGGTGAGCTGAATGCCTGAATTCATTGCAACTGAGCAGACCGTTCAGCCGGGCGCCAGCGTCATTTTCGGCGCGGCTTCCGCGCCATGCAATCGTGGGCTGGTGTTCCACCGGCCCAACAGCGGGCTTTTCCGGCTCGCGTCACCGCGTACCATGGGATACTCCCACTGCGGCTGCTGCGGCATGCCCGAGGCTGACTACCTGGTCTCCTTCAACGGCAACATAGCGGTGCCTACCGGCGGGACCGTGGAAGAGATCACCCTCTCCGTCGCGGAGGAGGGAGAAAGCGACGCGGGGAGCCTGATGCGCTTTACGCCGGCAGCCGTTGAGGAGTACGGCAACGTGGGCACTGACATCATCGTGTCCATCCCGTATATCTGCGGATGCGGGAGCGTTGCCATCCGCAACACCAGCGCACAGCCGATCACCCTGAGCAACGGCGTCCTGACCGTTGCCTTCGATCGAGTGCGCTGAGGAAGGAGAAAAAATGGAAGACAAGACCAAGGTCCTGGAAGAGCTGTGCGAGATCATCACCCAGCATCTGCGGGACAGCACTGATCGTTTGAAGCGCGGTGGGGACATGAGCGTGGCGAACATCGACATCATCGACAAGCTGACCCATTCTCTCAAGTGCGTCAAGACCACGCTGGCCATGATGGAGTCTGAGGGCGGGGAGTCCCGAAGGAGCTATGATGGTGGAGAATATCGCCGGAGCTATGAGGGCGGGAACTCCATGCGTAGGTCCTACGCCGACGAATATTCCAACCGGCGCGGGCGTGACAGCATGGGCCGCTACGTCTCCCGAGACGGTGGGTACAGCGCCCACGACGGAATCGAGGACATCATGATGGATTTCCGGGATATGCCGGAGTCCGAGCGCCGCAAGCTCAAGAGCATGCTGGATCGCATGTAACGAGAAGAGGGACCGGGAAACCGGCCCCTCTTTGGACTATTTAATCGTTAGCCTGGGACTGGATTGATTTCATTGCCGTTTTCATTGCCATTTCGTTGTCAAATTGGTTTTCGGAAGGGCAGAAATAATTACTCTGCCGAAAGCACATTCTCAGCTCCCAACACGCCGAAAATGGCGTGGTTATGCGAAAACCGCCCAGCCATCAGGCCGGGCGGCTTTCGTACTTTTTGGTGGAGGCGGGGGGAGTCGAACCCCCGCTTGATATGCCAAGAATGGCCCTACTGCGCGGCATTTTTTTCTGCATTGTCGTTTTCATTGCCGTTTTGGAAGAATTGCTCTAGCTTGCCCAGCTGATCCTCCAGGTGCTTCTGGCTCAGGTGGGTGTATATCTCCATGACGATCTGGTCATCCTTCCAGCCGCCGATCTGTTGGGTGATCTTCGCGGGGACGTCCAGGGAAAAGCACAGGCTGGCGAAGCTGTGACGGAGGCCGTGCTGGCCGACGGGCGGCAGGCCCAGGCGCTCACAGATCTGATTGGCCCGCCGGTAAACGCTGTTCGGGCGGACCTTCACCACCTTGCCGGACTTGTCCCGGACGGCCTGGAGCGCGGTCCTCAGCTCCGGGATGAACAAAGGGATATACCTGGCGGACTCTGCCGTTTTCGCTCCGGTTTTCGTCACATACTCCCGATCCTTATTCTGGACCGTCGTCTGCGTAATGTGAATGCGGTTATGCTCCAGATCCACCTGGGACCATTCCAGGCCCTGGACCTCTGAGCTGCGGCAGGAGCTGAGGCAGAGCAGGAGCGGGATCGCGTGTTTATCCTTTGCAGCTTCTGCCACAAATCGCTTGATATCTTCCGGCTCCAGGAAGGCGTGGTCCGGCCGACTGCGCTTGACCGTGCTGATCTCCGGCAGGGCGATCCCGCATTCGTGCTTACATACTGATCTGATGAACCGCCAGGCGTTCTCCATTGACTTCGGGGACAGCCTGGCGGCGTCTTTGTTATATGCGGCTTGCCAGTCGGTGATGGAGCTGACGGGAAGATCCATCACGGACTGGAAGCGGCAGCGCATGATCACGTCATACCCCCGGATCGTCTCCGGGGAGTGCTTTGCCTTCTCCTGGGCGGAGATGTACTTGGCGCAGGCCTCCCGCAGCGTCATGGAGCTTTTGGCCTGTGGCGTCCGCTTCCCGGCCAGGTATTCCGCCTTGATCAGCGTGGCCTTCCGAGTGGCTTCCTTCGCCGTGGCGCAGGTGATGGGGATATCCTCACCACCCAGGCGGAGCCGGCAGAACCAGTTACCGGAGGGGAGCTTGCGCGGCTCAGGTACCTTCATTGCAATCAGCTCCAATCGAATGAATATTCGCTATCATGCTGACTCTTTAGCCAGGCCAGCATTTCTTCCAGATCTTCCAGCGTCGCATCTTCCGCGTCAATGATGCGGATGTGATCGTCGGTCCACGCCTGGCGGATCAGCGATTGTACCCTGGCCCGCTCCTGCGGATCTAAAGCGCTGCGGTTTTCGCGGGGCTTTTTTTGTTTCTTTAGCTGCCGGTTCTCGATCTCAGATATGGGTTTCTCATTGTTGAAGTCATCTTCGGATATGTGCTCCAGTTCGTGGTCCATGGCCGCATGCTGGGCTTCGCTAGATGCGCGGGTGTTCAAATATACCGAATATGTGCCGTCATCATTCGGCCGGACAGCAGCGTTTATTGAATCGTCCTTCAGGTCCACGGCCCGGACAAAGTAGTCCGCACCCTCAATCGGTATCGTCATGCTCAAAAGCCTTAAGCAGTTCGGCCACCTTCATTACAGCTTCCGGAGTGGCTTTTTTAGATGTTTTGAACAGGATCCGCATGTCCGGCCGCTCCCGAAGCGTCTCCAGAATATCTTCCATGTCATCTTCAGGAATGGTCTTGGCTTTGTCCGTAGGAACAAACTCCATTGATGGAGTAATGGCCGGAATTTTAGGTTCTTCTCCCGTCAATTCGTAAATCGAAACGTCCAGATAGTCCGCAATCGCCAGAAGCCGGATATAAGAGATGCTTTGTGCTTTTTTGGGATTCAAATACCCGTTACTAAAGCCTAAATCTTGTTCAAGTTTGTAAACTGGAATGCCCTTTTCTTTGCATATCCTTCGGACTCGTTCTATCTGTGTCATGACGGCCTCCTAAAAATCGAGGAAAAATCCTAAATTTATGTTGACATTTAGGAAATACCCTATATAATGGGAGGTATGAAGGGCGCAGAACACCCGCCGCCCTTCACGCGCTGGGCAGAAATAGGTTAATTGTGTCAGCATCACTAGTTTAGCTTATTTCCTAAGCTCTGTCAAGCTGTTAAAAGGAGGGAAGGAATTGATCTTAGACAACATCAAGCGGCTATGCCGGGAGCGGAACTTGTCCATCCATGCGCTGGAGAAGGAAACCGGGATTGCCAACGGCGTGATCGATAACTGGGGCAGCGGGCGCCCCCGTGTAGATCTGCTGAAAAAGGTGGCGGACTACTTCGGCGTCACCGTGGACGAGCTACTGAGAGAGGGCACCGCCGATGCCGTACATTAAGCCGCTGACGCCCCAGCCGTGGGCGCGGATGCACAGGCTGCTGGTGGGCTACGGTATGACCGGCCCGAAGCTGGCGGAGATCCTGGGCGTATCCAGGCCTACGGCCAAGGCGCGGATCGACGCGCCGGGAAAGCTCACACTGGAGGAGCTGGACAAGATCTCCAGGCGCGGACATATCCCGCTGGATGAGCTGCGGGACTGCATTGGGAGGTAAGACAATGAACAAGATTAAGGACATTCTCTGCTACATTCTTTTTTTGGCAGCGTTCTTCTTTGTAGGCTCCGGGATGCTGGAATACTGCATCCTGAAGCTGTTGAGCTTGGTGGGGTGGTGAGGATGGAGTATATCGAGCGGGAGGAGCTTTACAAGCAAGTTCAGTCAGCTTACGTCACCGCAGAACGGTGCGGTTTTGAGCTTGGCAAAGATGTTGTTCTGCTGGCCATCAAACAGCAACCCGCCGCCGATGTGGTGGAAGTGAGGCATGGGCGGTGGGAACAAGTGGGTTCAATACGAATGAGTATCAAGGGCTACAAGGTTTTTAACCCGGATTGGACGTGCCTGGGTATGAAGTACGAGGTAGGGCAAACCTACAAGCACGACGGGCCTATCTCCATCTGCAAGGCCGGATTCCACTTCTGCCGCAAAGTCGCGGATTGCTTCAGCTATTACAGCTTCGACCCGCAGAACAAGGTCGCGGAGATAGAAGCTATCGGGCTGGTTGAAAGTGATAGTACCAAGTCCGTCACGAACGAGATCAAAATTCTCCGTGAAATCCCGTGGGCTGAAATGCTAGAGCTCGCCAACGAAGGAAAAGGCAATGCAGGGCTTAGGAACACCGGGGACTGGAACACCGGGAACAGGAACACCGGGGACTGTAACACCGGGAACAGGAACACCGGGGACGGTAACACCGGGAACAGGAACACCGGGAACTGGAACACCGGGAACTGGAACACCGGGAACTGGAACACCGGGGACGGTAACACCGGGAACAGGAACACCGGGAACTGGAACACCGGGAACTGGAACACCGGGAACTGGAACACCGGGGACGGTAACACCGGGGACTGGAACACCGGGGACGGTAACACCGGATTTTTCTCTACCATTACGCCAAAAATCAGTTTGTTTGAAAAGCCAACGGACATGACATATCCAGAAGTCTTAAGTATTCCGGGGATTCAGGTTTTGAATCAGGCGTACGAAAATAACTGGTGGATTTATAGCGATGACATGACATACGAAGAAAAGGCTGCGCATCCCGAGCATGAAACGACTGGTGGATACCTGAAATCCATTCCTTTCAAGGATGCCTGTGCGCTGATGTGGAAGAATCTGAGCGATAACGACAAGCGGAAGGTGCTGGAGATCCCAAACTTTGATGCAGATATTTTCTATCGAATCACCGGGATTCGTCTCGGAGGGCAGGACGATGTATGACGAGCTGATTAAGCGGCCGAGAGATTAAGGAGGAGACAAAGCCATGAAGTACACATATACCTTCGATCAACTAAAGGATTGTCCCGGAGAAAATACGTCGCGCCTATTTCTGGACTACAAGTCGACGGTCAGGCAATTCGGCGGTGTAGATCTAACCCGATACCTCACCGCTGATCACGGAACCGTAGAAGCGCATACCCCGCAGATGGCGTGTGAAAAGCTTTATCTGATTTACAACGCTGAAAAACCGGACGGCTATCGAGGCCGCAGCATGAGCGTCAGCGACATTGTAACGCTATGGGACAACAGTGTGGACCCGCCGAAGAAAAGCACATGGTTTTGTGACAGCTTTGGATTCAAACTATTGGAGGAGGTAACAGCATGACCTGAGCAAGGATGGGGCGCGCGATCAGCCAGGACGGCACGACCGTCACCTATACGGATCTGCGGGAGACCGGCCTGCTCATTGAGAGCCGAAAGCGGCATATCCCCCACGCCAACGGCAGCGGGACCTGGGACCACACGTCGTACTGGGTCCTGCGGGACGGCAAGGAGCTGAAGGAGTGCTACACGCTGAAGGCCGCGAAGGAATGGGCGGGCCGCTACGCCATCGAAAGGGGGCTGATCCCGTGAGCTATTACCGCGTGTGCCCAGGCTGTGGGGCGAATCTGGATCCCGGCGAGATCTGCGACGACTGCTGGGAAAACGGGAGGAGCGCCCGTGCTGCCAACACGGACGCCCCACAGTCTGAGGATATAGAGTCAATTTATATTACCACAGCTTTGTGCGGGAATCAAACGGAGGAGGTAGACGGATGAAACAGACCATGCCGTTGTGCCTGGATTGCCGCAAAGACCTGCAGGCTGCCGGCTACCAGGTCAAGCAGGTATCTGAGATTGTAAACCGCATCACCTGTGGAGTGTGTGGGCGCGACACTTACGGCGGTGCGTTTACGATAACTAAAGGAGCAAAAAATAAGAACGGAGAGGAGGAGTGACATACATGGAAGCCAGCATCTTGGAGATGGCCAGAGGCGCGATTGCCGAGCGCACGGACTACGAAATGGGGCGGGTTATGCAGAACATCATGGATCCGAACACCAAACCGACCGAGAAGCGGAAGATCACACTGACCATCGAGTTCCAGCCGGACGATGACCGAAGCACTATCAGCGTCAGCGTCACGGCAAAGAGCACCCTGGCCCCCACCACACCGATCAAGACGGCCCTGTACGCATCTACCGACAGCTACGGCGAGTTCCGAGCTGTTGAGATGGTCCCGCAGGTCCCAGGGCAGCTCGGCTTTGATGGCAGTGAAGCCGCCCCAGCGCCGGTACTGAGAATTGCGAAGTAAAGGAGAAGAATCATGCTGAAGGAAGCTATCGAAAAAATTGAGGCCATGACCGGCCCGACGATCGCAACCTACGCCATCGGACGGGACTCTATCCAGGAGATTCGGCCGTCGGTCGACGGACCGGAAACCCTGAACGTCAACAGCCTGGATGCGGTGGTGAATCTTATCCGGGCCAACGACGGACAGCTTCCCCACCTGTTCGTCTGCGTCGCTGGATATGGAGTGGTGAACGTTTTCGGTGATCTGGAGCCGGACAACCGTTATGTCCGCAAGCGTCTGTATCATGCGTCTGCGAGTGATGTCCCTGGCTGGGAGCCGAAGATGGAGATGGGGTTCGACGAAGCCACGGTTGCGCTACTCACCCGCTTCCAGGACGGCGGCGACAAGGAGTATGTTCTGCGGCTCCTGAGTCAGATCACCACCGGCGCGAAGGTCACCTACAGCGACAACGGCATCGCGTCGACCATGGTCATGACCAAGGGCGCGTCCCTGGCCGAGAACGTTACCATTAAGCCTATCGTAAAGCTTCGACCTTACAGAACGTTCCTGGAAGTTGAGCAGCCGGAAGGCCTGTTCCTGATCCGCATCCGGGAACGCGGTATTGCTTTCATCGAAGCTGACGGCGGCATGTGGAAGCTGACCGCCAGAAACACGATCAAGGCTTATCTGGAAGAACAGCTCAAGGACTGCAGTGTCACCGTCATGCTGTAAAAACACCGGGGCCGCCATGCGCCAACATGACGGCCCCAGCAGGAGTAGCACAATGTTTATATCTGATATGGACGATCTTACCACAAGGAGGCCGGAAATGCAAGGAGTACATATCACCAGCCTTGAGCTGGAGAACGTAAAAAAGGTCAAGGCCGTGACCTTGGAACCGTCACCCGCCGGGCTTACGGTGATCGGCGGCAGGAACGGAGCGGGGAAAACCTCCGTCCTGGACGCCATCGCCTGGGCGCTGGGCGGTGAGAAGTTTCGTCCGGACGCGGCGAAGCGGTCCGGCAGCGTCCTGGACCCGATGCTGCGGGTGCAGCTCAGTAATGGCCTGACGGTCACCCGCAAAGGCCCGAAAGGTGCTCTCACCGTGACCGACGAAACGGGCAGGCGCAGCGGGCAACAGCTGCTGAACAACTTTATTGAAGTGCTGGCCCTGGACCTGCCCCGCTTCCTAGGGGCTTCCGACAAGGAGCGGGCCGCCATTCTCCTGAATCTGCTGGGCCTTCAGGATCAGCTGGACGCCCTGGAACGGGAGGAACGGGCCAAATACGACACCCGCCTCCAGATCGGCAGGGACCGAGAACAGGCACGGCACCACGCCGACAGCCTGGAGTGGTACCCGGACGCAGGCGCGCCGGTCAGCGTGCTGGCGCTCACGGAGAAGTTAAAGGAGGCGCAGGCGGTGAATGCCGCAAACCGGGAGCTGCGGAACAAGGTGGGGCAGCTGGAAGTGCGCCGGGAGACAATCAGAGACCAGATTCAGGCCCTGCAGACCGAGCTGGGCAGCGTAAATGACGAGCTGGCAACCGCCCGGATGAAAGAGGAACGCCTGACGGACCGGGATGAGGACGCCATCCTTCAGCTGATCCAGGCCGCCGACGAGATCAACGCCAAGGTGCGGGCCAACACCGCCAAGATGGAGGCAGATCAGCGGGCCAGCCTGCTGGCTGACGAATACGACGCTCTCACCGGAGAGATCGAGGATGTGCGCGCACGGCGAGCGGCCCTACTGGAAGGCGCAGATATGCCCCTGCCGGGCCTGAGCGTGCAGGAGGGCGTCCTGACGTATAACGGCCAGCCCTGGAGCTGCATGTCCAGTGCGGAGCAGCTGCGGGCCGCAACGGCTATCGTGGCGCGTCTGAAGCCTGAATGCCGCTTCGTGCTAGTGGACAAGCTGGAGCAGATGGACACGGACACCCTGCGCGAGTTCGGAGCCTGGGCCGCCCAGCAGGGCCTCCAGGTGATCGGGACCAGGGTCAGCACCGGCGGTGAGTGTACCGTGATCATAGAGGACGGGGAGATCGCGGAGGAAGCCGCGCCTGCCCCGAAATGGAAGGAGGGCACATTCTGAGATGATTGTAAAAAGCAAGTACGCCTTGGAGAGCACTGCGAAGAAGAAGGGCATCCGATTCGTCTTTTACGGCGCCGAGGGGATCGGCAAAAGCACGCTGGCCAGCAAGCTGCCCGGCGTGGTGTTCATCGATACCGAGGGCAGCACAGAGCACATGACGGTCTGCCGGTATCCCAGGCCGAAGAGCTGGGATGCTCTGCTGGACATGGTGGACGACGCAGGCCGCATCATGGCCAATAACGGCGGTACCCTGGTGATCGATACCGCCGACTGGGCCGAGCGCCTGTGCACCGAGGCCCTGTGCGCGGCCAAAGGCTGGAAGGGCATCGAGGACGCAGGTTACGGCAAGGGCTACGTCTACCAGGCGGAGGCGTTCGGCAAGCTGCTCGACAAGATGACGGAGATCGCGGAGAAGGGCATCAACGTGGGCTTCTGCGCCCACGCACAGCTCCGCAAGATCGAGGCTCCGGAGGAAACCGGCGCCTACGACCACTGGGAGCTTAAGCTGGCAAAAAAGATCGGACCCATGGTGAAGGAGTGGGCGGATCTGCTGATCTTCATGAACTACAAGATCCTGGTACTCAAAGGGGCCACGCCCATAGAGAAGAACCACGTGGCCGGGGGCAAACGGGTCATGTACACCACACACCACCCCGTGTGGGACGCCAAGAATCGCTTTGGCTTACCGGAGGAGCTGCCCCTGGACTACGAGGCCCTGCGGCCCATATTTGAGGCAAATACCAGGCAGCCGGAAGCCGCTCCCGCTAAGACCGCGCCCGACTTTGAGAGCGTCGCGCCTGATCCGGCGACGGAGCCGCCCCAGGAAACGCCGCTGCCGGAGACGCCCTTCACCGGCGGGGAGGAAGGCCCGGTATTCCCGGAGCCAAAGCCGAAGGAGGAATGGACTGAGGAGGATAAAGCGCAGCTGGAGCCGACGAAGATCGAGAGTGTCTATCCGGATCTGGCCCAGCTTATGCAGGCGTCCGGCGTGACCTATGAGGAGGTACAAGCCGCCGTCAGCGCCAGAGGCTATTTCCCCGGAGATATGCCCGTAGAGCTTTACCCTGCGGATTTCGTGAAGGGCTGCCTGGTGGCCGCCTGGGAATCCGTAAAGAATCTTATTTACAACATGAGGAGGAATCACAATGGCTGATCTGGATCGTGAGCTGGACTGGGACGAAGGTATAGAGCTGAATCCGTCCACATTTACCCTGCTCCCGGAGGGGGAGTACGAATTCACCGTGACGAAGTTCGAGCGGCAGCGGCATCCAGGGAGCGCAAAGCTCCCCAGCTGCCCCAAGGCCGTGCTGACCCTGGAGCTGAAGGCCCCGGACGGCAGCGTGGGCACCATCACCCACAACCTTTTCTTGCATACAAAGACCCAGGGCCTGCTCTCCGCCTTTTTCATTTCCATCGGCCAAGGCAAGCAGGGCGACACCGTGAAGCTGGACTGGAGCAAGGTCGCCGGCAGCACGGGCCGGGCTTCCGTAGGCATCCACAAGTTCACTAAAAAGGACGGCAGCGAAGGCGAGATCAACGAGATCAAGCAGTTCCTTCCACCTCTGCGGAACTGGACGGCGGGAGGATTCTGAGATGGATCTGCGCCCATACCAGGAGGCGGCGCGGCAGGCAATTCACGGGGAATGGGACCAGGGCAGACGGAAGACACTCCTGGTCCTACCCACCGGCACCGGCAAGACCATCGTGCTCGCCGCTGTGGCGGAGGACCAGGTACGGAAGGGACAGCGGGTGCTGGTGCTGGCGCACCGTGGGGAGCTGCTGGAGCAGGCCGCCGCAAAGATTGGCACGGTGAGCGGCCTGGGCTGCGCTGTAGAGAAGGCTGAGCTGTCCGCTGAAGGCAGCTGGTACCGGATCACGGTGGGCAGCGTGCAAACCCTTATGAGGGAGAAGCGCCTGGACCGCTTCGAGCCGAACCACTACGGCACTATCATTGTAGACGAGGCCCACCACATCCTGTCGGACAGCTACCAGCGTGTGCTGGAGCACTTCCCGGAGGCGTCTGTCCTGGGCGTCACCGCCACGCCCGACCGGGGCGATATGCGGAATCTGGGGCAGTACTTCGATAGCCTGGCCTACGAGTACAAGATCACGCAGGCCATCAAGGATAGGTACCTGTGCCGGATCAAGGCGCAGACCATCCCGCTCCGGCTGGATATGACCGGCGTAAAGACCCAGGCCGGTGACTACAGCGCCGCGGACATCGGACACGCGCTGGACCCGTATCTAGAACAGATCGCCGCCGAAATGAAAAACTACTGCTCGGGCCGGAAGACCGTGGTATTCCTCCCACTGATTGAGACGAGCCGCCGCTTCTGCGCCCTGCTGCAGGCGCAGGGCTTCCGAGCCGCCGAGGTCAACGGGACCAGCGAAGACCGGACGGAGATCCTGGCGGACTTCGCCGCCGGACGCTACGACGTACTGTGCAACTCCATGCTGCTGACGGAGGGCTGGGACTGCCCGGCGGTGGACTGCGTCGTGGTGCTGCGGCCCACGAAGGTGCGGAGCCTCTATTGCCAGATGATCGGCAGAGGCACCCGCCTGCACCCCGGGAAGGACCACCTGCTTGTGCTGGACTTCCTGTGGCACACCACCCGTCATGAGCTGTGCCGCCCTGCCTGCCTGATCTGCGAGAATCCCGAGGTCTCGGAGAAAATGACCGAGAACCTGGAGCAGGAAGCGGACGCCATAGACCTGGAGGCTGCGGAGGCTGCTGCGCAGGCCGACGTGGTGGCCCAGCGGGAGGAGGCCCTGGCTAAGATGCTGGAGGAGCAGCGGCATCGCAAGCGCGCGCTGGTGGATCCGCTGCAATATGCCATGAGCATTGAAGCAGAAGACCTGGCAAGCTATACGCCAATGTTCGCCCATCAAATGGCGCCGCCATCCCAAAAGCAGCTGGAAGCCCTTCAGAAATATGGGATATACCCGGACGAGATAGATAACGCGGGGAAGGCGTCGCTGATCTTAGAGCGGCTGAGAACCCGGCGAGAAGAAGGACTTACTACACCGAAGCAAATACGGCTCTTGGAGCGGTTCGGCTTCCTCCATGTGGGGACCTGGCAATTCGAGGACGCAAGCAATATGATCTCGCGCATCGCAGCGCAGGGCTGGCGAGGAGTCCCCCGCGGGATCGACCCCGCTACATACCGTCCACAGGCATAAAAATAGCACCTTGATAATTTCATAAACGGGTTGACTTTTGTCTGACATAAATATATAATCGAATTACGGCAGACAAAAGTGAGGTGATGCAGGTGTCGCCGCGCACAGGAAGGCCAACCAACAATCCGAAATCTGATCGGATAACCGTTCGCCTGGATCAAGAGGCCAAGGAAACGCTCGTTGCTTATTGTGAACAAGAGGGCGTGGACAAGGCCGAGGCCATCAGACGAGGGATTAAGAGGTTGCAATTAGAACTGAAAAAGTGAGGAACCGCCCACCCTTCCAAAAGCGACGGCTCCTCACCCAGTTCATCCATCAGTACTCACAAAGAGCACCAAAGGAAGCACGCAAATCATATCATGCGTGCCTCCTTTGGTCAACCCGTTTATGACTAGAGGAGGTATTTTTATGTCCAAAAACAGATTGATCGTCCTGGAAGATGCTATCAGCGAAGTCGGCATTAACGTGGAAAAAGCAAGGGCAGTTGTAAGCGAGATATGCGAAGGGTACTTCTACAACCACACCGACAAGACTCAGAGTGGGCGCAATGCCATTGCTTGGGATTTCAATCACTACCGCATTCTCAATGACATTGTTCTCGACATTCTTTTTGAGATTAACAAGGTTGTGGAGACAGTCAAAAACGGCGAGGTTAAGGACCATGAGCAAGCTGGTTGACCTGACGGGACAGCGCTTTGGTCGGCTGGTCGTAAAGGCGCTTGCCGACAAGGGCCGGAAAAATGTATCGGCCAAGTGGGAATGTATCTGCGACTGCGGGAACACGCTTATCGTAAGCGCCAGTAGTCTCCGAACAGGGAATACTCGTAGCTGCGGATGCCTGCACCGTGATGCGAATCAGTCAGGTCACAACACCAGGCACGGTGACTGCTATACGCGCCTCTATACGATCTGGAGAAGTATGCGGCAACGGTGCGGAAACCCTAAAAATATGGACTACAAATCGTATGGTGGCAGAGGAATCCTTGTCTGTGATGAATGGAAGGACTACACGGCATTTAAGCGGTGGGCGCTTTCCAACGGTTATGCGGATAACCTTTCCATCGACAGAATCAATGTAGATGGCAATTATGAGCCGGGAAATTGCCGTTGGGCAGATGCCAAAACCCAGGCCAATAATCGTAGACCAAGGCGAAAAACAAAAGAGGAGTGAATCATGTCAGACAATGAACTTCTGGAGGCCCTGGAGTACATAGACCCCAAAGGGTGTACATACGAAGAGTGGACCCTCGTCGGAATGAGTTTGAAGCAGGAAGGCTTCCCCGTTTCGGTATGGGACAGTTGGAGCAAGCGTGACCCTGCCAGGTATCACGAACACGAAACAGCCAAGAAATGGCAAACCTTCCAGGGGAGCGGGAATCCCGTCACCGGAGGGACTATCGTCCAGTTGGCTCGCGAGCACGGCTGGCGACCGGACGAAGGCCATGAGCTTACCTGGGACGATGAACTGAGCCTGAAGCCCAGCGATCTGGCTGTGGACCCCGGCTGGCTGGAAGCGGAGACGATCCAGGAGCCGACCGGCAAGGGCTGGGATCCCGTGAGCGAGCTGAGCCGGTACCTGGAGCTGCTGTTCGACCGGGACGATCACGTGGGCTACGTGACCGAGTGCTGGCAGAAGGAGGACGGCGGCTTCGCTCCGAAGCAGGGCAGCTACGACCGCACGGCGGGGGAGCTGCTGGACAAGCTTGGCAAATGCAAAGGAGACATCGGCAAGGTGATCGGAGACCCGAATCCCAGCGCGGGCGCGTGGATCCGCTTCAATCCCCTGGACGGCCAGGGCGTAAAGAACGCCAATGTGACGGAATTCCGCTATGCCCTGGTGGAGTGCGACAATGTTGAGAAGGATAAGCAGCTGCCACTCTATAAACAGATGAACCTGCCCATCGCCGTGGCTGTAGACAGCGGCAACAAAAGCATCCACGCCATAGTGAAGATCATGGCGGGAAGCGAGCTGGAGTACAAACGCCGGGTGGAGTACCTGTACAAGGTACTCCGGGAGCGGGGCGTGGAGGTAGACACGCAGAATAAAAACGCCTCACGCCTGAGCCGGATGCCCGGGGTCCTGCGCGCCGGTCGCAAGCAGTTCATCATCGAGGAATCGTCGGGCGCCGAGGACTGGGAAGCATGGCGAGAGTGGGTCGAAGCCCAGGAGGACGACCTGCCGGAGGTGGAGAGCCTGGCGGACGTGGACGCGCCGCCTCTGGCCCCGCCGGTGATCGCCGGAGTCCTGCGCAGAGGCCATAAGCTCATGCTCGCAGGGCCGAGCAAAGCAGGCAAGAGCTTTGCACTGTTGGAGCTGGCTATGTCCATCGCCGGCGGGAACAGCTGGCTGGGGTGGAAGTGCACCCGGGGAAAGGTGCTGTACATCAATATGGAGCTGGCCCGGGAGAGCTGCCTCCAGCGCCTGAAGCTCATGCAGGAGCAGTACGGCCTGAGCAAGGACGCCCTGGCGAACGTGCGGATCTGGAACCTGCGGGGGAAGGCCGTCACGCTCAAGGAGCTGGTGCCGAAGCTGATCCGGCGGCTGCGGGACAATCCCGTGGACGTGATCATCCTGGACCCCATCTATAAGCTGATCGGCGGCAACGAGAGCGACATGGGTGACGTGGCGCGGTTCTGCGCGCTCCTGGATCGCCTGTGCGTCGAGTTGGGCAGCGCCGTGGTGTATTGCCACCACCACTCAAAAGGCGCGCAGGGCGGCAAAAACGCGGCCGACAGGGCCAGCGGCTCCGGCGTGTTCGCCCGGGACGCGGACGCCCTCCTGGACATGATCCAGCTGAAGGTGCCGGCCTCCATGCAATCCTTCTGTGGCATGAACGATACGGCTACCGCCTGGCGGATCGAGCCGGTACTGCGGGAGTTCCCGGAGCCTGGCCCCGTGGACGTGTGGTTCGATTACCCGATCCATGTTCTCGACCAGAGTGGGCAACTAGTCACCTGCAGCCCGGACATGGGCCAATGGTCCCCGGAGGAGCTGCAGGAGAAGAAACAGGAGAAGGCCGCGCTGCGCGTGGAATCCGCCGTGAGGGCCTACGATCAGGCCCGAGGATCCTACCCGCACGGCCAGGTCCCGCTCAGGGTGATCTGCGATGCGGTGGACGTGGAACCTCGTACAGCTGCTAAATATTTCGAGGATCTGGGCGGCTACGCGATCACTGGAGATCGCAAAACGAGCCGCGAAAAATGCAATGCAACGGTGGCACGGTTGGCCGAATGAAGGACAAAAACAGTACCGGCGGCATTATCCGGGATTTCTCGAAAACGCCGGTAAAAAACGCCGAAATCGGCATTATCGGAAAATCCCGGAAAACAGCGGTTTCGGCATTATCGAAAATCCCGGAAAATGCCGGTGAAAAATTGAGTGCCGAAATGGACCGGCATTATCGGGATTTTCCGGAAAACGCCGAAATCGGCATTATCCTCCCCTATATAGGGGGAAAAATCCCCCCTATAGATAGGGGTTTTTCCCCCACATAAATCGAAAACAAACGACGGAAACGGAGGCTGAAATGATCCAGTTTTTTATACCCGGGCAGCCGCCTACGATCACCGCCCAGCAGAAGGGCCAGAACCGGAGGACCGGGAAGTATTACAAGCCGCCCGAGCTTCGAGACGCCGAGCAAAAGTACCTGGCATACGCGGCACAGCATAAGCCGCCGGAACCACTGACCGGAGCCGTATGCCTGACCGTGGTGTTCTGCTATGCGGCTGGTGGCAAGCATAAAGACGGAGACCCGAAGACGACAAAGCCGGACACGGACAATGCCGTGAAGGCTCTGAAGGACGCCCTGACGAAGGCAGGCTACTGGAAGGATGACGCCCAGGTCGCCTGGGAAGCTGTGGTGAAGACCTGGGCGGATGTACCGCGGATCGCCGTTGTGATCCGCACCTGGGATGAATGGCAGGATGGGTATTGGGAATATGACCTGCCCGAAGTGCAAGCGTGATCGGATACCCTGCACCGGCTCCAGAGTGCTGGGCAACGGCGCTAAGTGGCGGCGCTATACCTGTCCGCAGTGCGAAGCGGATATCGAAACAATGGAGCGAATCATCGCTGTCCATGACGAGAGGAGGCAGAAGCATGAATAAGATACCTAGCGCGAAGGATGACGAAGGAAAGCTGCCGCTGAGTACGGTGCCGCCGGCAGCGATCAGAGCAATAGCCGAGATCCGCCGATACGGGAATCAGAAATACGCAGACCCGCAGAACTGGCGAATGGTGGACCCGGCAAAGTTCCACGAGGCCATGCTCCGGCATTGTCTGGCCTGCTGGGAAGATCCCGGGGCCGTCGATTCGGAGAGCGGATACCCGCACCTGTGGCACCTGATGTGCAACGCGGCGTTTTTGTGCGCGATGATGGAGGACATGTGATATGGACGGACAAGTTGCTTTATACGACGTAGGAGCTGAGAATTACGCCTACTTCGAAGACAAGTTCAAACCCAAACTGACCACGGACGATTGTTATACGCCGGAGCCGGTTTATGATGCAATCGCGGCATGGGTGACAGCGGAATACGGCCTGGAGCGGGATAAGTTCGTGCGCCCGTTCTGGCCGGGCGGGGACTATCAGGCAGAGGAATACGCGCGGGGGGCTGTGGTGGTGGATAATCCGCCTTTTTCCATCGTGGCGGAGATCGTTCGATTTTACAGTGCGACGGGGGTGTGGTTCTTTATCTTCGCCCCGGCGCTGACCCTGTTCACGGCTACGGAATGCCCGGTGTGCTATTTGCCCTGCGGCGTACCCATCACCTACGCCAACGGCGCGAGAGTGGCGACGAGCTTTATCACAAACCTGGATTCAAACCAGGTGCGCGTCGCGCCGGACCTGTATCGGGCGGTGGATGCGGCCAACAAAGCCGTGCAGGCTGAGCTGACGAAAACCGTGCCGAAATATGATTACCCGCCGGAGGTTATCACAGCGGCAAGATGTCAACGCTGGGCGAAATACGGGGTGGCTTTCTCCGTGAAGCCGGAGGAGTGCATTTACACGGGGGCGCTGGACGCGCAGCGCCCGGCCCGCAAGTCGATTTTCGGCGGCGGGTATCTTTTGAGACCCGCCGCTGCCGCTGCCGCTGCCGCTGCCGCTGCCGCTGATCGCGGCGAAGTTTGGGAGCTGAGTGACAGGGAAAAGGCCCTGCTGGGGATGGAAACAGAGCAAAAGGGACAAGTGAGCTTATGGGAATGAAAATGAAGAAGCGGAAGCCGCCGGCGAAATACAAGCAGCGGTGGGCCAAAGATCTGATGTGAGGAGAGAGCTATGCCCAAAACAAAGCGTAAACGCCAGGCACTGCACGAGCGTCCGTATGTATCCGAAGCAGGTATAACCTGTCAAGCCCCAATCAGAAAAATTTTTTCGTGGGGGCGCGTATGCTGTAGACAGCGAACATATGTTTGGTGTATAATATAACAGACGGTAATATATTTGGGCACAGGCGGGGCGCAACTGGCCTAGAATGATTACATATAGTGATAAACAGGGGGTGAAAGCGTGTCCAATGAACGGGCTATCCCGAAGGCTACCGGAGCTGTGCGAGACGCCAAGGGGCGATTCCAGCCGGGGACAAAGATGGGCGGGCGGAAGCCGCTGGCGCCCGAACTCAGGGATGCGCTGCTGCCATTGGGGAACAAGGCAGTGCGGGCCCTCAACAAGATCCTGGACGATCCGCAGGCTAAGGACGCGGATAAGCTGCGGGCCGTGGAGATCGTGCTGGAGCGCCTGCTCGGCAAGGCTGCGCAGCCGATCCTGGCGGAGATCCACCAGGACTCGGAGCCAATGACACTGAGTCAGATGATGGAGCGTGCCAGAGAACTTCTGGGTGATGGATGACACCCAAGTAATGAAGCGATGGATCGCCCTGCGGGAGACGAGCAACAAGACCTTCTTTCCCCTGTTCCGGGACGAGCATCGGTACCTGGTGCTGATGGGGGGCGGGGGCAGCGGCAAGAGCATTTTCGCCGGGCGCAAGGTGCTGGAGCGGTGCATCATGGAGCCGGGGCACCGGTGGCTGGTGTGCAGGAAGGTGGCCCGGACGCTGCGGGACAGCTGCTTTGCCCAGCTCCGGGGGCAGCTGGCGCAACAATACCCGGACTCTGGCGTGCAGATCATGCAGGGCGATCTGGAGATCCGATTTCCAAACGGCAGTGTCATTCTCTTCGCCGGGCTGGACGATGTGGAGAAGCTCAAGAGCATCTACGCCATCACGGGGATCTGGATCGAGGAGGCCAGCGAGCTGCTGGAGGAGGATTTCAACCAGCTGGACATTCGTCTTCGGGGCGAGACCAGGTATTACAAGCAGATGATCCTCAGCTTCAACCCCATATCGATCACCCATTGGCTGAAGAAGCGGTTCTTCGACGCCCCGGACCCCAGGGCCAGGACGCACCGCAGCACCTACCGCGACAACCGCTTCCTGGACGAGGAGGCCAAGGCAACCCTGGAGGGATTCCGGGATACCGACCCGTACTACTACACGGTGTACTGCCTGGGGGAGTGGGGCGTGACCGGGCGCACGATCTTCAACGCCCAGGCCGTGGCGGATAGGCTCAGCCAGATCCCGGAGCCGGTGAGCCGGGGGCTGTGGACGTACACGGACACAGCTGAGTATAAACTCTCGGATGAGGCGTGGGTGGAGGATTCCGCCGGTCCCGTGAGCATCTACCGGGAGCCGGAGCCCGGGAGGCCCTACGTCATGGGCGGAGACACGGCGGGAGACGGCAGCGACTGGTTCGTGGCCCAGGTGCTGGACAACATCACCGGTGAGCAGGTTGCGGTGCTGCGGCATCAATACGACGAGGACACCTTCGCAAAGCAGGCGTACTGCCTGGGAAGATACTACAATGACGCCCTCATCGGCGTGGAGGCGAACTATTCCACCTACCCCGTGAAGCGGCTGGAGATGCTGGGATACCCCCGGCAGTATGTGCGGGAGGCGGAGGACACCTACAGTGGAGCGATCCGCAAGAGCTACGGAGTCCGCACCACGCCCACCACCAGGCCTGTGATGATCTCCGGCCTTGTTGAGGCCATGCGTGACGGGATCGAGACGATCAACGACAGGACCACGCTGGAGGAGATGCTCACATTTGTCCGGGATGAGAAGCTGCGGCCTGCAGCGGAGCCGGGAGCGCATGATGACTGCGTCATGGCCCTGGCCATCGCCTGGTACATTCGTCCCCAGCAGAGCATGCGGGTGGATATCGAGGCAGAGGAGCCCGTCCGGGAGTGGACGGATGACATGTACGACGATTATTATCGGGCCTCCCCGGAGGAGCGGGAGGCGATCATCAGCAGATGGGGGGCACCGCCGTGACAGGAGAACAGAGGACCGCGTGGGTAATGGGAGATCCCAGGCGGCGTGAGGCGATCCGGGAGGGGTGGGTCAGGATGCTGGGACTGCAGGACTGGCAGATCCGTGTCGTGGACGGACTGAGGCCGGACCAGATGTCCGCGCCGGATGCGGACGGATTTGTGGACTACGAGACGTCCACCCGGACTGCGAGGATCGAGATCCTGGACCCGCAGTATTACGGAGACCGTGTGCGTCCCTACGACTATGAGCTGATCCTGGTGCACGAGCTTCTGCACTGCAAGTTTGGGCTGCTGGATGACAGCGGCAACGACACGCACGACAGGGTCCTGCACCAGCTCGTGGACGATATGGCACGTACCCTGGTGAGCGCATGGAGGGATGGAAAACAGTGAACGAGCGGCTGGAAAAGTGGAAGGACTGGGTGGAACGCAACGAGCAGGCTGCGGAAGAGCAGATCGCGCAGATGGATCGGCGGGAGGAGCTGTACCGCGGTGACGTGCGGGAGATCACGCCGCTGACGCCCAGGGACAGGGACAAGGACGGCAGCCTGCGGGACGCCGTGCACGTTCGAAACATCGTTGCCGAAAACATTGAGAGCGAGGTATCCTCCACCATCCCCCAGCCCAAGGTGACGGCCCGGCGGAAGGCGGACGAGCAGCGGGCCAAGATCCTGGAGGACATGCTCCGTAACGAGCTGGACCGGCTGCCCATGGAGGAGTTGAACGACCAGGCCGAGCGCACCGTGCCGATCCAGGGCGGGGCGTACTGGCTGGTGGAGTGGGACAACTCCACCAGGACACACAGCACCGTGGGAGACGTGCGGGTGCAGCTTCTGCACCCCAAGCAGATCGTGCCGCAGGATGGCGTGTACACCCGCGTGGAGGACATGGACGCCATCGCCCTCAAGCTCCCACAGACCAAGGAGTACATCCAGCGCATATACGGCAAGACGGTGGAGGACGAGGCGGAGACGGACCCGGACGTGCGGGCGCTGGACGAGGAGGCCGACACCGCTGAGGATCTGGTAACGCAGTACGTTGTATATTACCGCAACGACAGGGGCGGCGTGGGCAAGATCTCCTGGGTCAATGATACCGTCCTGGAGGACATGGAAGACTATCAGATCCGCATACGGGACGGCAGCGCCATGGACACGGAGGATGTGATCACCCCGATCCGGACGGAGCTGGGGACGGAGATCCCGGGCGCACAGGCCGTTGTGGAGCCGGACCAGAGCGTGGTGCTGCGGCCCACGCGGCTGCCATACTACAAGCCGGACGTGTTTCCCGTGTTTCTCCAGCGCAACGTGAGCCTCTTCGGCCAGCTCCTGGGGGACAGCGACGTGGACAAGATCGCGGATCAGCAGAACACGGTGAATCGCCTGGAACGGAAGATCATCGATCGGCTCATCAAGGCGGGCACCCGCATCACCCTGCCGGACAAGGCGGATCTGCGCACGGACCCGGAGGACGCAGAGCGGTGGTACCTCCGGAGCCCGGCGGACAAGGCGCTCATCGACGTCTATGAGTTCAAGGGTGATCTGAGGTACGAGCTGGAGTACCTGGCCCAGGTATACGAGGAGGCCCGGCAGATCCTTGGCATCACGGATTCCTTCCAGGGGCGGCGCGACACCACGGCGCAGTCCGGCGTTGCAAAGGAGTTCGCCGCGAACCAGAGCGCGGGGCGGCTGGAGAGCAAGCGGGTGCTGAAGGAAGCAGCATACGCGGAGCTGTTCAAGCGTATCGCGCAGCTCAAGATCGCCTACGCGGACGAGCCCCGCAGCGTGGTGGCGGCGGATGACCGGGGTGAAGCGCAGTACGAGGAATTCAACCGGTACGATTTTTATGAACAGGACGCCTCCGGAGAATGGCACTGCATCCTGGACGATGATCGTTTCCTCTTCTCTTGCGACTCTTCCACGCCGCTGGCGAATAATCGGCCCCAGATGTGGCAGGAGGCCAGCGCTATGTACCAGATGGGGGCATTCGGCCAGCCGGGGAGCATGGAGGCGCTGATGCTCTTCTGGACAAAGCTGGAACTGCTGCACTACCCGGGCGCCAGCGACACAAAGGAGTACCTCATGCAGATTCAACAGCAGCAGCAGATGCTCCAGATGCAGCAGATGGCGCAGCAGCAGGCAATGGCGGAGGCGCAGCGGCAGGCTGAGCAGGGGCAGCAGGAGCAGCAGCTGTACCGGAATATCGACGCCCAGGCGCGGGAGCATGCCCGCCAGGACGCGATGCGAATGATGGGCGGGCCAGCGAGAGGCAGCTCCGCACCTTGACGGGGCGGGCGGGTGCAACTCCCGCCGGGCCATTTTTCGGATATCCGCCCCGGACGCGGGGCTGAGATATACTCGCAGGGCAGCAGCGAAAAAACGCCAAAAACCGGAGGAAAGGAGGAGATCACATGGCTGACAAGGGCGCATATACCGGCAAGATCACCCACGGCGGTACCCAGATCGTCAAGGCCCCCAACCTGGGGCAGCCCAAGAAGGGCAAAGGTACCGTCAAAAAGGGCACCGATCTCCGCCAGAAGTAAGCGGAGAACACCCGCCGCACTGAACGCGAATAAATCTGATCGCACTGAACGCGGAAAAATCTGATCGCTGCCCCGGCGGAAAAGGGGAGAAAGGCATACGATGGAATACGATCTGAACGATATCCTGGAGCTGGAGGAGGAGCCTGCGGAAGAGGCTGCGGAGGCTGCGGAAGACGCGGAAGAGGCCGAGGAGACCGCAGAGGCCGAAGAGAGCGAAGAGAATGCCAGGGAGCAGCAGGAGCAGAGCCAGGAAGAGCGATCCAGGCAGGCCCACGCCAGGAGGATCCGGGAGGCCGAGGAGGCCGGGCGGAGGGCGGCACGGGCGGAAATGAGCGCCACCATCGCCAGGCTGGGGCTGAAGGACCCGAAAACGCAGCAGCCGGTGGATACCGTGGAGGCCCTGGAGGCCTACGAGCGGAGCCAGAGCGAGGAGCGCCTGGCAGCCGGGCAGGGCAACGCGGATGACGTGCGGCGCATCGTCCGGGAGGAGATGCGGCCCAAGGCCGATCCCATGGCGGACCCGAGAGTCCAGCAGCAGCTGGCGCAGATCCGGGCGATGGATCCGGAGATGGCGGACCTCAAGACCATCCTCGACAGCGAGGTTGGAGAGCGCTTCCGGGAGTATGTGGGCAAGGGCCTGGACTTTGTGGACGCCTATACCCTGGCGGCGAAGGACCGGCTGGGCAAGCGGGCCGCAGAGGCCGCGCAGGCCAAAGCCGCGAGCAAGGACCACCTGCAGGGGACGCAGTCCCGGGGTACCGGCAGCGTATCCGTACCCGCCGGCGTGATGGAGATGTACCGGGCGTTCGACCCGGACGCCACCGAGGCGGAGATCGTCAAGCATTATAACAGAGACCTAAAGCAGGTCAAGAGATAGGGGAGCGGACCGCTCCCCGGAAGGGAGCAGACAAGCATGGGATTCATTCCCCATTCCAACGAGGATGGGCGGGTCCAGCCCTGGGAGTATCTCCCCGCTGGGGCCATCACGCCCAAAATCGGCATGGCGCTGGTGCAGAGCGGCGGCAACCTGGCCCTGGCTACCGGCACCACCAAGCCCACATACATCTGCATGGCGGACTACGACGCCGCAGTGACCGCGGGGACCATCATCCCCGTGACCCGGGTCCTCCCGGATCAGATCTTCGAGACTACCAACTCCGCCAGCCTGAGCGGCGTGACTGTGGGCGCCAAGGTGACCATCCACACGGACGCGCTCCAGGTCACCGGCACCACCACCAGCGGCGTGGCGGAGATCATCAGTAAGGACGATGACGCGGTGGGTAGCCGCGTGCTCGTCCGGTTTCCTTAAGGAGGTGAGATAACATGGCAGGTATCGTTTTTTCTGAGGCCAGCAACGTCAACGACAGCATCTACGGCAAGAGCCAGGCCCCCATCCGCATGTTCCTGGAGAAGCGGGGGGAGCAGTTCGAGGCGCAGAGCGTCATCAAGAGCATCTTCCGCCAGGACAAGAGCACACATTGGGCGGAAAAGTACACCAGTATGACCGCCATGGACGGCTTCCAGGCCGTGGGGGAGAACGGGGCGTATCCCACGGACGGTTTCCAGGAGGGCTACTCCAAGACCCTGGAGGCCATCGAATGGAAGGATTCCTTCCGCATCAGCCAGAAGATGATCGAGGACAGCCAGCTCATGGACATGAGAAGGCGGCCCGCCGCGTTCCTCACCGCCTATTATCGCGGCCGCGAGAAGCTGGGCGCTGCCGTGCTGGGCGCTGCCACCCAGGGTCAGACCAGCACCACCTACATGGGCGGCAAGATCGACCTCACCGGCGCGGACGGCGTGGCCCTGTTCGCCACCAACCACCCCAGCAAGGTCAAGGGCGGAACGCAGAGCAACAAGTATGTGGACGCCTTTGACCGCGACGCCCTGGGCAAACTGGAGACGGTGATGCAGAACACCAGGGGGGACAACGGGGAGATCCTGGACGTGGCCCCGGATACCATCATCATCCCGAACCTGTACCAGCTCAAGGAGGCGGTCTTCGCCGCCATCGGCAGCGACAAGGTCCCCGAGTCCGCGAACAACGCCTGGAACTACCAGGTGGGCCGGTGGAACGTGATCGTCTGGAACTACCTGAACCAGTTCATCGGCAGCGGCAAGGCACCCTGGATCCTGATGGATTCCCGGTACAACCAGGAGTACGGCAGCCTGATTTGGCTGGATCGCGTTGCGCTCACCATCAAGAGCAGCATCGACGAGAACACGGACGCCAACGTGTGGCGGGGCCGTGCCCGGTATACCGCGGGCGTCCACGACTGGCGCGGATTCGCTGCGGGCGGCATCACCGGCGGCTCCAGCCTGTAAGGCGGCACGACCTGAGATTCACCCGTGGGGAGGGCTTCGGCCCTCCCCTGCTTGGAGGGAAGGACATGACCATAGCACAGGCGATCTCCCTTGCGGACGAGCTTGCGCCAAACGCCTACAGCACGGCGGTGAAGCTCCAGTGGCTGAACCACATCGAGGGGCGGCTGGCCCTGGAGGTCTTCCTCATGGCCCCGGCGGAGGCGGAGGAGACCTATCACTACACGGCGGCGGACCTGGATAAGGAGCTGCTGGTGGGGACGCCCTACGACGACCTGTACACCTGGTACCTGCGCAGCCAGATCGATCTGGCCCACGCGGAGTACGACAAGGCCCAGAACGACACCGCCATGTTCAACGCCGCCTGGACGGAGTTCGTCTGCTGGTTCTGCCAGCGGTACGACCCGGTACAGGGGTACCGTGTGGAGGAGGACGGCGCATGAGCTGGGAGGAGGCGCTGGAGAAGATCGGGGCTTCCTCTGACGCGGATACCCCATGGCTCAACGCGGTTAGGCAGATCGGGGCGGCCCGGCGGGAGGAGACCGGGGACGGGGCATACGAGGACCCGCCCTACTACATCACCGCCTACGCCATCGCCGTGAAGCACGGCTATACCGGCACGGAGGAGGAGTGGCTGGAGTCCCTGCAGGGGAAGGATGCGGAGGTGGACCCCGTGCCCACCTCCGGCAGCGGCAACGCCGCCGGGTCCGGGGGCGTATACGACCTGCTCCCCAAGGTGCTGGGGGGCGACGGCAGTCTCATCCCCGCCACCCTGCTCACCCAGGAGGAATACGACGCCCTGCTGGACGCCGGGACCCTGGACCCCCACCGGCTGTACCTGGTATACGAGGAGGACGAATGAGGCTCCGGCGGATCTACTACGGGCAGCGGGGGGTGCAGGCGTATCTGGGGGACAGGCCCGTGGACACGGGCACCTTCCGGCTGCGGGTATACCTGGTATCCCCCCAGGACGCCATGGATATCCTCCGGGGACACACGGCCCTGGCGGGGCGCGTCTCCGGGCGCGGCGCCACGGACGGGGGGAGCCTGGGACGGGCCCATCCCTCCCCGGCGATCCCCGGCGCAGTCAGCGGCGGGGGAGAAGGGGACGGGGGCAGGGCTTGCCCCGGCCTTTCCGGAGCGGAGATACCGGAGCCGGAGAAGCAGCGGCTCTGGGAGACGGAGCGGGGGGAGGCCCTTTCCCCGGAGACCGCGGGCGCGGCCATCCCGGAGGACCTGATCTTCGCCCGGGAAAGCCCCGGGGAGGCGTACAGTCCCCCGGGGCAGAGCGTGGACCCGGGCTTTCCCACACCCGGGGACTGGCACGGAGGACAGAGCGTGACCGCCCTTCCCCCGGGGAAGGCCCCTCTCGCCGGACCCGGGCAGGGAGGCGGGGGGGACCAGGGGCAGCGCCTGAGCGCCTCCACCTGGCCCCGGTGGATCTACCGGGACGGAGACGCCTGGATGATCCTCCAGTCCTTTGACTGCGGCCTGGACGGGAGGATCCTGGAGCTGAACTAAAGGAGGAATACACATGCTGAGCGGGACCTGGGCGGCCAACATTCTGACGGGGCTGCTGAACAGGGAATGGACCTACAAGAGCGGCACGGCGGGGGAGAAGAACAACCCCACCACCGCGAACTTTTTTCCCACGCGGGTATATCTCGCCTTCTTCACCGCCGCGCCGGCGGTGGACGCTTACGGGAACGTGAGCAGCTACGCGGAGCCCGTCTGCGGCGGTACCGGGGAGGAGGGGAGCTACCACCGGGTGGAGCTGACGGCCCTGGGGCTGGAGGGAAACAAGCTCCTGAGCGCCGTGGATTATGTGGACCGGAAGATCGGCATCTATGACAGCGTTTCGGACACGACCCCAAGCAGCACGGTCACCAAGAAGGTGGGGCGCATCCGGAACCACACGGAGGTCATCATGTTTCCCTACACGGGGAAGAGCGACGAGGCCCACGCGGGGTACGACGCCCCCATCACCCACTTCGGGATCTTCGACACCCCCACGGGCGGCAGCCCCATCTTCTTCGGGCCTCTGGAGAGCAGCGTCACCGTGGGGAAGGACCGGGTGCCCGTGCTGCTGCGGGACGCCTTTGAGATCACCCTGGGGTGACGGCCATGGACGAGAACCAGAGAAAGGCCCTGGAGGAGGGGAAGACCGTGGCCGTGAAGGTGCGGGTGGAGCTAAGCCAGTGCAGCCTGAACCTGGCGGCGCTCCTGGGGGAGGAAAAGAATGCCGAGCATCGTTCTGAAGGGTCCCGATGATCTGGACCACACCATCCCGGACGTGGAGGCGGTGCGCCTCAGGACCCCCACGGGGAGCGTGACCTTCTCCCCCGCCGGGCTCATGCGGAATCTGGTGGACCGGAGCATCGTCACCCTTACGGCGGAGGACTTTGACGGGGCGGCCCAAATCGGCTCCTATGCTTTCGCCTACTGCAGAAATCTGAGAAGCGCAGCGATACCGCAAAGCGTCACCGCCGTGGGATACCGAGCGTTTTACGGCTGCCGCTCCCTGCGTCAAATGACGGTGCCGGAAACCGTCCAAAGCTTTGGCCTCGATTCTTATACCTTTGAAGGCGGGGGCGTTTTTGAGGACTGCGTGAGCTTGACCGCCGTGACCTTTGCGCCATCCACATACGTTTTCGGCAAGAACCTGTTCTCCGGGTGTGAGTACCTCGCCGCCGTGACCTTGTCGCAATATCTGATCGGCGGGGCTTCCGGCACGTTCAACGGGTGCAGCAGACTCACAAGCATCACGATCCCGGCGGCGAATCCCCCGGCGGCTGATTCCACGACCTTTACCGGCGTTCCATCCAACTGCGCCATCTACGTTCCGGCGGCGTCCGTCAGCGCATACAAGGCCGCTGCGGGCTGGAGCGCCCGGAGCGCGTACATCCAGGCCATACCGACATAAGGAGGAAACTATGCTGAGCTACAACAAGATCCGGTACACGGGCGGGGGGAAGTATGTGGAGGGGGCCTGCCTCTCCACGGATACCAAGCCCACCCAGGGCATCCTGAACGGGAGCTGTCTCATCGAAATGGACAGCGGGAAGGTCTATTTCTACGACGAGGCCGGGGCGACCTGGCGGGAATTCGGAGGCGAAGCATGAGCTTTGATCCCGTGAGCTACGCCATGGGCGCGAAGAGCCGCGGCGGCGGCCTGCCCCCCGTTTCCAGCGCGGACAACGGCAAAGTCCTGACGGTGGAGGACGGCAAATGGGTGGCGGCGGACAAGTCCCCCCTGGTGGTGAAGTATACCATCAGTGGAGCGCCGACGGGCAACATCTACCCACTTTCCTACAGCCACACTCTGGCGCAGATCGCGGCGGCACAGGCGGCGGGGCGGGAGGTGCTGGGGACGCTGACATTGAATGGCATTCCGGGCACTCTGGCCCCCACCGTCAGGGCGGCACAGTTTGGCCGTGTAGTATATACGGACGTTCTTTTTGATAACAGTGCGAGTTTGGTACAGGTCACACACATCATGGACGAAACGCAAGACCCGGATACCGGAGAAATGACCTACGAGGAATATGCCGCACTGTATGTCATCCCCCTCTCCACATACTCCATGCAATTCGACAGCGGCACAGGCACCCTGGATATAAATAACTGAGGTGACGCCATGGCACTGAAATACAACGGGACACCCGTCCAGCACGTCAACTACAACGGATCGCCCAACCAGCGTGTGCGGTACAACGGGGTGGAGGTGTGGCCCGGGAGTACGGACAGTCAACTGGACTTCAACCTGACCTCCAACCTCACCCAGCCCCTGTATCTGACGCAGAGCGCGGCCAACGCCGTGACGGTAGACTGGGGGGACGGCAGCGCCACAGAAAGCCCCAGCGATCTGGCGGCGAGCCTGAGTCACACCTACGCCGAGGCGGGGGATTACATTGTACGCATCGCCTGCGCGGACGGGGAGACCTGGAGCCCCGGCGCGGCGATCACCTCCGGAAGCAGCACCACCAACTACGGCCTGTGCGGTCAGGGCGGCAAGAGCGGGACGTATCCTACCCTGACAGGCGTGCGCTTCGGTGATGGGATGCGGCTGGATGTACAATACTCGTTCTACGGCTGCACGAGTCTGACGAGCGTGACGATCCCGGAGGGCGTGACGAGCATCGGGGGCAGCGCATTCTTCGGCTGCACGAGTCTGACGGGCGTGACGATCCTGGAGGGCGTGACGAGCATCGGGGGCAGCGCGTTCGCCAGCTGCACGAGTCTGACGAGCGTGACGATCCCGGAGAGCGTGACGAGCATCGGGGGCGGCGCGTTCTCCGGCTGCACGAGTCTGACGAGCGTGACGATCCCGGAGGGCGTGACGAGCATCGGAAGCAATGCGTTCTACGGCTGCACGGGGCTTACGGGCGTGCATATCACAGATATAGCCGCCTGGTGCGGGATCAGCTTTTTCGATGCCTATAGCAACCCAACTACTTTGGTGCACACATTATACCTCAACGGAACGACGGTGACTGCACTTAATATCCCGTCGAGCGTGACGAGCATTGGGGCCTATGCGTTCTACGGCTGCACGAGTCTGACGAGCGTGACGATCCCGGAGGGCGTGACGAGCATCGGGGGCAGCGCATTCTTCGGCTGCACGAGTCTGACGGGCGTGACGATCCCGTCGAGCGTGACGAGCATCGGAAGCAATGCGTTCTACGGCTGCAGCGGCCTGACGGAACTCTACTGCCTGAATTCAATGCCGCCGACACTTGGGTCGGGTGCACTCAGCAACGTTCCCGCTGACTGTGCCATATATGTTCCCTCCGCCTCTGTGGCGGCGTACCAGGCGGCGAGCGGCTGGAGCGCCCGAAGCGCGTACATCCAGGCCATACCGACATAAGGAGGCGAGCGCATGACCATCTATCAAGCGGAGACCGCCGCAGAATTTGCGGAGTATGCCCACAGCTTCCGGGCTCTTGGGTGGGCGGGGTGTGTGTACCACATCAGTCCGGACCGGAGCGTATGGACCGGGCAGCTCCCCACGCTGGACTTGGACGCCTGTGCGCGGCATGGGCTGTCTGTGGGGCAGGGGGAGTACATGGGCGGCAGCATCGTCAACATGCCGGGAGACCTGAGCATCTGCATCACCACCTGGGGGGATTCCGACCTGGCCCCGGAGATCGTGGAGCGCATGGCGGCGCGGCTGACAGGCATGGGCGAGCTGAGTCAGGACGAAAACGACGTTCTGCTGGACGGGCGGAAGGTACTGAGCTGGGCGCGGGCCACAACGGTCAAGGGCTGGTGCCAGAGTGTCATCCACTGCTCCGTCGGGCCGATGGATCTTGATCTGGTTCGGGAGATCTGCACCAAGCCAATGGAAAAGGTGCCAGGAAGCCTGGGCGAGTACGGCGTCACGGCGGCGGACCTGTGGACTGTCGCGGAGCCTCTGATCGAGGAGGCGTAAGATGAAGTGCATCGACAGACTGATCGAAACGGCACGGGCGGAGGTGGGCGGCACCGAATCCCCGCCCGGCTCCAACAGGACGAAGTACGGCGCGGCATACGGATGGGACGGAGTACCCTGGTGCGTCATCTTCCTCTGGTGGTGCTTCCGGGCGGCGGGGCTTTCTGAGCTGTTCTGCGGCGGAAGAAAGACCGCCTCCTGCGGCGTGCTGTACAGCTGGTACCGGGCCCAGGGACAGACGGTGCCGGTGAGCGAGGCGCGGCCGGGGGATATCGTACTGCTGAACTTCTACGGCGGAAAGGATCCTGAACACTGCGGTCTCATTCTCGGCACGGGAGACGGATGGGTGAGCACCATCGAGGGGAACACATCGTACAGCTACAACGTGGGCAGCCAGGACAACGGGGGCTGCGTGGCGTACAAAACGCGACTATATCGCAATATCGTGGGGGTGGTGAGACCAATGTACAAAGACGAGCCTAAGACGGACTATGAAGGCCACTGGGCTGAAGAACACATCCGCTGGGCCATGGACAAGGGCCTCATGACAGGCTACGAGGACGGCACATGGCAGCCGGACAGGCCCGTGACGCGGGCGGAGCTGGCGGCGGTGCTGCACAGACTGAAAGGAGAGGGAGCATGAAGAAATTTCTGAAGGCGGCGGGGATCCGGGCACTGCGGACGGTGGCACAGACGGCCATCGCCGTCATCGGCACCACGGCGGTAATGGAGGAGGTCAACTGGCTCGCAGTGGCGTCCGCCTCCTTGCTGGCGGGGATCCTGAGTATCCTCACCAGCATCGTCACGGGTCTGCCGGAGGCAGAGGGCGAGGGAGCTGCCGATGAATGAACCGGTGACCCGCGTGGAATTCGAGGACCTTCGGCGGCGCATGGACGCCGCCGAGGAGCGGCTGCACAACGGGGACATCACCCTGGCCCTGCTGAAGCAGCGCCTGGACCAGATCGACGGCAAACTGGAGGAAATGACTAAAACCCTCCAGGAAATGCGGCTCAGGCCGGGGAAACGATGGGACAGCGTCAGCCAGAGCGTGCTCACCTGGGTGGTGACGGCGCTGCTGGCCTACATCGCGGTAAGGATGGGGATATCATGAGTCTGTTTCCGAGGATCAGCGGGCGCGGCGCGGTACAGCGCCAGCTCCTTCAGTTCGGCGGCCTGAATCGCTCCGATGACGTGCGGGAGGGCGAACTGACGGAATGCGAAAACGTCAGCACCAGGCGGTGGCCGTATCTCGCCCCCAGACAGGGGGAATTTCAGGACATCGAATACGCCGGCAGCACTGACATGTTCCGGGACGGGGACCGGCTGTTCTCTGTAAGCGGCGCGGGTACGCTGTACCTACAGGAGGGCAGCGGGCTGCCCCGGGCCATCGGCACGCTCACGCCGGGGGCCAAGCAATGGGCCGTGGTGAACACCAAGCTCGTCATCTGGCCGGACAAGGCCGTGGTGGATCTGCGCAGCATGACGCTGGAGCCTATGAACGCGGAGGCGGAGCTTCACGGCGTGGCTCTCACGGATCATAGCATCGGGACCTTCTCCTCTTCCATGGTACGGAATTCCCAGAGCTACACGGGCGTGACGGGCGCAGCGGGAGACGTCAACCTGTTCCTGTACACCTACGGCACGGACAGGGCTGCCGTGGAGGCATGCTGGCATGACGGCGCATGGGATCTCACTGCGCTGGCTGCGCTGGCCAGCAAGGGCGGCATGTACTCCGATCTGCTGGTGGACTACAGGATCGGCGACAGCACCATGGACGTCATCTTCATCCCCGGGCAGGACGGGATGTATGTGCCTGGCTTTGCGAGACGGGTGCGGGACCCGGAGGACCCTCAGGCGTATCACGAGACGGTACAGAATCCCAACCCCGCGCGATACAACGCCCTGGGGCAATACGCGGTGATCACGGGCATCCGTTCCAGGGAGTACGTCCACAACGAGGAAGCGGACACAACCACCGCGGCCTTCGACTGCACCTATACCGTATACCAGGTCAATGCATCCGGGAATCCCGTGCTGAGCGAGATCTTCCACCAGGGGGATATCCTCAACATCACCGGCACGCTCTACGGCTTCGGGGACGGGGAGGATCTTCGGGTGCTCAGCGTGGACGAGGAGACGGTCACGGTGGCGGAGGGGAGCTTCACCGTGCCTATGGCGACAGCAGAGCTGGAGAACGACATCCCGGACGGCACGCGGCTGGACATCACCTACGGGGCGCAGACATGGCGCACGGAGACAGACGGAGCTCTGTACGCAGGGCAGGTGCTGTACCTTCTCCCGGAGGACCTGACCCATGTATACGTCTGGCAGCCGGAGATCCGGGCCACGGTGCAGACTCTGGAAGCTGACCTCCCCAGCTCCGACGCCACGGAGCTGACGGCGGAGGAGTATTCCACAGAAACCGCAACGCTGGAGCGCATTGTCCCCCCCATGGACTACATTTGCGCATCGGAAAACCGGCTCTGGGGCGTGGCGAACCGGGTGCAAAACCGGGCGTGGGACCCGGAGACCAGGACGCTCAGTACCTTCTACAGCCGAATCATCTACGCCTCCGCCCTGGGGGAGCCTACGGTGTTCGCCCTGTTCGCCGGGCTCAGCACGGATTCCTGGCAGACGGCGGACGGCACTGAGGGAGATTTCACCGCCATCTGCCCCTACGGCGGGCGCGTCCTCTGCTGGAAGGAGGACAAGCTGGTGGAGGTCACGGGCTACACACCGGACACCTACGCCACGGGGACGGCCACTATCCCCGGAGTACAGGCGGGGGCACACCGGACCATTATCAACATCGCGGAGCGGCTGTACTACCTGGGGCCGGAGGACGTATACGTCTACGCCGGAGCTGAGCCCCGGCGCATCGGCGGGAAGCTGGGGACCATCCCGTACTCCGGCGGCGTTGGCTGGACGGACGGAAAGCGGTACTACCTGAACACCCGGAACACCCAGGACGAGGCGTGGGAGACGCTGAGCTATGACACGGTGCGCGGTCTGTGGATGCGCTCCATGGCGACATACCCGGAGGTCAGGGCCGCCGTGAGCGGCGAAGCGCCGGAGGTGCTGTACTGGGACGGCAGGTATACCAGCCGTCGGGAGAACGGCAAGGCCGTGGACGAGGGCAACTCCTCCGGCTACCTCTCCGCCGTCCCGTGGTCCGCCACCCTGGCAGTGCTGGACGAGGATCTTCCCCCGGAGCGGAAGCGGCTGCTGCGGCTCATCATCCGGTACAAGCTGGGGCCGCTCACCATCGGGGCGGGGGATCAATATCTCCGGATCAGCACCATATACGGCGGTCAGGAGCGCACGGAGCGGACCATCCAGACCGGCTCCGGCGGCGAGGTGGAGGGTACGGTGATCATCCCCATCGCGCCCCACAGACAGGACAAGGTGCTGCTGCGCATCCAGGGCGCGGGGGACGGCGCTATCATGAGCATCACCAGGGAGTACACCGTGGGGAGCGTATACGGAGGGATCATGCCGTGAGATTTCGGAGGAAGCTGGATCTCCGGGGCGTCCGGGACAAGCCCCAGGCCATCCAGGACCATGTGAACGAGATACAGGCGGAGCTGGAGCGGGAGCTGACCCGGCTGGAGACGCGCCTCAGAGCTTTGGAGAAGGAGGAAGAGCATGGCTAAGCCCAGGAAGGACGTATATCTGGAAGACGACGTGATCGGCGGGCAGAAGATCACCGGGCAGCAGAAGGACGCACCCCTGAATCCGGGCCGACCCAACCTCTCCGGGGCAAACCGCTTCGGGGAACAGTTCGCGGACCTGCCGGACAATGGGACACTGCCTGCCACGCCCTATCAGGCTGCGGTCACGGCGGCGAGCCAGCCCGGGGGCGGGCTGGACATCCAGAAGGGCCACGGCTGGCTCAGCCTGGACGAATGGGATGATCTCCGGGACCAGGCCGTGGGGGCCGTAGGGGACACCACACGCATGGCGGACGTGCCTACCCTGCAGCGCGGCGTCGCTGCGGACCCGGCCAGGGACATCTCCACGCCCGTGGAGGTGCGGAAGACCGGCTCGGTGACGAATACCCCCACGAGCTGGGGCGTTCTCGCCGGGACCTCCGAAGCCACCGGAGCCACCGGAGACACCGGCGCTTCCGGCGCGGTACTCGGCGGGACGAATCCCGTCACGCCCTGGAACTTCGGAGCCATGGGCGGGGTATCCGGGAGCACAGCTCCCGCCTCCGCCGCTGCGTACTATCAGGAGGGGCTGAACGGCAGCGAGTTCGACGGCCCCACCGGGGCATACCGGCAGGGCGCCATGCAGCCCGCCACGCCCTATCAGGCGGCGCTCTGGAGCTACGGAGAAGCCCCGCAGTACCGGAGCGGGGAGTGGGATCAGAGGATGCGGGACGCCCTGGACCGGGCAGGGCGGGGAAAGTTCGAGTACGACCTGGAATCCGACCCCGTATGGCAGGCCTACAAGGCCCAATACACCCGGGAGGGGCAACGGGCCATGGAGGATACCCTTGGGCGCGTATCGGCCCGCACGGGCGGTCTGGCGAACTCCTACGGGGCAACGGCGGCGGCGCAGCAGCGGAACTACTACGGACAGCAGCTCACGGACAAGATCCCGGAGCTGTACCAGGCGGCATACGAGCGATACCTGGCGGAGTATCAGCGCCAGCTGGGGCTAGCGGACGCCTACAGGGGGCTGGAGGACCGGGACTATGAACGCTGGAACAACGGCGTCCTGGGGCAGTATAACCGGGACCGGGAGCTGAGCTACCAGCAGTGGCGGGACACCACGGGGGACCGGCGCACGGAGGAACAGGAGGCCTACGAGCGGGCGCTCCAGGCGGACCGTGACGCCTATAATCGGGGAGTGTACGCAAATGAGACGGAATATTCCCGGGCGCTTGACGCCTATGAGCGTCAACGTCAGGCGGAGCAGACGGAGTATGACCGCCGGAGATACCAGGACGAGACGGACTACAGCCGGGGATGGAGCGAATACGACAGGCGGTACGGAGAGAGCCAGGATGAATACGAGCGGCGGCTGGCTCTAGCGAAGCTGGGGGCGCAGTACGGAGACTACGGCGGCCTCACCGCCCTGGGCATCAGTCCCCAGGAGCAGACCGTATACGCCAGAGCCGTGGGCGGGTCCGGCAGCGGGTCCGGCAGCGGGTCCGGATCCGGCTCCGGCGCCGGGAGCGGCAGCGGCGACCTGGGCGAACTGCGGACCAGGCCGGACTACCTGAATCTGGTGAACGACGCGGTACAGGGGGCGGAGGACCGGGATGTGGCCATCACGCAGCTGGCGGGGCTGGGGGTCACCCCGGAGGAGATCCTGGCGTCCCGGCAGCTGGAGCCGGGAGCGGGTGACAGCGGCACGGGGAGCTACAGCTTCCGGGGCAACGATATCTCCGGGGTACAGCACCAGGGCGGCAGGACCATGAGCGAGGGCTACAGAAACATCCGGCAGGTGCTGCGGAAGGATCCCAGCAAGGGTCTCACCCTGCTGAACAGCGCGGTGAAGCAGGGCCTCATCCACGAATACGAGGTGGATATGCTCATGGACGAGTTCGGCCTGGACTAAGGAGGGAAGCATGGCAGAGAGACTGACAGGGCTGGCGCGGCTTCAGGCGGCCACGTCCGGGACGAAGGACACGGAGGAGGAGACCTCCGGGCTGACCGGGCTGGCACGGCTCAGGGCGGCGCAGCAGAAGCAGCAGACCGCGCAGCCTCAGCAGACGCCCCGCACCGCGCAGCAGGCCCGGGAGAGCCGCATGGCGGCCATGGACACCCGGGACACGGGCGCCCGGGTCGCCGCGGACCCAGCGCAGGCGGAACATGACCTGCTGGGCTACAGCCGAAGGCTGCAGGAGCTGAGCCAGAAGCCCATGGCGGTGAACGGCAATCTCAGCGCCTACGCCCAGGGAGCCAAGGAGCGGTACGAGGCCCTGGAACGGGCCATGAACGACATGGTCTCCCGTATTCAGGCGGCCCCCGATCCCTCCCGGTACAGGGAAGAGTATACCGCCCTGCTGGGGCAGTATCAGCTGGCTGCACACAAGTACCGCATGGCGGCACAGCAATACAACACCCTGGCGGGGCACGCCCAGCAGAACGCCGCGGCGTATGAGGACACCCTGCGCCGGTACCGGGAGGTGCAGACGGCGCTGGATCAGTATACACGGGCGAATCCGGACGAGGGAGAGAAGCTGCTGGCGGAGGCCAAGGTGCTGGATATCCGAGCCGACAGGGCCATACAGGACGCGGAGGGATACGAGGCGCTGCATCCGGACTACAGCCGCATGACTCCGGAGCAGGTGGGTCAGTACCAGCGGGAGAACGTGTGGGACCCCATCCGGCAGGCCGGGGAGATGCGAGCCCGGGCGGAACAGCTTCGGGGGCAGGCGAGCCAGGCGCAGAGCCGTCTGGAGGATCTTGAATACCGTGACAGCATGGCCAAGTATCTCCCCCTCATGCAGCAGACGGACTGGGGGGAGAAGAGCCGTGCGGACGCGGCCATGATGCAGGGCGGCTCCCGGTACGGCAAGCTGGGAAACTACATCGACTCCGGGTACCGGGACGTGGACTACGCCATCATCAACGGCAGCTACACCGACGCCCGGGGGAACGCGGCCAACGATATCCTCACGGAGTGGAACAGCCACAACGGCCCCGCCATGGACAAGAGCTATCTCACCCGCATGACGGAGGAGGAGCGGGGAGTATACAACTACCTGTATTCCACCAAGGGCAAGGACGCGGCCAACGCTTTCCTCGGGGAGATCACCCCCAGACTCAACCGGAAGCAGCGGCAGGCTGACGAGGACTGGTGGCGCGCAGAGACGGCGAAGCATCCCTGGGCAACCTCCCTGTACAGCGTCATCACATCCCCAGCGAAGGCCGTGTCACTCTTCGGACAAGCCATCGATATGGCTGCCACGGGGAATATCGACCAGAACGCCGCCTGGAACCAGTTCAGCTATATTCCATCCGCCATCCGGGACGAGGCATCGAAGCAAGCGGAAAAGTGGGGGGAATCCGGATCCTTCCTGTACCAGACGGGTATATCCATGCTGGACTTCATTTTTCAGTCCGCCATCACCGGCGGCTTCGCGGGCGGCATGTGGGAGGCCTCCGGGGGTAAGCTGGCGCAGACCCTGGGGAAGCTGGCGCAGCCCTCCCTGCTCATCATGGGCACCGGGGCGGCGGCGGACACGGTCACCAGCCTGCGGGACCAGGGCATGGACAGCACCAGGGCCTTCACCCTGGGCATCGTTGCAGGCCTGGCGGAGATCCTCACGGAAAACGTCAGCCTGGAGGCCCTGCTGGACCCGGATATGCTGGCGGACGGCGTTATCCGGTATGTCGCCAAGAACATGCTGGCCGAGGGCAGCGAGGAAGCTGCCAGCGATCTGCTGAACTGGGGCGCGGACGCCCTGTACGACCTGATTTCCGGACAGGACAAGAGCGAGTGGAAGCGGGGCGTCGCGGAGCTGGAGGCCGGGGGCATGTCCCGCAAGGAGGCCGTCAGCAACATGCTCACACAGCGGGTCAAAGAGCTGGGGACGGACTTCCTGGGCGGCGCTCTCTCCGGCGGCGTCATGGGCGCCGCCAGCGCCGCGGTGCAGTACGCATCGCCCTATGTGCGGTACGGCGCAGCTTCCCTGGGGAGCAGGGCACAGGCGCTGGCGCGGGATGTCAACCTGGCCAACGCTCTCTCCAAGATCGAGAACGGCGAGCGGGTGACCCAGTACGATGCACGGCGCATCATCGAGAGCCCCGAAGCTATCGAGCTGCTGCGCAGCGAGGGCGTACTAGAGGGCGATGTGCGCAACGACCCCGCCGGGCGGCAGGCCGTCATGGACGCCGTGCGGCAGTACGCCGTGCAGCAGAGGACCGTCGAAGCCGGGCAGATACGCGGAACGGAAGAGACGGAAGCCTCCGGCGAGGCGGAAGAACGTACCGCTCCGGCGGGGCAGAATCTGCTAGAGACGGGCTTGACAGCAGAGCAGACCGGGGATACTCTGACTGCATCCGAAGAAGGGGAGGTAAGGGGCAATGGACGAGAAGAAGCTGAAGCTGCCCGGCGCGGAGCGGACGCCGCAGCGGGAGAATCCGCTGCAGCAGACGGCGGAACGAAAGCAGGGCGGCAGGGCGCTGGTGGAGACGCAGGACGGAGAGCTGGTCTGGGTAGATTCCTCCAGAACTTCCGGGGCCTCCGGGAAACCAGATCCCAGTCTCATCGAGCGGCTGAAATCACAGATCAGGTCCGACATTTTCGGGGAGAGCTGACCGCATTCTCTGCCAGGGAGGCAGGACTGGACAACGGCACTGAGGAGAAGCTCGCCGCATACTTCCCGGAGGACCTGTGGGACAGCGAGCTGCGGCAGACCGTACAGGACTACGCAGACAGGGGTGTGAGGTTCGTCCCCATGGTGGGCCAGCTCGGCCTCCAGGGCGGGAACCGGGCAAGGGCCTTCGTTTCCGGTGACGGCAAGACCATGTGGGTCCAGGTGAACCATGACCGACTCAGCTGGCAGCAGCTCGCCGCGCACGAAGAGCTGCACCGGGAACTGAAGCAGAGTCCCGAGCTGCGGGCGGAGATCATCCGCGATCTCCGTGCGGACCCGGAGATATCCCGGAACTATGACGCCATCCTGAACCGCTACGTAAACGCCTATGCCAAGCTGGGCGTCACGGACCCGGTTGAGATCGAGGACGAGATGCTGGCGGATTACCGAGCGGGCTTCGACATGCTGAGGGAGCGGCTGGGAGACCGGAAGCTCCGGCAGCGCATGAGCGAGACCATCCGGGAGACGGAGCGACGGGTGCAGAACAATCAGCCAGTCAATGTGTCAGAGACTGCCAAGGCCAGCCGGGAGAGCGGCAAGGCCAGCCGGGAGATCGATGACGAGGCATATTTGGCTGCCGTGGAAGCGGGGGATATGGAGACCGCGCAGCGCATGGTGGACGAAGCGGGTGGCAGCGCCTCCATCGAAACCGCCCCAAGCGAGAAGCTGGTCTTCCGGCCCACCGTGCCGGGTCCGGCTGAGCGCCGTGGGGACGGGGACTACCGCACCACGAACCCCCGCGAGAATCGGAAGGTCTCCCGGGTCCGCAGCAACGCCTTTGAGCTGGGCGGGCTGTACAACGAGGTGGAGCGGCAGATGGCCGAGACCCAACCGGAAAAGTTCACTTACGACCCGATCAGCGAGCGCAGCAGCATGAACGAGGCCCTGGGGCGGCTGCAGGCAGACTTCGACGGGGAGGCGGAAAGACTTGCCTCCTCCGAAGCGTGGGGAGGTAGCGACCTGGACACTGCCATGGGAATCCTGCACCAGTACAGGCAGATCGGGCGGGATACCGGGGACTACAGCCTGTT
>Ga0247611_10001304_pt1 | contig 45108 bp, 43 predicted proteins | sample 177DNAGHGhighgp2_FD_192422 | JGI IMG/M metagenome (GOLD analysis project Ga0247611, IMG submission 192422) | Sheep rumen microbial communities from Palmerston North, Manawatu-Wanganui, New Zealand - 1770 DNA GHGhigh gp2 | ecosystem: Host-associated > Mammals > Digestive system > Stomach > Rumen... | reverse complement strand
AGCAGATATGGGCGGAGGCCTTGAAACCGGTGCAGATATGTCTGGCGGCGCAGAAATGTAAAATTATCAATCAATTATATATGAATTGTCTGAATATTTTTTCAGACAATTCTTTTTTATATTCTTTAATATATTAGAAATTTAAGATATTATAAAAGCAATGCAAACAACATTTACAGATACAAGTTTTTTAAATAAAAGTTTATTCCAAACTGGAGATATAGTATTATATTGCTGGAAAGCTGGATATTCAAGATGGCGTAAAGGAAAAATCGTATCCAATAATTTTGCTATGTTGAATTTACCAGATTTTTTCGGTAAACCAGAATATTATATTTCTGAATTGGATGAAAATGATAATGTGATTAATACCCAGAAATCTGTGGCTATCGATAAAGATTCTAAATATCTTGTTAAATTTAAACCTGGTATGGAATGGTGTATTGGTAAAAACTCAACTGTTGTTCCATATGTAAAAGAAGATAGAAAATTTGATGAGAGAAGTGAGGAAGCCGCTGAAAACTGGAAAAATATGGCAGCTCATTTATCTTATGCCGATATGATTAATGCCAGTCCGGCACTTAAAGCTGCAGCTGAAAATGAGGATAAGAGGTATAAGGAATTAAATGATAAATTAGATGATATAATTGAAAAATTAAATATTCTTCTTTTAACTAGACCATCATATCCTGCATATCCAGATTATCCATGGACGACTACTCCTCAGCCAATAACCCCATGGTATGAACAGTCTCCAAAAATAAATTGTGATATTAATAAAGCAGAAACAGAAGAAAAGAAGAATGTATATACAGGACATTTAAATTGGAAAGGATGTTATCCATATGAAAAATATGTATCGACATATGGTGATTCCAAATTTGATGAATTTTGTAAAAAATATAATAATATGTCGACTACAGAAGATTGTAAAGGAAATTATAAAGATTAAAATATGAGTAATTTAATAGGAACAACAGTAAGAGGAATAAGAATGCCGATTATTAAATCCGGTGATGGAGTTAAAAGTATTATCAGAAATAATCTCGAAGATATGATTGCATTAAATGATTTAAGTTTTGATAATAATGATATAATCGCGATAACTGAATCTTTAATAGCAAGAGCATACAATAATTATGTGACAGTAGACGATATAGCAGATTTTATAAAAGAGAAGTATGGAGAAAATGCCACTATATGTGTTTTATGGCCTATATATTCTCGTAATCGATTTAGTGTAATATTAAAAGGTATTGCCAGAGGCGCAAAAAAAGTTATTGTACAACTGCGACATGGTAAAGATGAGGTTGGTAATCCGGTTGAAAATCCTTGGACAAATGTTAATATAATTGATTATTATAGAGATTTAGTAGAAGAAGAAAATGCAGAATGTATAATATTGCAATCGGATTTTGTTACAGATGGTCTTTCAATGTCAAGTGGTAATGTCATAGTAAGCGCTATCCATACCAGAAATGAATTACGTGATGAGATATATGATACGACAATTAAATGGAATGTTGACTATGATTATAATAATGTCATCACATTGCAGGATATATTCAGTAAGGAATCAGATAAGCACGGATGGTGTGAATATGGGTTATTAGGTTCGAATAAATGCGGCGATGAGAAGCTTAAGTTATTTCCTACAAAAGAATCCTGTAAAGAAGTATGTGAATATATTCGTAATTATGTAAAAGATACATATAATAAAGATATTCATGTAATGGTTTATGGAGACGGATGTTTTAAAGATCCGGCCGCCGGTATTTGGGAATTCGCAGATCCTGTATCATGCCCATATTATACAGGCGAATTATTGGGGCAGTCGCCAAACGAGCTTAAGATTAAATATATTGCAGATGAAGTTACGAATGATTCTGAAAATATAAAAACATTAATTGAGGAAAAGAATAGACATATTGACATGAATCCTATGCTTGCCCAGGGAACTACTCCAAGAAGATATTATGATTTAATTGCGAGCCTTTGTGATTTGACATCTGGTAGTGGGGATAAAGGAACACCAGTTATCTGGATTAAAGATTATTTTAAAAATTATGCTCATGAATAGTAAATTTTTACCGAATGAATTAGTTGACAAATTTAATAAGGTATTAGATAAGAATATAGCAATATTAGAAGTCTGGGATGCTTATGAGATAATTAGAGAAGAATGTCCAGAATATGATTTATGCATTCACAGATCCAATGACGGAATCCATAAAGGGTATTATGTAGATGTAGACAATCTGCTATTAGAATATGATAAGCTGACAGAGTTTTTTACACCAGATGGTAAAGGTTATGGGCATTATATAGAGGCGACATATGAAGAAGCCTGGTATAAAGGCATAGAGTTAATTTTAAATTGTATTGAAAAAACAGGTATGAAAAGATTTTATTTTAATATTATTCTTCCAGAATCAGAAGATGGTTCGATAAATTCAATATCTACAACTACTTCTGTGATGGCGAGAAATGTACAGCATGCAGAAAAAATCATCAGGAAAAGTTTTAATTTGTCTGATAATATTAAATTAGATTTTATTAGATTTGAATAATAAAAAATGTTAAAAAGTTTCTAAATATTTTTTTATTTCAAATATTTGATATATCTTTGTAGTGTTCAATAAAAAATAAAAGTTATGAAGTATACAGTTGAAGATTTAAATGTCGCTCTTAATGAAGGTGAGGTAGTATTTCAGTTTGAGAAGAAAGACGGCACTATTCGAACAGCCCGTGGCACAAAGAATTTTAAAGTGATGAATATTGATCCGAGTACAGCATTTTCCGGTAAGGAATATAATAAGTCAGATGCAGTTATCAGATATTATGATTTAGATAAATTGTCTTGGAGAAGTTTCAGAAAAGAGAAATTTATAACTATAGATAAGATTGGGAAATTGTAGTTTTGTTCATAATTTCTTCATAATTTGAAGTTTGGTTAATAAATTGGTTAATAAACAGAAATTCGGGAGTTTGTGATAAATTCCCGAATTTATTATTTTATAAGAATACCTTGAAGTTTTAATTGATTTATTATAATATCAAGCACGGCATAATCAGATCTATCCACTAAATCTTTACCATAATTTAAATCTAAATCGATAGTATATTTTTCAGGATCATAATAAAGATATTGATCTATCTGGTTTTTAAGGTTTTTTAATATTTCCTGTTTCCTAATACCATAAGAAAAAACATATTGTTCAAGGTCAATTCCAAAATTCGGATCACCTAAAACCTCACCATGCTTAGTGCCTAAAATCGTACGGATTTCTGTTAATATTCTCTCAACCTCATCATGTGTATCGAGAATATTAGGATTATACTTTGTATCAGTAGGCATTCTTGTATAAATTTCTTGAATCATATAATCTATAAATAATATATAATATATTTATATATAAAAAATGGTATTTAAGAATATTTTAAACGAGATATTAATAAACTGGGACCAACAAGAAAGTTCTCCTGATACAGGTATTTTAAAAACTAATGATGTTATAGATAAAATATCTAAAATTCCCACAAAAGGAGAAATAAAACGGATAATAGAAACTGGCTTGGATGGATCCGGAGAAAGAGCGTTTTTAAAAGAATATAAAGATAAATGGACAGTTCCCGAAGAAGATCCAGAATTAATTTTACTCCCAAGAGATATTGAAAAAATATTTTATTTATTCGGTATATTATATAAATATACGGGAGATATTTATAAAGAGCGGTGGAAATATAGAGTTTTATTTCCTAACGGATATTTAGCTGAATTTTATGATAAAACAGATGATTATAATAAAATAGTAGGTCCAGGTGTAAATATATCATCAAGAGCTAAATATAATTCTAAAATTTTTGTGACATGTATTGAAATTTATAGAGGAGATCGAGATACAAAAGATTGTTATTCTATTTATTTTAAAGATGAATATATTAAACAGAGTGAACAGTTGACAGGATTTACTAAATCTGGACAGGCCAGAAGAAACTATATAGATTGGGAATTAAAGCACATGTCAGATAATCAAGAACGAGAGTTTTTAAAAGATAGATGCCCTTATTCTTCAGATGATAGAACATGGAATGATATTCGTAATTTAAAGACTTTATTTTCTGATGGATTAGATTTATTAGCTGAATATATTCATGAGGTTTTAAAAGTGTATGAAGAATATAATCCGGATTTACTGACATTTAAAATGAACAGAAAATAAAAAATGACCAGAAATTATCTGGTCATTTTTTATATATTTAATTATTTTATTAAAGTGTCTGCCATACTGGCCCAAAATCATATACTACTCCAGTAGGACTGCTAGCGTTACCAGAAATTTTTAGTTTAGTAGCATCTTCCGCAGCTGCACTCGGCTTATCGAAATAAAGATGTCCTGCGCTCGCGCGGAAGTCTTCGTGAGTAGCTATGGAAACATCATTAGCTTTTACAGTAAATTCCGAGACAGTTTTTGCTGAATAACTGGTAATATGCCCATATGTATCAACAGTAAATGTCTTAAATCCGTTAGTATTATTTGGATTAATATCTGAATTACTATGTCCTATAGAAATAACACCATTTTTCTCTGCTGAAACAGATACGTCTCTAACACCATATAATTTAATACTATGTTTATTGGCAACAGTAGTATTGGCTGCAGTTTGATCACTCCATACATTAATCCATGCGCCATTTGCCGTGGAATTAGCAGTTAAATTAGCTTGTGTAGCTGTTGCAGAATTTGCGACAACATATGCATTATCTGTATTATCTGAGATTATACTAATAGGTTTTTTCTCTATATAAGTAACATGCTTAGCTGCATCTGTACTAATATCAGTTATAACCTCGAAAGTATTTACGCTTCCACTAGGAGTGACACCTATAGCTCCTACTTCTGTAACTGTTGTACTGCCGGGTGCATCATGAGCAATATAACCTATTGGATGGCCCTCACTATCAGTACCTCCTGCGAGATGAAGCCATTTATTGGCCGATTCAAGTATCATTTCATCACTAGCAACATCAGCAGTAAGGATAGCATTATTACTGATTAATTGATTAGTAGAAGTATCATTATTTATAAGATTAATGATAGCAAAACCGGCATCTGGAGTAATAGTAACATTAGAAATACTTGTTACGTGACCGGCTGCATCAACTTTGATTTGAGGAACTTCTGTACCTGAACCATAATTAGTACCGGCAGTACCTGTTGTTAATAAAGTCTTATGACTGATAGTCACATCTGAGCTTAATACACCTGTACTGCTTTGGGTTAAATATGTACCATCACCAAGAACTTTTCTTGTTTTAGGAACCCAATTACCTTCATCCCCAAATTCTCTCCATCCAGTTGTACCGGCAGATGTATCATTATCGAGAATATATTCTTTTCCTCCTACAGCAATAACATCACCAGCAGCATAATCTGTCCATCCGGTAGATGGTCTTGATGGTAATGATGCAACAGAACCTTTCCAATGAACGGCATTAGTAAGACCGGTTAAATCAATATTAAGAGTCTTTTGGGAATATCCTGAAACGTGACCATTACTACCTAATCCAAAATTATCAAGCCATGTGATTGTTTTAGATTGCCCAGGTTTAAGAGTTTCGGGGTCTACTACTGTTGTGACAGACGGAGTTATTGTCGCATGATTAATAGTTAATTTTGCATCACTATCACGAGTAAATGCAATATCAGTCCCCTGTGTAAATGTAACACCATGTCCATCTGTTCCATCTGTTGACGCAGTTGCATTAGGGCCTATATGCAATGAAACGTCATTACTGCTTTTTGTACCAAAATATCCTTTAGCTTTATCGGTATTAGCACTGTCAACAACAGTTAATTTATAATGATTAACCTGGGTAACATGTCCAGCTTCATCGACTTTAAGTTGAGGAACCATTATTTCTTTTGATGTTCCGGCTGTTTGTGCAACTGCCGCAGTGGGGCCATATAATGTACCTGCAGATCCACCAGAAATTGTACCTACTAAGTGAGAAACTTTAATATCATCACCATTTGCTGTTCCATAAAGAGTAATCCATTTATTGCCAGGTGTAAATGTTAAAGTGTCGCTTGTTGAATTGGGGCCTACTGTTACAGCAGAAGATCCACCAGCTTGATTAGTTACAGCACTTGATGCAGCGGCTATTTTTACAGTCGCATAGTTATTTTGCGCAGCTGCAGGGGTTCCAGTTGATAAAGTTAATCCAACTGTTAATGTACCGTCATCTGCTACAAAACTTGTAGGAGTAATATCAGTAATATAAGATCCAGAACCGTTTTTAGTTAATGAAAATTCTTCAAAACCGACATTGGCCACAAGATTAGTACCACTGTATATTCTGCCTCCATGTCCTGCACTACCATCATTCAAGAAAAATAATGAACCGTCTTTTACATTTGCTTGTTTTTCTACAAATGTAGCATAATCCGTATTATAAAAATTAATTTTTGTGCCTGATGTTATAGCCATAATTTATATTTTATAAAATTCTTTTTTATTATTTATTTTATCAACAAAAATCGCATTCAAGTTTATAGATGATTTCTTTATAGAATACATTAAGGAATGCCTTACATCTTTCTAACAGAGCCTTTTTATTGATATTACGCTTACTCCATTTAGATTCAGGATATCCATATAAACCGCCTGATGCATTCCCGGCTCCAGAGTCAATATTAATAATATAATTTCCATTATCATTCAATGATAGAAAAATATGATTAATGATATTATTAGGAAGTTTTTCAGTCAAATATTTATAATTTAATTTTTCTTTAAAAAAGTCTTCAAAAAATTCAAATCCTTTAATATTTTTATGAAGTATTATGCGAATTATAGGGCATTTATTAAAATTTGTAATAAATTCTTTAATGTATTTTTCTTGATCTGAACTAAATTCTCCCTCATTAAATCTTATATCATCTAATGATAAAATAAAAGAATCATCTGGAAAATGATTATCTCCTTCAGGCTTTCCGGAGTTAAAGAATCCTAATCTGCCGGGATCACCTAGAATAAATTCTATATAATCTAATAATTCAGAACTAGAAAGGTTTGAATTTTTCCCCATGACATTGTTAAGGATATATTCTATTATTTCTGTATACATTGTACAGCAGTCTTTAAAAAATGTACAACATTCTTTAAATGTGGGATTATTTATCACTGTATATAAATCCCTGTTACTTAGAATATCTTCCGGATTTACATTGATAATGTTATCTGAACTATCTGAAGAATTATCAGACCCCCAATCTATAAGTATTTTATTTAAAATATGTGAATTGTTCATTTTTAATATAATAAATATTTAAATATTTATTGTAAAACTCACATTTACTACTATGGCTGAAAATAAAATAAAGAAAGATGTGAAAACACTAACTGAAGAAGAATATAAGAAACGTCTGAAATTCTCATGGCTTGAGATGTTCAGTAATACGGATGGCAAGACAAGCGCTTCGGCATTTGTCGGAACTGTTGTATCATTGATAACAGTAGTGTTATTCATTGTTTTAATGGGATTTTATTTTTGGAATCCAGGAGAATCAAGTACTGTATTGGAATTTGTTGATAGATTGACAATGTATTTTGGTATCTCATCAGGCCTTCTTGGATTGAAATCCTTGGGAGTATTCAGTAAAAACACAAATGTAAGTATTGGAAAACCAAAGAAAGAAGAAAGTGAAGAATAAATCATATGAAATATTAAATGAAGTCTTAATTTCTTGGAATGATTCATCTTCTGGGGATTCTGGTTCTATAATACAATTAGATCAAGTAAAGGAAAAATTTTACGATAATTCACTGGATTATTTTTTAAATACCTTTTATTTTGACGGTAAATTTGAAATGTGGAATCCGTGTGGTTGGGTATTTTTATGGAATAATCAGATTTCTGTTATATTGACATACGGAACGCAGGATTTTACCCAATGGCATAGTTATGATTTTGATCAAGAATATCAATACGCTTTGATATTGGGTGATATATATACTTGGCATATGAAAAATGTGGGCGAAGTAATAGATTGGAATTTAGAGCATATAAAAAAACAAACTTTGTGGGACAGGAATACTGATCATGATTTACCATGGATTGTTGTTTCATCAAATATTAAAGAGTTGAAAGATATAATACATAGTATTAAAGATGATAGATATTTTATAGAATATTCTTATAAAGGAAAAGCTAAGATGGAATTTTTTGAATATGATAAAATGGTTAAAACAAAAAAAGAATTAAAGGTTCCAGTATCATTAGAATATATATAAAATTAATGACCGCAATTTGCGGTCATTAATTATTTTTTAGAACATTGTCCATATTTCCAAGAATTGCCGAAAATCTTTATAAGGAACAACTGTATATCCTTTGTCTGCCCACTCTTTCCCCCAGCTGTTTCTTATAATAAATCCTTGTTTATTATAACCTATAATTAATATTGCATGTCCTCCTAATTTTTGATTGCCATGCCAGAAATCAGCTTTTTTAGGATCACGGATATATAGTCCTGTTACACATGGACCATTTGAAATTAACGCAGATTTAAGATGTTCTGGAGAGTTTACTTTTGCGTATCCCGATATTTTTGTACCATTTAAGCCTGTATGCCTCAGATAATGTAAAGCTTCTTTAATAGTCATGCCATTAAGATCTTTACGAGCGCGTATAGAATAAAGTTTATCTATATCAAAATTATCAGATATATTATCTCCTTGCAGACGGTTTACTTTCCAATCAAGGTATGATGTCAAAGAATAACATACACATTTATATGTATCTCCTTGATCAAGAACTTCCGGCATTACACTTATATAAGAATATTCTTCAGGAAGTTTATCCATTTTTGTATTCCATATATGTTCAGTTCCGTCTAATTTGGATTTTATATATCCACAATTTCTAATATCTGTATTAGCCATTTTATATTATTTTATTTTAAAATTTGGGTGTTCCCGTAGGATCTGGATTCCAGATTCTACGAGTTTCTTCATCTAGATCAAAGCATTTCCAGAATAATTTTAGTAATGGATGTTCTCGTATCCCTAAGATAGGTTTATTATTAAATTTTTTTAAGGAAAACAAATCAAGATTTTTAAACAACGGAACAGTCTTTAAATTTTGGCAGCACCAAAACATTTCTGCTCCGCGTTCTAAATTTTTCATATTAAATTCAGGAACAGATTCAATACTAGTGTATGCGAACATATCTACAGTATCTTTTACATTCTCTGTATTAAATTGCGGGATTTTAGTAAGTTTTTTGCAATTATAAAACATACCATACATATTAGTTACTCCACTTGTATCAAAAAAAGGCACTGATACTAAGTCTTTACATTCATAAAACATATATTTACAACTAGTTAATTTTTGTTTATCTAGTCCTCGAATTTCTACTGTATGTGTTCCTGGTTCATATACATTGACTGTTTTTCCTGTACTATCTAATTTAACAGGCTCGCCGTTTATAAATATTTTTGAATACCAATAGAAATATTCATAATTTTCCCATCTCTCACTAAATATTTTTAGCGGTTTGCTCCATTTGTCAGTTATTTCATAAACAAAATAATTCTTTAATTGCTCTGAAACATCATAAGTCTTAATGATTCCATTATCTTCAATATCAGAATTACCCCATTCTATAAGAGCTTCATTTAATATTTTATACTTATTATTAATCATCTTTGTCTGTCGGTTCTCCGAATTCTTCATATATTTTTAATACAGAACAAATAAATCTGCATAATACATTAAATTCTTCTGATTCTGAATTTATTGTAAAAGTTTGAACAGGATAAGTAGTTCCCGAATCTGATTCTTTTTGAATAGTAGTCAATCCATATTTAGATCCGAGATATGATTTAAAAAATTCACAGTCCTTTATATCAAAAAATATATAATTTCCCGTATTTCCTGGTCTGCAAATTGATTTTATAGAAGAGATATATACAATGTCTGTGCTCCACACAGGTAATGGAGTATATACAGAAAATTCAATTATTTTATAATCTATTTTTCCCAATATCTTCTGCTGATCTTTTACAAATTGTCTGCAGTAATTCATCGGAAGATTCACTCTACACATATCCGCTCCTATTTTTGAAGGATCTTTATATGCATAATATTTAATATTAAATAATGATAAAATATGCAATATATCATCAAATCCTAAAATATAGTCTACTCCTTCTGTTCCATCTTTTTGATTTAAATATTCTTTTAATAAATTTGATTTTAATATTTGTCTTTTAATTTTTTCTGGAGATAATAAGCTTATTGCTTTTTTTGTTTTTTCATAATCAATGATACCATTATCCTTAACAGGTGTACTATCCCATTCAATTAAAATTTCATTTAATATTTTTGTATTATCTAATGTCATATAATGTCCTTGCTTCTAATATAAATGTCGTATCTATATTATTGTCTATTTTTAAAGTGAGCTTATATGTTTTGTTCTGCTCGCTTATATAAATCCAGGAGGTATAATCCTCTTTAGTTTCTGTATCTTTCCATGAGCTTTTATACCAATACGATAAATCCGATGGAATAGAATCAGAATCACATATATTATTAAATTTTTCTCTAGACAAAGAATCTATTTTAGATTTAATATATTGGGTTTGTATTTTTTCAGTATGGATATTTCCATTTCCATATTCTATAGTTGTAGATTTTATAGAGTAATTATAAAATAATACTCCGCAAATAAACAATATTAAAAATCCGATAAGTAATAATATCTTTTTCATAAACTATTTATTATAAATGACAAAATATAATATATTTAATAAATAAAAGTGACAAAATGTCATATTAATAAATTAGGCACAAAATTTGCATTTATTAAATTAAAATTAATAAAATTAAATTCTTTATATGAGTAAAAGTAATAAAGTAATTGGAATTGACTTAGGAACAGGTTTTAGTGCTGTTGCTGTTATAGAAGGAGGCAAAGCACAGGTAATAGCAAATAGTGAAGGAAATAGAACAACTCCTTCTGTTGTGATGATTAAAGACGGTGAACGTAAAATAGGATCCGCTGCTAAACGTCAGCTGGTAATGAATCCGAAGAATACAATAAGTTTTATTAAACGTTTTATGGGTGTACCGTTTGATGATAAAGACGCCCAAGAAACCATGAAGCATGTTACTTATGAAGTAATTAATGATAATGATAAACCAAGAGTAAAGATTGAAGATAGAACATTTTCTCCAGAGGAAATTTCTTCATATATTCTTACAGCAATGAAGAAGGTTGCTGATGATTATTATGGTGAAGATGTTACAGATGCCGTTATTACATGTCCAGCATGGTATGCAAATGCGCAACGTGAAGCTGTTAAAGTTGCAGGAGAGTTAGCTGGATTGAATGTGCTTCGTGTAATTAACGAGCCTACAGCGGCAATTCTTTCAAGTAATATTGATACAAAAGAGGATAAACTTGTTCTAGTAGCAGATGTTGGTTGCGGTACATGTGATTTCTCATTATGTGATATTACAAATACAGATGGAGAACAAATGATTGAGGTTCTTGCCTCACATGGTGATGTATTCCTCGGTGGCCAAGATTATGATAATGCTATTGTAGATTATTTGGCAGAACAATTCGCGAAAGATCATGATGGTTTTGATTTAAAGAAAGATCAGATGGCATATTCACGTTTAGTAGAGGCAGCAGAGAAGGCTAAATGTGAATTGTCTACTACCAATCAGACAGAAATTAATTTGCCATATATTACGGTTATTGACAATGTTCCACAGATGTTTGTCACTTCATTAACCCGTGCGAAATTTGAGCAGTTGACTGATCATTTAAATCAAAGGGTTCTTGAATGTGCAAAAGAATGTCTTAATAAAGCCGGTAAAAATGCAGAAGAAATTAATGATCTTCTTTTAATCGGTGGTTCTACAAGAATTCCGGCTATGCAACAAGTTCTTAGTGATAATCTTCATATTAAATTAGATAAATCTGCTAATCCAGATGAGGCTGTCGCATTAGGTGCCGCAATTCAGGCGAATATCATTACAGGCGGTGAAGGTTCACAGAATGTATTGTTACTTGATGTTACTCCTATTACGTTGGGTATTGAGACAATGGGAGGTGTAATGACTAAACTTGTAGAAGCTAATACTACTATTCCAGTTTCAAGAACACAGGTATTCAGTACAGCGGTAGATAATCAGCCTTCTGTAGATATTGTAGTATTGCAAGGTGAACGTCCAATGGCCGTTGATAATAAGATTATCGGTAGGTTCGGATTAGACGGAATCGCCCCCGCTCCAAGAGGAGTACCACAGATTGAGGTTACATTTGAAATCGATGCTAATGGTATTGTCAATGTAAAAGCTAAGGATAAGGGTACAGGTAAAGAACAGCAGATAACTATTAAGGATAGTAATAATCTTTCTCAGGAAGAAATTGATCGTATTAAGGCAGAAGCAGAGAAATATGCAGAAGAAGATAAGAAGAAATCCGAGGAAATTGAGAAAATCAACCAAGCAGAATCATTTAATTTCTCTGTAAAGAAACTTCTTGATGATGAGAAAATGAAAAAATATGCAACAGAGGATGATAAAACTAAGCTTACAGAATTACTTGAGAAACATGAAAACGCTATTAAGGAACGTAAGTTAGATGAGATTGAATCTGTGCAGAAAGAGATTGAGAAAATCTGGACACCAATTGTAACTAAGATGTATACTGCCGGACAATCTGAAAATCAAACACAAAATCCATTTCAGAATATGACAGATAATCCATTTAATAAAAATGATTTTAATTTTGCAGAAGGAATGAATAATATGTATGATTCTTCTAAAAAGAAAGATAGTGGTCCTACGGAAGTTCCATATGAAGAAGTAAAATAAATTTTAATATTTTAAATTTAAAAATGTGCAGATAATTATCTGCACATTTTTTATAAATATAATATGAATAATATATTAAATAGAATATTGATTGAATGGAATGATTCTGATATTGAGGATTCCGGAATCATTAAAGCGTCTGATGTAGAAAACAGGATGAAATATCAACTTGCCTATAAAATAGATAAGCCGGGGCAAATAAAAATATTTTATAATAAATTATATGATGATGATTATATACAAGAATTTAAGGATAAAGTTTATATAAACGGCGAACATGTTCAATTAAATGAAATCGGATATACAGTAAATGAATATGAACCAGGTGAATATAGAGTATATATAGAAGGTTTTGATAAGGTTAAAGAAATTATTAATAGGGCTTTCCCTTATACAAATCTGATCTCAATAGACATACCTGTCTCGGTGACGACGATTGGCAAAGATGCCTTCTATGGTTGCAGTGGCTTGACCTCGGTGACCATCCCCAACTCGGTGACGACGATTGGCTACCAAGCCTTCTATAAGTGTGAAGATATTAAAAAAGTATATGTAGAAGATATAGAAAAATTTAAGAAAATAAAATTTGATAATGAATATTCTGATCCTACATATTACGGTGCTGAATTAATCGAATTAAAACAAGGTTTAAATGAGGCTCTGCTACAATGGAATGATTCTGATGTAGAGGATTCAGGGCTTCTTAAATTGTCAGATATAAAGAAGAAGATGAGAAACTCTCGGCTTGTTTATACATTGCGGGATAAACATGCTAGTAAAATACAAATATTCAAGGGTAATTCAATAATTGGCTATAAATTTAAAGATAAAGTTTATATAAACGGTGAACATATTGAATTAGATCAGAATGGATATACAGTAAATGAATATGAACCAGGTGAATATCAAGTATATATAGATGGATTTGATAAATTAAATGAGATTGGGGACTTAGCCTTTAAGCGTTGCTATAGATTGACCTCAATAACTATCCCCAACTCGGTGACGACGATTGGCAACTGCGCCTTCTATGGTTGCTGGGGCTTGACCTCAATAACTATCCCCAACTCGGTGACGACGATTGGCCACAATGCCTTCAATTTGTGCACGGACCTGATATCGGTGACTATCCCTAACTCAGTAACTTCAATTAGCGGAGGAGTATTTGCCTACTGTGATAACCTGACTTCAATAACCATTCCAAACTCGGTGACCGAGATTGGTTTCGATGCTTTTAAGGGCTGCGCAAACCTTAAAAAAATATATGTAGAAAGTATAGATAAATTCAATAAAATAAAATTTTTAAGAGATAAAGATAAATCTGAATTACTTGAAAATGCTGAATTAATTGAATTAAAAAATAGATTGAATGAGGCTTTAATTGATTGGAAAAATACTGATTATTCAGATGAACAAGAAATAATATCAACTAATAATGTAAGAACATCTATGATATTTTCTGGATGTGATTTAATAAATTATGTTCATTGGCTTACTTATTTAGATGATAAGAATATAAAAACTAATTTAGTACATATAGTATCTTCTATACTTAATGTACTTGATAAAGACCAGCGTTTTATTAATAGATCGGCTATGCATAGTTCAGTATTATCTAATGCACATGGAGAGTTTAAAGATCGTTTTGTTAATAAAGTATTAAAAAATATTAATCCTGATATAGAGACATTTGATGATCATCATTTTTTATATTGGGATATTAAAAAGAATCTAAAAGGTCATCATATACTTATAAATGCCTTAAATAAATTAGACAGAAATTTATATTCTGTATTTAATGCAAGAGATTTATTTGGAAAACCAAAAGATGAAGATAAGCAGGAATATATAATTTTGCCTATGTATCCTATAGAGGAAAAAGATATACTGCTTTTATATTTTTCTATATGGAATGAAAAATTTAAGTATTATATAAATAATGGAGAATATAGTGTAGGCGAATTGGGAGTAGTTTTAAATCCGGTTATTTTAGAATAATTAAAGGGACTTAAAAAGTCCCTTTAATTTTATTTTTTATTATGTTGCGCTAAAAGTAATTGTTTCTTTTTATGTGGCGCTAATAATTTCTGGTCTTCTTTCTTTTTATGCGGCGCTAATAATTTCTGGTCTTCTTTATCGGGTAAATCTTCATACTCTGCATCTTGATCATATTTTCTAGACTTTAATTGTCGGGAAGGATCTATTCGTTTACGAGTATCATTTGTGATTTCATCTGGATAAAGTGTTTTATTTTTCTTATGTGGCGCCACTAAATCTTTAGATTTATTTGCCACAGGAACAACATCTTTAGTTTGATGCTTTACTACCGCCGGTAAATAACGTTCTGTTGGTTTAATATTATCTGGTATAATTTCATCTGTAGTTTCATCTTCAATCCAAAGGTATTTCCATGCAGGTTCTTCTTTATTCCAGATTCTGCATAATTCTACAGGTTTAAAATTACCTATTAATTTAATATTTTTTTCTGCTTTTGATTCATCAACAGGTTTAAATGTTTTACCATCAAGATATGCAATTTTATCCATACCGAATGCATTAGCAGAAGTTTTAATCATTGAATCAAATACAGTATTGATTTTTTTCTTGATTTCTCTGCCTACTGAATTTTCATATGGTTTTTTAGGATCTTTTGGTTTAAGAGGTTCTATTCTCATATGAGCCTTAAATAATCCTCTCATTAACCAATTAGTTTTTTTTGTACCTGTATTCTTTAATGTAATTTCTTGTAAATCAGCATGATATAATATATATGGATTCCAAGCGAATAAAGGAGCATCTTTTAATTCTACTTCTTTATACTTAGTTTCTTCTGAAGTAGTAGATTCTTCGTCATCAAAATATAAAGTATCATCATGATCACTATCATTATCGGTATCTTGATTCCAAGTACTCATTTCATCTTCAAACAGATTATACTTATTATATAATGAATATGATTCTGCTACCTGTTTTTCGTTTGAGGTTTTAATTTTAAATTTACCGGTAGTAAAGAATACTAAAACTTTACAGTCTGCGGGTTTAAAATTGTTATATACTCCAATTTCTTTTTTCAGTTCAATTACAAGTTTTTTCCATTCTTCACCTGAAATTTCACCGGATTTTTTAGATTCTTTTGCTGCGTTTACTCTTTCTGCCAGTTCCTTTCTTCTTGCTGATCTAACTTTTCTGGCGACCACATTCCAGGATTCACCATCGCTTCTTGGAGTAAGAGTATCAAGTTCTTCATAACTCATTTCCTCTCTTTTAACAATAGGATATCTGTTAGGATCATTATTATATATTGCGCACCATTCTCCTGAATGAGAGAATTTAGGGAAAAACATAGGAGTGAAATTATTAGCTATAAAATCAACAAATGTATGAATAGGCTTTTCAGAAATTTCATCGACTGCCACTGTCTGATTAAGATCATTAAGTAAAGCCCCGAATGTTCCGCGGGCGCCGCCTTTGATACCGGCTTCTTTAGCTATTTCCTGGAATGCATGTTCAAAATCAGGACCTTGCTCTACAGGAATATCTGTTACAAACATTGCATTTGCTCCAGCGATATTATGTGTGTTAGATCGCATTTCATCATTTAAAGCGTTAATTACAGTACCATTGATTCCTTTTTCTTCAAGTTTCTGCTTAACCATCATCGCGATTTCTCGAGTGGATTTACCGGCATAACCAGCGGCAGTTTTGAATCTTGACATGTCAAATGAATAAACGGCATTTTTTGCATCCTTTAATCCGCCGACCATAAAATTATTCATTTCGCTAGAACTATTAAAATGCTGCTGATTTATAAGATTGGTAAATCTTTCCAAAGGGCCTTTCATATCTTTTGGAATAGTTGTACTGTTTTTAATAGTATCTATCGCATCAGAGGCTTTTGATGAAAGTCCTTGCATTTCTCTTGATATATCTCCCTTGCCTGTTCTAGGAACATAACGTTCAAGTCGGTCAGAGAGTTTTTCATATCTGGTAACTACATTCTTTTCGGTCTTTACCCATCCCATAACGCCTCTCAGCCAATCTTCGACATCGGCTATTTTCTTATCAAGGCCAGTCCAATGTAAGAAGTCTCTAATTCCTTCGGCCATCCATTCTCTTACTGCAGGTATTCTCGGGATAATCATAAATGCTACAGCTATACAGAAGGCTATCGCTGTTTGTCTGTTCCAGAATTTTTCACCGGGCGCTTTACTTGTATATCTTGCTAATAATACACGACAAACACCTTTTGTCGCCCAGGTAATCTGTATAGCAAAACATATACCTGCTACAATAGGGCCAGAACCTAGACATACAGTTAATAATGCCGGAATAATTAAAGTAAAGATTATAGATCCTATAATAGACGCTATAAGAGATTTCCACCATTTAACCTTACCATTACCAGGACGATATCCTATAAGCCACTGGAAAGTTTTATTTGTATGTACAAATTTGTCAAATCCTTCTTTAAAACCTTCATTTAATTCTGGCCAGTTTTGTTTTGGAAATGATAAAGATTCTAATACCCCTGTTTTTTCTGACATTGATTTCATCATTCTGGTAGATGATGGATCTTTAGTCATTCTTTTATACAGGTAATCATATACTAATGCCAAGAAACCATGATCTTCCTCAGGAAATTCTTTTGTTATTTCATTTTGTGGTAATAAAAGATCTGTTTTTACTTTTAATGAATTTCCTAATAATTTTTTGACGCCTTCTTGAATGTTTTCTCCAAGTTTGGCAAATATTTCAAGAAGAAGCTTTAAAAATTTTTCTATAGAATCTACAGCTTTTTTGATAAGAACTTCAAAGAATTCTTTTAAAGCCTGGAGTTTTTCAATTCCTTCTTTACTTCTGCTGCTTAATTTGTCAATACCTTTCTTGGCCTTATCATTAAATTTATCTATTTTTGATTTAATTTTATCTGTCCATCCTTCATTTAATGAATAATAATCAAGATCAAGATTATATTCATTTATAATAGATTCCGCTGCGGCGGCTTCCATCATAAGGAACATTTGTTTTACAGATTTCTGTTCATTTAATGATAAATGTATATTTTTATTATATTTGCCATATTGAGATTCATTTAATACAGCAAGATTTCTGTTACGAGAATATATATCTATTTTATGAAAAACGCTACCTAATGATAAAGTTAAATCTTCGGTTATAATGTTTTCATTTAAAAAATTGTAATTCATTGAATATATTATATAATAGATTTTTTATATTTATTAATTAATGTATATATATAAAATTTTATCACCGAATCATTATATTTTAATAATTCAGAAATAAATTTTTATAATTTTGAATTTTTTAGCGGAAAAAACTATATTTATATGAAAGAAAAAATATATCTTTGTATTGTTCAAATTAATAATTAATTTTTAATCAATAAGATTATGGCAAAACTAAACAACTCCCTGGCTTATGGCTTCTGCAAGAATGTAGTAGCTAACGTGATTATTAAGACTTTATCTACTTCTAAACAGAAGTATGAACATGTCCAGTCGACTAACTCTGAGTTCAAGCCTGTAGAAATTAAATGTGGTCGCAAAAAGATTTCTGTTCTTGCTGGTAACATCAATAACGGTACTATAGCATTGTCTATGTATCATATGATGTACAGCAAGAATATTTCATTTGTATATGATTCATCTGTATATGTAGTAAACGGTGATGTTCTTCGAGCTAATTGGAATAATATTATGTCAAGAAATCCAAGGCTTTATACCGATGGGGTCGGTATGAGAACATCCATGACCTATGCAGATGTTGATAAAATTATTAACATCGCTGAAAGCTCTACCAAAATTTCCGAAGCTCTTCAAACATATTATAAAGAAAAACAGCAAGAATATTTTAAATAATAAAATAATATCCGATTAAATATTATATGAAATATATAACATTTAATAATTTAATCGAGACAATCCGAAAAAATCTGTGGAAAATTCCGCGAGATATAGATTTTATTATCGGAGTACCAAGGAGCGGAATGATAGTCGCTAGTATTATTAGCGACTATCTAAATGTTCCATTAATGGACCTTAATTCATTTTTAGCAGGATTAGAGCCTACTGGTGGAGGTAGACTTATATTTTTTAAAAATAATCATAATAAATCAAATAAAGTTTTATTAGTTGAAGATACTGTCTGGAGTGGTCGTTCATTAAATGAAGCAAAGCAAAAATGTATGCAGAATAATAAAGAATTATCTTTTATTTGTATGTGCGCATATTTTGAAGGACCAGCAAGAAGTGACTTAGTAGATATATATCTTGAAGATCTTCGAAAATATACTCATAATTTTTCACAGAATGTAATATATGAATGGAATATTTTCCATCATCATAATGGATTTATGCTTAAATGCTTATATGATATAGATGGTGTATTTTGTCTTGATCCTCCAGATGAACGTAATGAAGAAGAATATCAGAATTATATAAAGAATGCTGTTCCATTGTTTATTCCTACAAATAAAATTGGCGGTATTATGTCTTACAGACTTATTAAGAATAAAGAAATAACTGAAAAATGGTTACAGGATAATGGAGTAAGATATAATGAACTGATTATGTTTGATGCCAATACTTGGGAAGAAAGACATAGAAAAGGTATTCCTCCAGGAAAATGGAAGGGTGAATATTATAAACAAAATTCTAAATATAATTTATTTGTAGAGAGCAGTGATGATCAAGCGAGAACAATATTTGAAATATCAGGTAAACCGGTTTATTGTGTAGAAACAAATAAAATATATCAGCAATTATGATTTATACAGGATATCAGGGAATAGGAAAAAGTTCTATAGCCAGTAAGATTCCGAATGTGATTGATTTGGAAAGTAGTAATTTTTATGTAAATGGATATGATAAAGGCAGATGCGAAGACTGGTATAAGATTTATGCCACTATCGCAAAGCATTTATCAGATCAGGGAAAGATAGTATTCATATCTACCCATAAATCTATCAGGGAATATATGAATGAACAGGGTATAGAATTTACCGCTGTATTTCCCTCTTTGGAATTAAAGGATCAATGGATTGAAAAATTAATGAACCGATATGAGGGGTCTCAGAGTTTTAAGGATTTTCGGGCATTGGCAGGAACATATGGAGATAAGTATGATAAAAATATAGAGGATTTATCTAAAGAGAAAAATAAAATAATAATAACAGATATAAATTATTCACTCGAGGAATTAATTTCTCATAATACAAAATAAGTAATGAAAAAATATTTTTTTATTCTTTGTCTGGTTTTATGCGTTTCATGTCACCAGGCAGAAAAAACATCTTCTCAGTTTAACAAGAATGATTTTATTGGAACTTGGGTTCTATATTCAGTAAACGATACTGTCGTAGATATAGGTAACTGCGCCCAATGGCCAAATGGGTTTATAGTGGATGATCATTATACATGTGATTTTTACAGATACGGATTTCATTATCCCCAGGAGCAAATACTCACATTGACAGAATATAAAGATGAATGGAATGTATATTATGATAAGCTTTATTTCTGTGCCGGATTTAAATCTATTACAAACTGGATAGCGAGATCTATATATGATAAAGTAGATATTGATAAGCATATATCAAAACTTGTCCGGTATGCAGATGTTACAGCCAGATTAATAAATATAGAAAATGATATAATGACAGTTGAATACATCTTTAAAAAATCTCCAGATTATAATGAAATGAGATATATAGCTAAATTTAAAAAGGATGATTTAAAGTCATATAGATTTATTTAAAATGGGTGGATTAGCTATAAAAAGTTCTTCTAAAATTAAAATGTCACAAGCAGAAGAACTTAGCAAAAAGATAATATCAGAATTAAAAAATAAATTAAAATTAAACGCCTGTACTCTTGGCAGTATAGGTAAAAAAGATATGAATGACTATATCGGCGATATCGATATAGCCATTCCTGTTAAATTTTCTGATATGGCATGTGATAAAATTTATAATTTTATGGTTGATAATTTTGATGCCAAAGATATGAAATTGTCAAAAGGCTTTAAACTTTTATCAATCGGTGTACCATTTGATGGCAATAAAGTCGCGCAAGTTGATTTTATGTTCGTAAAATCATTAGATAACGCTAAATTCCTTTATCATTCTCCTGATTACAGGAATAAAGAATCGAAGTTTAAAGGAGCATCAAGAACAGATTTAATGCGGACAATAGTTTCAGAAACTCCAGTACCGGAAAAATATGATAAGGAAACTTATTTTAAAAATGGCGATCTGAAAACCTGGTGGCAATTCTCATTATCCGCGAATGGTGAATTAGAGATTAAACATAAGACATTGGAATCTAAGAAAGATCCTGAAAAGGCAGTAAAGAATCCTATGACTATTAAAGAGGATACTATATTATATGAGACAGATCCTGATAAGATAGTAAGTATTATTTTTGGAGAGGATTGTGACAGAATAAATGATTTAAATTCTTTTGAATCAGAGGTTAAATATCTCTTATCTGATAAATATAAATATGCGGATTCTGAAGAATTGATAACAAATATCTTTAAACAATTTATAAAGAATTGGGGAGATTTGCCAGAAAATGAGAAAGCCGTATCATTTATAAAAAATAATGGATTGGATAAATGATTAATAATTATAAAATATTAAATGAGGTTATTGTCGCATGGAATGATTCTGAGAATATTCAAAATGATGGTATTATATCTACAGATTCTGTTTCAGAAAGTATGTTTAAAGTTCCAAAATGTATAACTTATCCATGGCTTGATTGGGCAATTGACGGGGGTATGATTGATTATATTCGGGGATATAATAATTATAAAACAGCTGAATGGGTAATGAATACTTATAATATAGAACCATTATTCAGAAAAATAAAAAATCAATTAGATAAAGCGGAGAAAGATGGCTATTGTGACGCTTTATTAGGATGGTTTGCCGAAGGCGGGCAAGATGATCATTGTGAACTTAATAAAAATGCATTTAGGGGAATACAGTATTTAATAAATCATGTATTATGGAATATTGATCATTGGACCAACAGGGAAATTCAACAGAAATATCAAGAAGAATTACAGCAATATATGGTTTTATCTAAGTTCTTTAATGAAATATTTTCAGATCCTGAAATTGAAAAAATATGTAAAAAGGAAATGGATAATATATCCGAAAAGGATAGAAAAGTATTTACAGGTAGAAGAATAATGCATACCATATACCTTAAAGAAGATAAAAATAGTTCATGGGTTGAATGGACTATACACAGTTGTTTAGTCCCTTACCGAGAAATTTTTGAAAATAAACTAGAAGATGTCTGTAAGAAATGGGATGTTAATATAAAGAGAGATTCTCAATCATGGGGGGTGGGGGAATATGCATCTGTATCTTTTTATATCAATATTCCTCCCGAATTTTTTAAATAAAACAATAAATTAAAAATGAAAGTCAAACAAATAAAAACCAGAAAGGAATTATTAAGAATATGTTCAGAATACGAATTTAATACAACTCTGGATTTATTGAAAATGAAATATGATGTATATGACCCTGAAACAGGATCATTACATCCTTTTTATTATATATTCTATAATAATGAACCTTGTGGTATATTAGTTTTAAATTCCAAGAAAACACATTATAAAGGATATCTTCAGATTTTATTGACAGAAGTTATACAGGATCAGAGAGGTAATGGTATAACTAAATATATGATTGATTGGATTTCTGAAAAAGCGAAAGAGCAAGGATGGAAAGGACTTTCATTGCAGACTATAAATCCCGTCAATAAAAAATGGATGGAAGATGATAATTGGGATTATCCCGAAGATTTGAAATTTGATGATGAAAAAGAAACAGGAGATACTATAGTAGAATTATATAAGAAATTAGGGTTTAAGCCGGTATCATATACATCATGGCATGGGTTGAATATGAAAAAAGAATTGAATGAAGGCTATAATTCCATGTCATTAGGAATCGGTCAGAATTATCATTCATCAGCAGATGGTTTATATTTTGAATACAGGTTATTGCCATTGACTAATAATCTTGGTCAACGAGGATATAAGACATATACTAAAGCTGAACTAGATACATTTGATATAAAGAAAGGTGATTATGTTTCAGGTGTTTCTCCTATAGACGAGAAAAGACATTATGGGGTTATACAGCGTTTCTTTATACCTGAGGGATCTACAGAAATCGAATGGGTATTTATATTAGATAAAGATACTTCTGAAATTATGGCAGTTTATCCAGATACGGTAAAAATTGCGTATAGGACAGGGAAACCTGTAACTGAGGCGTTATTGACCTGGGATAATGATTATTCTGAAGAACCTGAAGGAATATTAAATGCAAATGAAATTTCTTCAAATATGGTTGATCCTGAAGAAGAATATAAGAAGTTCAATAGGAAAAAAGATGCTACAATAGGAGCATTTATGATTTCTGAATGCGGATGGAAAGATGGATGTTTAGCACAAAAGATCTCTTGGTCGAGTGAGATGTTTAAGGGTAAAACCTGTGATTTAAGATATAAGATAAAAGCATTAAATGAATATCTTCCTTATGTATATGATTTAGAGATATATATTGTTAATGCATTTTTACATAAGATACATATTGATAAGATATTAAACGAATATTGTAATTTTTATAGTCAGTGGACTTTAGAGAAAAAAACTGAGAATATTCAAATAGCCTCATATAATAGGAATCCATCTATAAAAGTAGTTGTCGGATTTCCTTCAGAGGATATAGAAGATGAAAATATATATTTAGATTATACTATATGAAATATTTGAATGAAATATTAATCGAATGGGATAATGGGGATGATATAAAGGATTCAGGCCTTATTAAAGCATCTGATGTAAAATACAGAATGAATTATCATCTTACCTATAAACTGGATAAATTAGGGAAAATAAAAATATTTAATAATTTTAGTTATACATATACAAAATATAAAGATAAAGTCTATATAAATAATGAACATGTTCAATTAAAAGACGGATATACAGTAAATGAATATGAACCAGGTGAATACCGTGTATATATAGAAGATTTTGACAAGATTAAAGAAATTGAAGATTTTATATTTTATGATTCTATGTTAATGTCGATAATTATCCCTGACTCAGTGACCAAGATTGGCGACCAGGCTTTTGAAGCTTGCACTAGCCTGACCTCGGTAACTATACCTGACTCGGTGATGATGATTCCATATTTTTGCTTCTTTAACTGTACTAGCCTGACCTCAATAACCATCCCTGACTCAGTAACCAAGATTGACCAAGGAGCCTTTGTGGATTGTAGTAGCTTAATATCTATAACCATACCCAACTCGGTGACTGAGATTGGCATAAATGCTTTCGCCAACTGCACTAGCCTGACCTCAATAATTATCCCCAATTCAGTGACTTCAATTGCCAAGGGTGCCTTCTTTAATTGTAATAACCTTAAAAAAGTATATGTGGAGGATATAAAGAAATTCAACCTATGTATTAAAGAGGACTGGTCTGCTAATCCTACAGTTTACGGTGCAAAATTAATTGAATTAAAAAAAGATTTAAATGAGGCTTTAATATCATGGAATAATTCGGATATTGAAAATTCTGGAATTATTAATTCTGAAGATGTTAAAAAACATTTAGATATTCCGTATCTGCCATTACCCTCACGTGATGATACTTTGAATGTAGAGGATTTTTATGAAGATAAACCAGGTGTTTATAAGTGTATATGTAAAATAAATTGGGCTAAATTTTTAACTCAATGGCGTTTATATATATTTAATACTTTTATATTTTGTTTCAAGAATACTCCAGATGATGGAGCAAAAAATAGATGGAAATTAAATGAATATATTAAGTCTATTAAATCTTATAAAGATGATATTATTACATTCTTAAGAATCCCTGAAGAAAATGCCGATGATGGTTGGTGGGGAAGTGAACCTCAATTTAAATTACCGCGAGAAAAAACTGCGGGCGCAATTCCAGTATTTGAAACAAACTTTGGACAGAATATATCACTTATACAAATTTTATGGGAAATATTTGTAGAAGAGATTGAACCGAATTATGGGGAAAATGATCGCCTTTTAATAGCAAACAGTCGAAAGAAATAATCGACTGTTTAATTTTCATAATATTCAGGATGCTTAAGCAGTATAATAAGCCATGGAGTATATACTATTGAAAGATTTGGGGCTCTAAAAATATCCGCATACCATGCTATAAATTTATCTACTCCCATACATTCAAATCCGGGTTTAGCGCCTTTAAGTGGCTTTTTATACCATAGCCCCCATTTTTCAATTACATTTCTAACAGCTTGATAGAATATAGGATGGTGGTCTCCTTTAATATCTCTGAGAAATTTTTTAAAATTGGATTTAGTTTCAAATATATAATTTAATTGATCATATAAATTATTCATGTATTTTTTTACTGATAGATCCTCTAAATCAATTTTATTATCATCTGTAATAGGGAATACAGTACCGAGATAATTATTTGCTTTGGCATATTGATATATATATTCTTCTGGAAAATTATCTATTCTATCTAAATCTTTTCCTGTTACATTTATAATATTATCAGAATTATTTAATTCTGGATTATTCCATTCAATTAATATTTTATTTAATATATTTATATTTATTAATACATATCTGCAAGAGGTATTTCATCAGGATCAAGCTCATCTAATTTATATGGATCAAGTCTTTCTCCCCATTTTGGTTCTAAATCAGGATGCTCAATTATAAAATCATAAACTTTCCATCCGCCCCAGATAAGATTTTCATATATTATATAAGTGTTTACCCAATCAAATATAATCTTAAAATCATTATAGAATTTTTTTGAGCGTGCCATCTTAATACAATAATCTCCAATAGTCCCATATTTTCCGGCATCACCATCAAACCATGAAAATCCCCATAATCCTAAATCTCGGGCATCATGTGTTTTAAGATCAGACAATTTATCTATTGAATAAGCCAACATGGCAAATGCTTCAAAATCAGAACAGCACCGGTCTTCCCATTGTTTTAAATTAAAACCTTCACAATCTTCATCCCAATATTTTTCTTTAATCATTCTTGCCGTATCTTTTTCGTATTCTGGAAGTCCATAAGTTTTCATCCATATTCTTAATTCTGTTTCTTTGGGATTAATATCTTGTCCTGTTACTTGAATATTTCTATTATTTTGAGGAATATTATTTCCTCCGTTCCAATTAATTAATATTTCATTTAAATATTTCATATTTTACCAAGGCAAAGGTTTATCTTTAATATTAAATTCATTTATATATATTAATGTTTGGATTATTCCATGTCTTCCAAAAATCCAAGGGTCTTCATATATAAGATATAAATAGTGACAATATCGTTTTAATTCTTTATATTTTCTGTTTATTATATTATTGACTGCATCAGGCAATAATCCTTCAGAACCATATTTATCAATATAAGACCATTCTGCAGCACTCAAAAGCTTATACCATTCTCGCCGGCAGTCATTAATAAATTTTTTAAATTTGCTGCCAGATATGAATATACCTTTTAATTCATCAAGTAATAACTGTATACATTCTTCTCGATTTTCTATTAATACTCCATCTTCTTCTGCATTATCAAACATTATTTCCAAGGCTTCATCAGATGGTCGTGGAATCGGATCTAAATCATCACCGGTAATATCAATAATACCTTTTTGATTTATATCAGAAGAATTATTCCAATCAATTAATGTTTTATTAAGATAATTTTTTGAATATGCCTCATCAAGATGTTTTTTAATTATGCCCATTTCTTTAAGATATATAATAAAATCATTAATATTATTAAATTCAATGATATCACTATCGTCACAATCAAATTCTTCCAAGACTTCTTCCATATCATTTAATTTACCACGAACATCATAATAATACCCATTTCTATATAACAGACAATGTGCCATACATATACAATCAATTTCATAGTCATATTCTTGAATAACTACAATTATATCGCCGTTTTTATAGTTGTTCATAACCCATTCTTGGCAACTACCATGTAAATATTCATCTAACGTTTTTTCAACAGCTTTTTTTATCATAGGATTTTATATATTTCATAATTTTATCAGTATTTATAGTCAACAGGTATATAGTTCCCAAATTATTATATAACCCATTATTCATTTAGAATATTTATAAATCTATTATATTATATTTATAAAAATAAATACAATAAATTATAATGCTTTAATAATTTAGCATGACTAGTAACGAATATTTTGGATATATTTTAAGTGACAATTATCTTTGTCCTGAAAATAATAATATAAATGAATCAGTTGTAAATTCATTATATGAAAATGATGTTAATTATTTTGCAAATATATCATTAAGCGAGATGCTTCCAATGATGTATATTATGGAAAATAAAGAATTTACAGAGACGGATTTAATTTTACTGGAATCTGGATATGAACAATATGCGAGCGCACAACCATTAAATGAATTTATGGGAAATTCTACACATTTGTATGGAAATCAAATAGGAGTAGGAGCGACTGACTGGATGCATGGATTATCAGGGCCATTGAAATGGCTTGGGAGTCTTATTGGCGGCACGCTTGCAGCATTATTCAGATTACTTGGATGGTTACTTAAAAAGAGTAAACAGCTTATAGGCGTTGCTTTACTTAGAAGATATATAGAAAAAATTGCGGCTATTACTGATGAAGGATATAAAAATATGTGCGATCTTTTTACTTCAAAAAAGAATCGCGCATGTTTTAGAACTTTCCAACAGGCATCAGAAAGAGATATAATTGTATCTACTGATGTATGCGCAAAAGCATTGGGATTATTAGATAATAGTTTAGAATATAAAGAAGATCAAAATCCATATATACAGGCAGAATCATTAATATCGGATGTTCATGATGAATATTTAGAAGATGTGGTGACATCTTCAGGATGGTTTGGTCGTAATAAACTTATTGATAAACCACAGGAAAAGATTGATAATACAAAGGATCTCGCCGCAATATATGGTATTAAAATAAAGAATGCGTATAATAAAAATCAGATGTCTAATCATCAGCAAAATGATCCGGCATCTAATGAATCTTATAATTATACAAGTTATGATACATTAAATGAATATAAATCTGAAGAGGAGCATTATGCGTCTACTGAAAATTATGCGAAATATTTAGATGCTTATTTAGTCGCGATAAGAAACGCCTGGGAAACTTTATGTAAACGCTTAATCGGAGAAATTCAAATAGGTGGGGAGCTTGAATATTTGAAGCAAAATCAAAAATTAAATATTAATTCTTCTCCTTCTAACCATAAGAAACCAAAGTTAGATATAAAATCTGATAAGATATATAAACGATTTTATATATATGCACAAAATAATCCACCTAAGAGAGATGAGGCTAAAGAGAAATGGATTTTAAATTGTATAGAGAAAGTTTGGGGATTTACAAATAGGCAATTGAATATAATAAAATCGGATATTGAGTGGGAAGATAGAAGACTTCCTGGATGGTGGAGGAAAATAAAAGAAAAACTTTCTTTGGCAGTAGATGATCCGACAGTAAGAGATGAAAGTATTAAAGAAGCATGGGAAGCGCTTAAAAATATTATATCTATAAGCAGCTTAAATGAATCTCAACTTTTTGAATATACTGAACAAGGTGTAATTAGATGGAGAAATGAAGATATAGATAATAATCTTATCCAGCAGATGTCTAACTGGTTGCAGCGTAAAGATCGTTTTGACTGGAAAATTACAAATGACTTTAAAAAGAAATGTACAGAATTGGCCGCTGCCGTTGATAAAGAGATTATTGCCAGGATAAACAGATGGACTACTACTTCAGGTGCGCCAGGATCTACAGGTTTAAATAATAAAGGTTATAATTCTCCTATTACAAAGGCGGGTCTTGAAAAAATGTGGGCTGCATATAAAGAAGAACTTAATAACAGGATTGAAACAAGAGTTGATAATTTTGTTACAGGAAATCCGTTTATGTATGCTGTTCAATTCCTGCAGTTTACTGTGCCTTCATTAATGAAAGACGTATTAAATAAAGTTGATCCAAGTAATATGCAGCGTAATAATACCTATACATTTAATTATGGTATTATACAGAATCATTTTACATTAGGTGATTTAATTGAATCGGATGATCAAGATGCATTAGGATCTCCTGGAATAATTAATATTACCCCATTGTCAGACGAAGAGAGAGAAATAATTATACAGTCTACAAATGAACAGAATGAAAGCTATACATTATTCAAAGGATCAAGATTCAAATTATTCGAGGATGATATGAATAAATGGAATACAGATGATGATGACAGTGATCATGATGATTTGGATGATAATGAATTGAATATTAATAATTCCTCAGATAACAAAGATTCCGGTGAATCTGAAGATGATAAAAATTCACCAGATGAAAATGAATATTCATTGATTAATGACGATAATAATAAAGATAATGGTCTATTGATTGATGGATATTCTGTAGCTGTATCGATTATTAAAAATAATGATATAGAGAATATTATAAATGAATTTAATCAAAATCTTTCATATAAAAATACAAACTATATGTTTATCCCAGGCGTAAATTGTAGAGACGGTAATCCGCCATTAAAAAGTGTGGGCAATAATACAATTATTGGGAAGATATGTAAAAATAATAAAATTTATGATATATTAGGAAAAAATGCTCAAATTTATTATTTTAATTTAGAAACTGATAATAATGACAAGAATCCTATGTATTTAAAATCATTAGATATAAAGAATTTAGTAGATTTATATAAAACAGAAAAAACAAATGATGAAAGAAAAAGAAATAATCAATCGGAATCAAAAGAATATGCATGGCATAATATTTTAAATGAAGATGATAATTTAGATGACGGTGATTTAAATATTAATTTTGATGATGCAGATAATACTCAAAATAATTCACAACAGAATAATGATTCTAAAGCAGAAGAATTTATATCAATGCATAGCATTATTAAATGCCCATTATTTTGGTATGGAAATAAAGTTGTATTACCGGAAGATGAATTAACAGAAGATTTAATGGTCATGCAAATACCAGAGGATGTAAAAACTAAATTTTTAGAATCCGTAAAAGGTGATGATGAATCTGATGAAAATAATCAGGATAATGTTTTTAAAGAAGAAGGGGTATATTGGCCTATTAATATAGATGATCTTCCCGAAGAAGACGAAGATACAAATAATCAAACAAATGAATCGGAAGAATTTTTATATTCCTCATATAATAGTTTAAATGAGAAAAATGAAAATAGCGAAAAGATTAAAATTAAAAACGGTGACGTAAATAAATCTGTTAATGATTGGAAAAATAAAAAAGAAAAACAAGAAAATGATGTAAAATCTGAAACTCCTTCAGAAGAACTATATGAAAAAGAACAGGAAACTCCACAGGATACTAAAAATTCAGAGAATTCTCAGGACGGATTATTAAATGCAGATGATGTTCCCGCTGAAGATAAATCTGAAAATTCTTCACAAGAAACAAATAATCAGAATAGTTCAACTGAATTAACGACTACTCAGGTAGATCCTACAGGCAAACCCTCTTATCAAGCAGCCGAAGAAGCAAAGAATAATTTTTTAGAATTGGATAGAAAATACAAAGAAAATAAAAAAGAACAAAAAGAAGATGAAAAAAAATATGGAAAATTATCTCTTTCATTAAATGACGAGGTTAAAGGTAAAGGGATTTTAATAAAAGATTCTGAAATAGCCGATTCTCCGGAATTTAATGTAACAATTAATTTTACAACAGATAAAAAGGATGGAGTATCATATGTAATGAAAAATAATAAGTGGATTCCTGCATTTAATGAAGAATCTATGAAAAAAGGAATAAAATCATTAACATTTGAAAATATAAGCGGTTCAAGTTTTAAGGCGGATACTAATAAAAAGGATATATTATTTTTAAAGTTTGATGATTTATATTCAAAGCTTATTAAGTTTATTGGTAATGTATTAAGAGGAGAAAATACAGAAATAAAACAGATTATTCCTAATATATCTGTATGGGCGACTGATCAAAGTTGGGGTTGGAGTAACTGTCTAAATGATGATGAAAATAAATATACAAAGAGTCCTATAAAGCAAAAGGATATACTTATAGTTGAAAAACAATGAATTTAAGAGAGATATATACATATTTTTTACAGGCAAGAGAATTGCTCCTTCAGACATATGAAGATTATCCATATGGAGAAGATTGGACAAGTGATGATGTAGACAAATTTGAAAGAGCATTATCTTCATATAATAATTATTATCTTGCTATTAAAGATTATATGTCAAATCATCCTAATTTAAATTGGAAGTCTGAAGAAATTAAAAATAAATTTATGAATGATCTCAAAGAAATTATAGAATCAGATATGAAAGTATATAATTCTTTGAAAATCAGAAATAAATGGCATAAAGAGTTTGAAGCTAATTTACAGTCTATTCTTATAAGAATGTCTAGAGCTCTTGCTTCAGATATATTCATTCAGGTTCCAAGAGGAAAAGGGAAATTCTATATGATGGCTCTTGAGACATTAATAAAAGAATTATGTAAAGATAATGTTAAATTAGTAACCGTAAATAAAAGTTTTACTCCTAAAAAATATAATTTAGAGTATCTTACTAATGCGAATCCAAATCTTACATATGGCCATTTAAATGATCAAGATTATACATTAATATGGAAAGCTTATAAATATGTCCGCACTTTGGCTGTAAAGATATTTGACGGATTGACGTCTACTAATGAATCTAAAGGATTTAATGGTTATGGATTTCAGGGTAAAAAGTATGTTCCATCTTATTGTGCAGGAGGTATTGATTTAAATCGTCAAGATTGGTTAAGACTGAAAGATGCATATGATGATGTAAATGATTATCTTGATTATGCGGCAGTTAGAGAAAAAAGAATTAAATTCGCGGAATTGGAATCTGCTGAATGCCCATATAGTAAAAATCAATTAATAACTTCTGTACAAGCTAATTATGCATGGTATAAGAAATATTATGAGAATATTAATGAATCTTATAGAAGTAATATAAAAACTGAATATGATAGGAAAAATAAACGTATATTATTCAAAGCAAAAAGGAATATAAATACCGGAGATAAATTCATTTTCTGAATATTTTTTAAATTTAAATAAATAAATTAAATATATAATTGTAAACTGTTTGGTTTACGATTTTAAATTTCAAGAATTGTAATATTATGAAAAGCTATAACGCTGTTTTAAACAAACATAAAAAAGCTGTTTTAGAGCAAAAACAATATATTATAAATGAGCAGAAGAATGAGGTTCTTAAAGCTCTGAAACTCGATAATTTCTATAATGGAAAGATTACAGATCTTCCCAAATCTAAACAAGACGAGTATTTAAAGCAACTGCTTGAATACTGGAAACCTAAAACCGGTTTGACCAAAGCCGGAGAGAGGTATCTTAAATCGGGAATGACTGTTCTTAATGAGCAATCAGATTCATATGATGTTAAGAAATATATTCTTAAACATATAACATTATATGAAAAAGAATATATTAAAGCGTTTAAGAACAATCAGGCACGCCAGATTGTCGAGGCTCTACAGGCCGATATAGAAGATAAGACTCATAGAAAATTGTCTTACTCTTCTACATTTAATGTTGTTTATAACGCAATAGAGGATAAGTTTAAGACTGAGATGATGAAATAATTAAATTTTTTCTTTACTCACATTGTTGTTCAGCTCCAATTTAATCGAGAGATTAGGTTGGGGTTTTTATTTTGATGATAAATATACAAAATAATTTTATAATTTAATGGCTAATTATGTAAATTTTAAGAGAGGTACCATTAATGAATATAATGGTCTTCAATCTAAAAGTTCGGATACCTTATATTTTATAACGGATTCACATCTTCTTTACTTAGGAAGTAATTTAATTGGTTCTACTGTTGCTGATGTTGCCTATTCAAATGGTGTTGTGACTGTATCATATTTAGATGGTACAGCATCTAAGACATTTAATTTGAATGACCTTATTTCTGGAGCAATTACAATAACTAATGTTACTGGCACAGCTCCTATCGGAGTTTCGGTTACTAATAAAGTTGCTGATGTTTCATTGAATATTGATGAATCTACTCTTGAGACTAAAACTGTAAGTGGTAGAACAGTTCTTGCTGTAAAAGCTACAGGTGTTACAAAGACATATACTCTTGTACAAGATGAGAATAATAGTCTGAAATATGATTTAATGGAATCTACTCCAGGCGGCACATCTACATCAGTGGGTTCAATTAATATTCCTAAAGATCAATTCTTATCAGATGTATCGATTTATAACGGAAACCTTAATATGGTTTGGGCTCTTGCAGATGATAAGGGTGAAGGAGCCGTTAAGACTACATCTATTCCTATTACAGATTTCTTTAAAGGAATCACTGCAGAGGGTGATACATATGTAGACGCTTCTGTTTCTACTGTAGCAAGCGGTGCTGATGCAGGTAAATCAAAAGTTACAGTTTCTGCTACAAGCGCATTAACAAATAAGCTTGCAAGTATTGATACACAGGATCAGGCATATGATACATCGACAAGATCATTCTTAGGATTTGATAATGCTATTGGTACAGGAACAGGACAATATGCAAGTGTAAAGGCATATGTTGATAGCAGTATTAACGCAGCTGTAAATGATTCATTAAAGAAAGTTAATGCTGATTCAGGAAATACAGTATCGGTTACGGCGGTTTCTAACAGAGAACAGACTATTTCAGTAGTAACATCTAATATTGTTAATTCAGCAAATGGTTTAAGTGTATCTAATAATAAGGTACAATTTACCCCAGCTGATATTGTACAATCAGGTTCTGCATTGAAAGAAGAGGATGGTAAGTTATCCATACAATGGGAATCTATTTAATGAGTTTCTAAAAAGTGTGTTTTTCATGGTAAAGTTATTTTTTTTTATTTTGATGTTGCTCTTATTTTATAAGAGCAACATTTTTATATAAATATAATATAAATTTAAACAATATATAATGTCAAAAATATTAAATGAAATATTAATAAACTGGGGAGAAAATCAAGATAAAGAATTAAATAAACCAGTAAATGCCCCGGGAATATTACAATCGACAGATATAAATAAAGCTCTTGATTCCGGATGTAAATCAAGACTTACAGAATTAGGATCTAATTTAGTAGGTTTGGCAGATATGCTATTAGTATATGGCGTTAATAGAGGTAATGACAGTTTTAAAAATTATGCATGGTTTAGAGATGAAAGGATATGGTGTTATACACCTATGAAATCAGGTTTAAATTTTTTATCTCCCGAAGCTCTTAAATGTATTGATTGGATAGAAATCAAAGGAGGAGATGATGGTAGAAAATGTATTCATATCGATTATCTCGGATATTCTCCTGACAGTCCTAATTTATTTTCTTTTTCAGGTGTTTCTGCGAATGGTGATAAAATAAAATGGTTCGTACAAAGAGGGACATTAAAGGCAATTGAAAAATTATGGTTTCCATGTATGTTTAATTTTGAAACTAATGAAGATCCATATTTTAAAAAATTTCCGGCAAGTTTAGGAACTATGCCAGTATTTCCTATGAAACCTATTCCTAATTTAATATCTTGTTGTGGTAGTTTTAATGATATATGGAATGAATTGCTAAATGCAAATCCTAATATGTGGTTTCGGAGAAACAGATTTATTCCGGGTATAGATAATGAAAATTGCGCGATAATAATTACTGTTAAATTTAAAGGAAATTATTGGAATTTAATAGCAGAATCAGGAAAAATGCCAGGTGGATATTGGCAAGGCCCTAGAGGAATATATTTTAATTCATCTGTTAAAGAAATACCTGATGGAGCATTTAAAAACTGGGATATATTAACAAATATCGCATGTTCACACAAAATGTCTTATATAGGGGCAAAGGCATTTGAAAAATGCTGGATGTCTTGTTTGGATTTTGGAAGAACTGAATTGACAGCATTTGCTCCAGAGGCATTATCTGGTATTGTGCCGATGTGGGAAGGCGTAGAGGTTTTATGGATATTCAGCAATAATTTATATAAAGACTTTACAGATAATAAAACATTTAAATCTGCACAACGGCAACTATTCGGAAGAAAACGCCCGACATTATATTTTATTAATACTTCGGGAAATATTGCAGGACCAATAAAATATGGATAAATTTATTTTAAATGTTAAATACTACTAAAATTCTGGATTTTTCTTTTCCAGAATTTTTTTATTTCAAAAATTCATTTTATCTTTGCATTGTTTTTTAAATGTATAAATAATGGGAAGAAAAAAGAAAACTAAATTATCAGAAACAAATTTACTTGACGGTATTGAAGTTCCTGTTTTTTTAAAAATAATAGTAGAAAATAAAAACAATTTACAGCTTTCGCCGTTTTCATTTTTGAATACCTTTAATAATATAGATATACAATGTGACAGAAATTCAGTGAAACGAACAATGGAGTATATGTCATTATATATAGGTATGAAACTTCGAAATTCAAATGGGGAATTATATTCATTAGAATCTTGTAAAATAATAGAGAAAAACGATCCTTATGAAAATTTACCAATTAAATGGTTTATTGTTTCTTTAAAAGAATTGTCAGAAAAATAAACTTTTTATAAATAGTATATTTAAATAATAATTATTTTCAAATTTTAAAATTAATTTTAAAAATTTATTCAACATGAAGAAGATTTTTAGTTTTATGATTGCCCTTGTGGCAATGTTCGCAATGAGCGTAAATGCTCAGACTTTCGAGAGTAGCAAATTTATTGATAACACATATTTCCGCTTGAGTGGCGGTGCTACTGCTCTTATGCATCCTGGTTGCATGGGATATGAGGACTTTGGCCATACTATTCAAGGTGTAGTTGGTGCTGAGATTGGTAAATGGATTACTCCTAAATTCGGTGTTGCGTTTGCAGGTGATTTTGGCCTTCGTAATGGAAGTAAATACGGTTATGCGCAATATATGGACTATGAAGAAGTAGTTAAATCAAAAGCATTTAATTATATTACTGTAACAGGTTTGGTTAAGTTCAATATGTCAAATATTTTTGGTGGCTATAAGCAACGTCCTATTGAAGTTGTATTGGCAACAGGTCCTATGTGGATTCATGGTTTTCCAAGCAAGAACTATTACCTGAATGATTTTGGTGTTAAGTTCCAAGGTGAGGTTAATTTCAATGTTGCAGAGCGTTGGCAGATTAATGTATTGCCAGAATTGAATTATAATTTGACAGGCCTATATTCTTATGCAACTGTTGAACATCCTCGTTTTGATTCACGTAATGCATGGTGGGGACTTCAAGTAGGTGTAACTTATAAGATTGGCAAACAATTTACTGAATGCCCATATCGTTATACCCAAGCTGATATTGATAAGCTAAATGCAGAGATTAATGATCTCCGTGTTCGTAAACCAGAGGTTGTAACAGAAGTGCAAAAAGTTGAAGTTATTAAAGAAGTACCAGTAGGTAATCAACAGAATGTATATATTGTTGCATTCGATTATGGTAAGAGTACACTTGATAATGCAGCAAAAGAGGTTCTTAACCAAATTGGTCAGAATTCTATTGTTGATGTAATTGGAGAGGCCAGCTACCCAGGTACAGATAACGCAAATATGCGTATTTCTACTGAGCGTGCTAATAACGTTGCGAATTATTTGAACAATCGTGGAGTAAAGGTTGCTAATGTAAATGGCATCGGTGCAACTGGACATCAGATTGTAAAGGTAGTTGTTAAATAATATTAAATCTACCGAAATTAAGATGTTCAAGTTAAACTTTTAACTTGAACATCTTTTTAAAAATAAAATAAAAATATAAACATAAAAATAAAACTATGAGAAATTTTCAAGATTATACAAAATTTTTTGACACTAAGGGATTGACAAGTACATCGGCTAATTATCTTTGTAATATAGCTAAGGAAATTGTAAAAACTATTGATAGTTTTGAAAGGCTTTCATTTGCTAATGTAGCAGTTGCAGATTTCAATAATGGATCATCTGAGAAATTTTTTATCGAAAAAGGAATTTCACAGGAAGATTTTGATAATCTTGAAAAAAATATCGAGATTAAAGCTAGACTTAATTCTCTTATTTCATGGTTCCGTGAAGCTATCAAGGCAAGGCAGTCACAATTAGATACAATTGAGAATTATGATTTTGAAAAGTGGTTGGCCGAAGAAAAAAATATAACTGATTCAAGATTCGGTAAAATTCTTCCCGAATTTGATGCATTAGGATGGAGACATATTTCAGCAGAGGAATATATTGAAAAGAATTTTTCTATTAAAGATATGAATAGATATTTTTATCTTCAAAGTATTTGTTCTACTTTAGGTAAATTTATTCATCCTAATGGTCTTTATGCATCAGCTAAGGAAGATATTAAGAAGAAAGATAATACTTCATATATTAAGGAGACAGCTTCTTCTAATATGCTTTATACTGTAACTGCATCTGTTCCTGTAAAAGAAATAGAATCTAAATTTTTTGAACTTCAGAATAAGCAAAGAGAGTATCAAAAACTTTTTAATGAAATAAAATTTAATGTCGATAAGGCTGTTCTGAAATATAATGATGAACAGGATGCTAAAGAACAGAATTATTATACAGAAAAGAAAAGAATTGAATCTGAAATTTCAAGTATTCGTGCAGAATATAAAAAAGAATTCCACCAGTGGAAAGTCGATGAGCTTAATAGAATCAGATCTTTGAAGATTGTAATACCTAATGATTTGAATGATATTTACCAATATGTTTCTACATATGGTAAAGAACAAAATAAATGACATTGGTAAACAGGACTTGTCGATTCTTAAAGACTAACCTGTTTTTTGAGAGAGTTTATTATGGGACATTTTGTGTTAAATATTAAACAGTAATGTTGCGGAATAATAGGTTGATTCCTATGCCGCTAGAAAAATTAGAAAATAATTTTTGGCTTTATCTACAATAATTTTAAAATTGAATGATTTTGTTTTTATAAAATCTGAAGAGTCAGGTTTTGAGGATTTTAGTTTTAGTGGTAGATAAAGGTTTTTGTTTTGGTATTTTGATAGTTTGATCCTATAATAAATTCTTAACAATATCAATCAGTCCGGCTTTATAGTCGGACTTTTTATAAATATAATATGAAAAGAGAAACGCTTATAAAAAATATAGAAACTGAACAACTTCAGAAAGTTCAATCTAAATTCGGTAAATTTAAATCTAAAATTATAGGTGGATTTAAACGTAAATGTAAGACATGTAAAAAAAGATAAGTAATTATATATATTATAATTATCCAGAAATTAAATAAATAAAAAAATAAATTAAACATTTAACAGAATGCCTAATTCAGCTCAGAATATAAAATTTTATTATGGTGATTCATCTAGTGCATATCCACCACAAAGTATAGATACAAATGGATTATATTTAATTAAAAATAAAGGCGTATATGCCGGATCAGAAACAATTATAGATACATCATTATTTCCGTTTAATAATGAAAATATATTTACTGTAACATTCACAGTAAATGCATCAACCGGAATAATTACGGCGGATAAAACATTTACAGAACTTAATAACGCTTGGACTGCAAAAAAATTAATAGTCGGAAAAATGGTATCATCCGACACAAATACCGGTCAATGGGGAGATTCAACATTAGATACCATTAAACCTAATTTATTATCTTGTACTTATGATGGGAGTAAAGCTCCTACCTTTTTCTTTAGCAATATTAGTGCTACAAATGATACTATTTGGTCACTAGATTTAATATATGAAGATAATGGTACAATTTCAGTATATGATGCCGCCACTAAACAGATTTCTCTTGCAGGACATACACATCATACACTTACGCATGCACAGGCAAATACCACAAAATTATATATTACCGGTGTAACTGGAATAACTAATCAGCAACCAAAATATGATGCAAATGTTTATCTAGAAACAACTGCAGGCCATTTGCATGCTACACAATTTAATGGTGCGTTAAATGGCTCTATTACATCAAGTACAACAGCAACTACTCAATCAGCTGGAGATAATTCAACAAAAGTAGCGACTACTCAATTTGTTACAACAGCAATATCTAATAATACATTAAAATATACTGTAAAGGCTGTATCAAGTAATGCAGTGTCATTTACTTCATCATCAAAAATGTTGCCAAATACAGTATATGTATGCGGTTCAGTAAATAGTACTACTAACATGTTTACATTTGAATTAGTAAATTCATTGTCTATTGCTGATAATTCACTTAATTCAGATATTGGAATGATGTGGAGTTCAAGACAGGCCGCAATAACAAATAGTAAGGTTGTACCAACATATCAAATAGTATTTAGATGTGGTTCAAGTGGTGCATCAATAACTTTACCGAGTAGTGTTGTTTGGCGTGATGGTTCAGCACCCGCAGCAAGTGATTTGATAAATAATTGGTGTGAACTAACCATTATGAATGATATTGCTACTATAATTATAATTTAACTAATTTAACTAATTTTATAATTTAATAATGAAAAACATATTACAAAGATTACATACTGAAAGTTTTGGTGATACCATGGGACATGCTCATTACAATCTTGAATACTTGACCACTAAGGCTCTTGGAAGTGGTAATATCACATTCACCATACCATCTGATGTTGGAACTTTTTATTTGACTGGTGTTTCATATCGTAAGAATGGAGGAGAATGGACAACTACAGCCAATTCTTCAAGTGAGATTGTTATAACGGTATCTGTTGTAGCAAACGATGTAATTGAATGGAAGGGTAGTGGTATTGGATTATGCGCCGCCGGCGTTTATACAGCATCATCTAGATTCGGTGGTACTGTACAGTTTAATGTATATGGAAATGTAATGTCAATGCTATGGGATGATGATTTTATAGGTCAAACACAATTTCCAAACACATCGCGTGAACGAGTCATGCAAGGTTTATTTTATCAATCATCTGTTGTGGATGCTTCTGGACTTGTACTTCCTGCTACACATTTATCAAATAGTCACACATATATGGGTATGTTTTCAGGCTGTACTAGTCTTGTATATCCGCCCGCCGAGCTTCCTGAACCAGATTCTACTGTTGTACTTAATCTTACATATATATCAATGTTTGAAAATTGTTCAAGTATGTTACGATGTCCTGATATGAACTGGGAAGGAGTATTGGTGGAATGCAAAAATGGTACATTTTATAAAATGTTTTGTAATTGTACGGCGCTTACTGATAACCTCCCGAATAAGATAGAAGTGCAAAATTATACAGCAAACGTCTCAGGATATCAAATATTTAGACAGATGTTTGGAGGGTGTACACATATAACTACAATACCATCATTAATAATTCATAACAACAACAGTACAATAACAGGTGTTAACGATGGTCCATTTTATATGGCATTTTATGGGTGTACATCATTGGTTGATTTATCAAATAAGACATTAGCAATAGAAAATTCTACAAATACTGCAGGATATGAATTTTATTATACATTTTTCACATGTACTAATATAGAAAAATCTCCGCTTATCAGGATTCCAGAAACTCATAAAGGTACATTCCTTCGCATGTTTGATAGTGGAACAAGAAAGATTACGGATCTTTATCTTGACATAGATAATGTATATACAGACGGAACGGCATCAAACGGCGCCGTTTATTATATGTTTGTCAATACAGGAAATACAACTGCTGGAACTTCAGCATGGAATAATCAACAAGGACAGATGCTGCATTTATATGGTGATATAACTACAAGCAGCGCATTTTCGACAAGTTATGGAATATTTGGTATAGCTTCTACCGCCGGCTGGTCACCATATTGGACAGTTGTTGCGGATTCTACGGCCAGAACATTATATCTTGATGATTTCCCTCAATCAATAGACGAACCTGGTTATGATATGTCTGATGACCATGGTTCACAAGACTATGAATCATTTGTTATTGACAGCATAGAACATCCTGAAAATCATACTATAGATACATATTTTTACAATGGTGATACTATAACAATAAATGACAGGGTTTATCATATTTGGGTACCAGCAGATGTATATTGGAATTATGGTTTAACTGAAAATAGTATGAACTTTACATTATTGACTGATACTGCAGATTTTAAACGATTGATTTCACAAAGTTTATATCAATTAAATATGAATGGACAACTTAATTTTAGAGATTATAGTCAATTATTGGGGGCAAACTTTAGTTCATTATATGGTATATTAAGTAATGATTCAATGTATATGACTGGAACTGGAGCACATCAACAAAATTATCAGTTAATATCAGTTGAAGACCTTTATATATATTAGTTCATTAATAAATATTAGATATGAATGTAAAAGTTATAAAGAGCATAAATGTTGGCAGTCAAGTATTCTTCTCAAATTTTAAAGATTATACTTCAAAAGACATAGACATATTACATATAATTGATTATCCCATTTTTGGTGAAACAATACAAGTTATGCGTACGGATAATAAGGATGAATTCCTAATGTATAACTTTGGGAAGGATAAACTTATTGAACTTATATCAGATCCTATACAAGTGGGAAAATTTTTAGTCCCAGAATTTGCTAAATATATAGATTTAAATATTGAAGATCTTAAAAAACTTAAAAATTGGTTTAATAAACTTGATGATAAACATAAATATGAAAAATTGATATATCAATATTATTTAATCAATTTTGATTTTGTTCTTACAAAAGAACAGTTAAATGAAACTTATAAAATGTATAAAAAATATCGTTAATAAAAATATTATGCAGCAGTTATATATAAAAGACGGAAAGATATATGATATTCGTAAGGGAGTAGATAATGGTGAAGGAGCAATTCTTTATAATGGTCATGAAGATGAGATGAGAGCACTTGGGTATGAGCCATATACTCCAGAACCTTATATAGAATCACAAGAATCAATTCTTCAAAGACAGATTGATGAGCTTAAAAATAGTTTCACAGATGACTATAAGATTATTAAGTGTTATGAAGCACAACTCATGAACAGACCTATGCCATATAATGTTGGTGAATTGATTAATGCCCGTGATGCAAAAAGAGCACAAATTAATGAATTACAAGCTCAGCTTGAAGAGTTACAAGAAAATTTACATGAAAGAACAGAACTTGAAGAAACAGAGGATTAATTGCATATAAATGTTAAATATATGTTTTTACTGCTAGAAGATATTAAAATTCTGGCAGTTTATTTTTTTATTTCAAATGTTTGATATAACTTTGTAGTGTAACAAAAACAACAAGAAGTTTAATTTTTAAAAACAAATAAAATTATGGCAACAATTAACAACACCCCATCAAACATCGAGTTTAATAACATGTATGGTACTTACTCTTTCGTAGAGAATACCAGAAATTCAATTAGCTGGCACAGACTTGGCCAGAAATTCGATGAGCCTCTTACAGCAGCAGAGGCAATTGACGCATGTAACGCGAACTATAATGTTTCTAAGCAGCCTATCGCTGTAATGAATCAAGAGGTTATGGATTATATCAGTAATGGACTTCCTGTTCCGGCTGATCTTTTGAAGGACTTGTTTATCAAAGGCAAAAAGGCCACTGTACGTGACGACAGCGATACAGCTCTTGGAATTGTTTCAGATTCTTATGGCGTAGTTCAGAATGCAGACGCGTTCACTTTTCTTGATAAAATTGTTTCTGGTGAGCTTAGAGACAATGACAGTTCTATTGGTGATACTCCTATTATCGAGTGTGCAGGTGTTCTTGGTGAAGGCGAGAAAGTATTTGTAACCGTAAAATTCCCAAATTCTATTAAGCTTGATTCTACCGGTGAAGACAGAATTGACATGTATCTGGTATTCACTACAGCACATGATGGTTCTGGTGCTGTAAAATGTATGGTAACTCCTGTACGTGTAGCTAGCAATGCGGCCTTGAATCTTTCTATCGGTTATAATGGTGGCAAGATTTCTATGCGTCATTCTTCTAATGTCATGAAGCGTATGGATCTTACTAACCTTGAGAATGCCAAGATGGCTTATGAGTCTCTTAACCTCTTCAGTAACTACTTTGAGAAATTTGAGGAGACTATCGAGAACCTTAAGAATAAGATTTTGACAATGGAGCAGGTTGAGGACATTGTGGCTAAGGTTATCATGTCAGATGAGCAGTTTAAAATCTGGAAAGAATTCCGCAATCTCGACGCAGATGGCATTTCAACTAACGCCAAGAACAAGTTTAATAAGGCCATTAATAATATCTTTAATGGTATTGGCCAATCAACTTTGAAGCAGTATTCAGGATTTTGGGTAATCAATGGCCTTGCGACTCTTTATCAGAATGGCTTTAAGCCCACAAATTCTGAGGTATTTTTCAATTCTGTAACGGATGGTTATATATATAACAAAATCCAGAAAGCTTATCAAGCTATTCTGACAGCATAAAGCCATAATTTTTTGTTTATTGAAACACTCATTAATTTAATGAGTGTTTTTTTTTTCTTATATGGCTATTATTTTATATATTAAATAAATACAATAAATTATTAATATTCTTCCGAAGAATGGCATATGTTAATTTTAAAGCGGGGACATTAGAAGAAATAACAACAACGAATAAGCCAGAGAATCTATTATCTTTTTCAACAGATATTCCATCTATATTTAAAGGCAATAAAAATATAACTAACCGAGTTATAGATGCATCATTATATAATAATGTATTAGGAATAAGAAAAATTAATGCGGAAGGTGTATATGATTCAGAATACATTAATATGAATTTTGCGAGACCTTATATTGCCGGTAGCGGTATTGATATAGATTCTATGACCAATATAATTTCTATAGATCCAGATTTTACGATATTTGAAATTGTATCTTCTCTTCCTACTGAGAATATCCAGAAAGGTAAAATCTATTTAGTTCCATCAGACAGTTCAACTGCTCAGAATGCATATGTAGAATATCATTATTTAGGTAGTGGTGTTTGGGAAATTCTCGGTGAAAAGAAAAGTGATATACTTAATTCATTAGTAGTATCTAATATCACAGATTATACTTCTGATTCTATTATATATGATGTAAGTATAGGAGATTCATATGACACGGCATTCGGTAAATTACAATCTAAATTAAAAAAAGATTATTATACAAAATCAGATATTAATAGTGCCGGATATATACAGACTGAATCAGATCCAACAGTACCAAGTCATGTTAAATCTATTACACAACAAAATATTACAGATTGGAATGCTAAATTAGATTCTGAAACACAACTTAGTAAAGGAACTACAACAGGTAGTGGTAATGCAGTGACTGACATATCAGTTTCTAATCATCAGATAACATTGACAAAGGGTTCAACATTCTTAACAGAACATCAATCATTAAAAACAATAAATGGTAATACAATTACAGGAACAGGTAATGTTACTATCTCGGGAATGCCAGCAGTAACTTCGGCGGATAATAGTAAAATATTGCAAGTGGTAGATGGAGTATGGACTCTCGTGACTCCATTACATCTATATAGTGGAACAGGAGCACCTGATAATGCACAAGGAAATAATGGTGACCTTTACATGCAAATTTAATAATATTATGTCAAATTATATAAAGGTAAATAATCAGTATAGAGAAATACAATCCATTTATAAGAAAATAAGTGGAACATGGACTATTGTCAATGATATACAAAATGTATTTGACAATACATTATATTTTTATGACCCAACATCAATTGACATAAGTGCTACATTACAAATTATTGGTGAATCGCAATATACAGGCAAGTCATTCATATTATCTGCAAAATATGGAGATAGAACTGTGTATCCGACTTGGGGAATAACAGCAGGTTCACAATATGCTTCAATAAACAGTAACGGTAAGGTAACTATAAATTCTGGGGTACAGAATCAGAGTATAACAGTTTCTGCATCATGGACAAACAGTATGAATGAATCATATACAGAAACAAAAACAATAATCATTTCATATGATAATGAACTTGCTATTGATGGTGCT
>Ga0247611_10001303_pt1 | contig 45112 bp, 22 predicted proteins | sample 177DNAGHGhighgp2_FD_192422 | JGI IMG/M metagenome (GOLD analysis project Ga0247611, IMG submission 192422) | Sheep rumen microbial communities from Palmerston North, Manawatu-Wanganui, New Zealand - 1770 DNA GHGhigh gp2 | ecosystem: Host-associated > Mammals > Digestive system > Stomach > Rumen... | reverse complement strand
GTCTCACCGTGGTAGGCCTGGCCCTGCTGGATATCGCCGGATGGTTCCTCATCCTCGATGGTACAGGCCTGCTGGAGTGGGTGCACGCTGTTACCGACAAGGCTGATCAGTCTGAGAAACTGATTGTCATCACCACCACCATGCTTACCTTCGGTATGGGTGCTTCTACCCAGGCCCTCTTTGCCCGCGTAGGCGGTGGTATCTACACCAAGGCTGCGGATGTCGGTGCCGACTTGGTCGGCAAGACTGAGTATAATATCCCCGAGGACGATCCCCGCAACCCCGCTACTATCGCCGACAATGTAGGCGACAACGTAGGTGACGTGGCCGGTATGGGTGCCGACCTCTACGAGTCGTATGCCGGTTCTATCCTGGCCACCATGGCGTTGGGTGCAGCCGCTTTTGCCGGATCGGCTGTCGAGGGGATGCAACTCAAGGCTGTCTTGGCTCCTTCGCTCATCGCCGCTTGCGGTGTGCTGCTCTCCATCATCGGTATCTATCTGGTGAAAACCAAAGAGGGTGCCGGCATGAAGGAACTGCTCCGCGCACTCAGTATCGGTACCAACACCGCTGCGGTGCTCATCGCCGGCGTTACGTTCGCTATCTTTGCATGGCTGTTCGGCACCGAGACCAGCCAGTGGTGGCAAGTATCGCTCTCCGTCGTAGTCGGTCTGCTGGCGGGCGTCATCATCGGCCAATCCACGGAGTACTATACCTCGCAGTCCTATAAGCCTACCCAGAAAGTCAGCGAGAGTTCGCAGACCGGTCCCGCTACCGTCATCATCAGCGGTCTCGGCCTCGGAATGCTGAGTACGGCTATCCCGGTCATCACCGTGGGCGTAGCCATCATCCTGGCTTATCTCTGCGCCAACGGTTTTGATGTGAACTATACGGCCCAGAACCTCTCGATGGGTCTCTACGGTATCGGTATCGCCGCCGTAGGTATGCTCTCTACGCTGGGTATCACCCTGGCTACCGACGCTTATGGTCCTATCGCCGACAATGCCGGTGGTAATGCCGAGATGTCGGGTCTGCCCGCCGAGGTACGTCAGCGTACCGACGCCCTGGATGCCCTGGGCAACACCACCGCTGCTACCGGCAAGGGCTTTGCTATCGGTTCAGCCGCACTTACGGCCCTCGCCCTCTTGGCATCGTATATCGAGGAGATCAAGATTGCCCTCATCCGTACCGGTGAAGCTTTGCCGAACGGTATAGAGGCAGCCAAGGCTACGCTCGTGGACTTCATGAATGCCTACAATGTCAACCTCATGAACCCCATCGTGCTCGTCGGTATCTTTATCGGTTCGATGATGGCCTTCCTCTTCTGCGGCCTTACGATGAACGCCGTAGGACGTGCTGCTCAGAAGATGGTGGAGGAGGTGCGTCGTCAGTTCCGGACTATCAAGGGTATCCTCGAGGGCAAGGCCGATCCCGACTATGCCCGTTGCGTCGAGATATCCACGCGTGGTGCGCAGCATGAGATGCTGCTGCCGTCTATCCTGGCTATCGTAGTGCCTATCCTCACGGGTCTGGTGCTCGGCGTAGCCGGTGTGCTGGGTCTGCTGATCGGCGGTCTGGCTACGGGCTTCGTGCTGGCGGTCTTCATGGCCAATGCCGGCGGTGCGTGGGATAACGCCAAGAAATATGTCGAGGAAGGTCACTTCGGCGGCAAGGGTTCCGATTGCCACAAGGCTACCGTCGTAGGCGACACCGTGGGTGATCCGTTTAAGGATACCTCGGGTCCGTCCCTTAATATCCTGATCAAGCTCATGTCGATGGTCAGCATCGTCATGGCCGGCTTGACCGTCACCTGCCACTTATTATAAGAGAAACTTTTTTATGTTTTTCTTTTAAACATGTATGACTCGCAGAGTTTGACAAATAGTTAGTAAGGCTGTCTGGAAGCTCGCTTACAAGCAGGCTTACTGGCTATTTGTACAGGGAACTTGTTCCTAAATATTTAAAAGACTTGTTTTTATTGTTTTTTTTCTATTATGAGGATAAAGAATGTTATTATTTTAATAGGCGTACTGCTTAGTCTGTCTATATGGTCGGCAGTGCCCTGCTCGGCAGCAGACAATAAGCCCGCGCAGGAGCAGAAGGCGAAGCAGCAGAAGCGCCAAGTGGTGCTCCTCAGCTGCGACTTGCATTGCCAGGGCTGCTGCGACAAGATTATGAAGAATATTGCCTTTGAGAAGGGCGTCAAGGACATCGTCTGCAACCTCAGTGCCCGCACGGTCACCGTCACCTTCGATCCCCGCAAGACCGATCTCGAGACCCTGCTCCGCGCCTTCGACCGCATCGGCAAACCCGCCAAACTCATCCGCACGCTGGAATAGTTCGCAAAAAAACTTTGCAGCCCGAATCTTAAAAATGTCATTTGTATGAAAAAACTATTTATTCTATTATTTGCTATCACAGCAAATGTGTTTGTCTCTGTCGCCGATACAAGAACTGCAAAAATTGGCGATTTATATTACACGCTTGACGATTCCAGTATGACCGCAATGGTGATTCAAAACAGTTCATACTCAAATCTACGTTCTGCAGATATTCCATCTAAAATTTTCGATTCTAACTACTATATCGTCACAAGTATCGGAGAATTTGCTTTCTTTCGTTGCAGCAACTTGACCTCTGTGACGATTCCCCAAAGCGTCACAGAAATTGGATTTGCTGCTTTCGCCGCGTGCGACAGCTTATCCTCTGCAATAATTCCCCAAAGCGTTACAATCATTCGCGGTAACGCATTCAACGGTTGCAGTAGTTTAAGGAACATTAAACTCCCTAAAGGTATTACATTCATAGAAGAGGGGGCCTTCTACGGTTGCAGTAGTTTAACAAGTATTACTATCCCTAAAAGTGTCATAAGCATTGGCCCAAGAGCTTTCCAAAATTGCAGTAGTATAAGGAATATTAAACTCCCTAAAGGTATTACATTCATAGATCAGAGTACCTTCTACGGTTGCAGTAGTTTAACAAGTATTACTATCCCAAATAGCGTCACAAGCATTGGATATCACGCTTTCTGCGGCTGCAGCAGCTTAACAAGTATTAACATCCACAAAGGGGTTACGAACATCGATGAGGGCGCCTTCTCTGGTTGCGACGAACTCCAAGAAATTATTGTAGATGATAACAATCCTTTCTTCTCTACTGTAGATGGAGCATTGTACAACAAAGAGAAGACGACATTGCTTCAATGCCCCGGAGCAAAGCAAAGTTTCTCTATCCATCTCAATACAACGAGCATTGAATCAGATGCTTTCTCAGGTTGTAGCCATTTAACCAGCATTAACATTCCAAGAGGTGTCACAACCATTGGAAATGAGGCCTTCAAAGATTGTATGAATTTAACAAGTATTACAATCCCCCAAAACGTCACAGACCTCGGAGTACATGCTTTCGACGGATGTCTTGTATTACAAGAAATTATAGTGGACGATAATAACTCTTTCTACTCTACGGTAGATGGAGTATTGTATAGTAAAGATAAAACAGAATTGCTTCTATGCCCTAGTGGAAAACAAAGTCACTCTATCTATCTCAACACAACGAGCATTGGCGATTTCGCTTTCATAGATTGCTATAATTTGACCAGTATTACTATCCCTGAAGGTGTTACAAGTATTGGCATTGGCGCTTTCGCTGGTTGCGAGAGTTTAACCAGTATTATTCTTCCAAAAAGTATTAAATTTATCGAAACTGACGCCTTCCTCGATTGCATCAATTTGGTAAGTGTTACGTGCAAAGCCTCTACTCCCCCTAGTTGTGAACCAGATATATTCGATTATGTTGGGCGGTCGTTAGAAATATATGTTCCAGAAAGTTCTGTACAGGAATACCAAAAAGCGAAACCTTGGGAAAAAAATAAAATAACGCCTATCCCTACACTACCGGATAGTAAAGATCATTAAAATATTAGCTATCAGCAAATAATATGACACAAGAGCGGGAAATTAAACTTTATAGCATAGGTAGTATAATTGTAGTACTCTTCTTCATTTTTGTTGGAATTTTAACATACGACCAGTTGAAAGAACGCTACAAGGACTATGAATACGAAAGACAAGGCGCCTCACACGTCACTACAAGGGACGGGGTGCGCTATTACTTATATCGTAAAGAGAACAAAGCTGTAGTCGTTCCTTTACAAAGAAAGTACAAAAAATTTGATATTGGTAATAGCGGCATGTATCGAACAACCAAATTCTACAAAGGTCACGTAGATATCGCAGATACAATCTCATATCTTTTCCATAAATATCCGGTGACAGAAGTAGGAAAAGAAGCGTTTGCAAATTGCAATGAATTGGAATCAGTACAGCTGCCTAACACCATCGAGGTCATTGATGAATACGCATTTTCATATTGTGACAAACTGAAAACAATCAATTGGCCGGATAGATTAAGAATCATCGAGAAAAACGCTTTTTATGCATGTAGCAGTTTAAGCGAAGTGGAACTATATGGCGACTGCAGAATTCTAGAAGATGCCTTCTATGGCTGTGAGTCATTGGAGCGGTTTATCTACAAACGCGAACAAGTAGTAAAGCCAAAACCGGAAACAGATTCTTCAAAAAAAAGTGCTTTTGAGAAATCAATTGCCGGTGGAGCCTTTAGACAATGCAACAACTTGAAACACGTAGAAATTAACGCAGTAAATGCGACCTTTTACACCTATAGTGTCAATCTCATAGGCGATAGTTTTAGTCCGGTATTTGCTGGTGATACAGCGCTCAAGGAAATTCATATATCACCTGCATGTAGAAATATATTTTATCATAACGGCGCTGTGTATGACTTTAACAGTTTAAGACTCATTTTCTGTTTGCCAACCGTAGATAGTATATTCTATGTCCCGGAAGGTATCACAGGAATCTACGCGTACGCCTTTCAAGAAGTGCCCATAAAAGAAGTATGGCTCCCTAAAACCACAAAATATATCGGTGAACATGCCTTCAATGACTCTACTACCATACACATGCCACGAAATGCCAATATTGAAATAAAAGACACAGACTTCTATAAAAAACAGACCATTGTGCACTATTAATGGAGGAGACAGGAACAAAAATTAGTAGTATCTTTGTTTCTCCCTACTATAAAATTTTTATAGCAGGGTTTCACTGAATTTACTTTCGCACGATTGAACGAACTCTAAATAAATCGGCAAAAACTTGACTAAATGCATGCATTTCTCATTTTTTTCTCATTTTTTTGCCATTTTTTTGGTATTTCCGTTTTTTTGTTGTAAATTTGCAGCCCGCATTTATATTTATATAAAAATCGTTATTGAATACCAACAACAAATGAAAAACTTCCGCTTTTGGCTGCTATGTGTACTCTCCTGGATGTCTTTGGAAGGATTTGCGCAATGGACCGAGGAGATGTACAACCAATACACCTATAGCAACTATACCAATTTTGCTCCGTTCAGTCAATCGAAAGTATCCACGGGATACGATGCCGATCTATTGGAAGCAGCCGTCTTCTATGAGACCAACCGCCAGCGCGCCTTACACGGCTTGACGGTCTTGAAATATGATCACAACTTGATGGTCAGCGCCCATAACCACTCTGTGGACATGGTCAACGAGAACTTCTTTTCCCATACCAGTCCTGTTCCCGGTTATACCACCATGTCGGACCGGTTGGAGAAAGTAGGCATACAATATAGAGAAGCGGCAGAAAATATTGCACTTAGTTCGGCGGGTACCACGTATGTCGAAACCGCTCGAGCCCTTGTCAATCAATGGATGAACTCGCAAGGACACCGTGAGAATAGGTTTATGGGTCAAAATGCAGGCTACAACATGCTTTCAGCTTAGATAAATACTGGGCAAACGAGCATTTCAACATTTTCAACTCTAATTTTGGACTATTACGCGGCTCCCCAAGCCGCATACTACGCAACCCAAAACATATTGATATTTAGCACGTTACAATCAATCCACAAAATGCCCCTTTGAGACACACCTTCTCATTCACAGCCTGCAAAATGACCTATACGCCTGAGAATATCCTTAATCCGAATCTTGAATACCTTGGTTGTGGGGCGGCCTTTTATTACGAACACGGAAACGTTCTTTTCGTCAAAGCAACCCAGAACTTCGTAACCTTCTCCGCCTCATCCTGTCCCGAAGGCCGATCTCGACACCCTGCTCCGCGCCTTCGACCGCATCGGCAAACCCGCCAAACTCATCCGAGTCCTGGAATAGTTCGCCTCATACCTTAAAATTGGATGGCAAAGTGACAAAGTGACAAAGTGACAAAGTTTAAAAGCTTGTAAGAGGCTTATTTATAGGCACTTTGTCAACTTTGTCACTTTGTCACTTTGTCACTTTGTCGTAGTTTTTTTCTATATTCATTCCGTCGGATTCTATCCGACTACTCTTATGGTCTAGTAAGGGGCAAGTCATACCCAAGTCATGCTTATCCTAGACCATTGAGCATAGAACACCATAAGGAAAGCCTACCCAAAGGCTACCTAAATATCAGAAGTAATATCTAAAAGCATAAAAATCGCTCAATTGGGCGATTTTTTTTGCATATATCAGAAAAAAGCAGTAATTTTGCACCAGAATTTAAAAAGAAAGGGAGAAGTATGGAAGCAGCAATGAGAACTGTGCAGGTTACGTTACCACTGGCAGATGCCGCTTTTCTTCGTCGTCAGTCGCGTAACATGGGATGGCAAATAACAACCATTCGTACGCCACGTAAAAAAGGAAGCCTGGAGCGTGCAATAGAAGATGTACGTGCCGGACGTGTGTATCAGGCAGATAGCGTAGAAGACTTAATGGCTCAGTTGGAAGCATGAAATACACGATTCGTTACTCCGGTCAATTCAAACGTTCCTACAAATTATGCAAAAAACGCGGGTTAGACATCTCCCAATTGGAGCATGTCATTCGCTTGTTGGCGGAAAACGGATCTCTTCCACCAGAGTATAATCCTCATAAATTAGTAGGCCGGAAATGGAATGGCTATTGGGAGTGCCATATAGAGCCCAATTGGTTACTGATATGGGATCAAAACGATAGAGAGTTAATCCTGTTGTTGCTGGATACGGGGACGCATTCTGATTTGTTTGGAAAGAGATAATCAATGTAACTCAAGTACCAAACGGTCTTTTAGTAGTATCTTCGGTCATTTGGAATCGTAATTTCGAGGGCACCGACACGCAAGCGTCCCACCTCGAAATTACGTTTGCACTGTTGTGCAAACTCCAATCTTTAGCCGTAAAAACATAAATTTTGCAAGCAATTTTGGATTTTTTACGGCTAAATCTTGCAAATTTGAAAAATTTGTAGTAATTTTGCGCCCGAATTGTATATTTTATATAAAGAGTATGAAACGCATCATTCCTTATTGGGTACTTTTGTTGCTATGCGTCAGCCCTATGGCTTTCGCTCAGAGCGGCAATGACATCCCCCTTCAGACGTATAAGTCTGTCGATGCCCCGCGTACTGCTTCGACTACCACGAAGCAGCAGGAAATAGCAGCGCCGGTGACTGTGCAGACAAAGAAGTCGACCACCACTCCACAGGGCGGACAGAAAACGACAACGACTACGAAAACGGAACAGAATCCGGCAAAGGCAGAAAAGGAAAAAGTAACTTCTAAAGCCAATGAGGAACCCAAGAAGGATAAATCCAATAGCTGGTTGAACCGCTTCTATAACTACAGCGGCTTCAGCTCGTTGAGTTATCTCAGTGCCGGCTATACCTATTCCTGCATGGGCGGCAAGCATATGGTCAATGCCTCGGTGTTTGATTTCCGCGTAGGCTTGTTCAGTGCTTCGCTGCTGAATGTGGAGATGTCGGTCAGCCCGTTCGACAAGCGTTTTGCCTACAAGCCGAATATCCGCATCTATATCCCGATAGCCAAGTGCTTCTCGCTGGTACCGTACGGCGGCGCGGAGGTGGATGCATCGTATCTGGGCCAGTATTTCGACAAGAGCTATGCCTATAATGTGGATAAGGACTTTTATATCAATGCCGTGGGCGGTATAGCGCTGAACCTGACGGCAATGCGTCATGTGCCGATCGAGATCCGTGCCGAGTATCGTCACCCGGTGAAGGAATCGTATGCGGGAGCCTTGAATCCCAAGGGCGTATATGTAGGTGCTCAAATCTATTTTGGTAGTGTATTTTATAAAAAGAAATAGGTATGAAACGTTTGTTTACGATTATAGCTATCGGTATAGCATGTTTGGTATCGGCTGATATGTATGCGCAGTGGCCGATAGAGATGTATGATCGGTATGATTATACCAACTATACCAATTACGCGCCGTTCAACCAGCGAATCACCACTACGGGCTATGATGCCGACTTGCTGGAGGCGGCCATTTTCTACGAGACCAACCGCCAGCGTGCGCTGCACGGCAGGCCGCAGTTCCGGTATGACTACCGGCTGGAGGTCAGTGCGCACAACCATTCTGTGGATATGGTGAACTATGATTTCTTCAGTCATGAGAGTCCTGTTTCGGGTAAACGCACGATGTCAGACCGGTTTGAGGAGGTGGGGATCCCCTCATGCATGTCGGGCGAAAATATCGCCTATCGTTCGATAGGTTCTTCGTATGCCGAGACCGCCAAGCAATTGGTGGATCAATGGATGAATTCGCCGGGCCACAGAGCGAATATCCTGAACGAAGGTTATACCCATCTGGGATGCGGTGTGGCGTTCTATAAGAATTATTCGTCGGTCTATGTCAAGGCCACGCAGAATTTCATGCGAGGGGAAGAGTCCTCCACTACATCGTCAACTCGGACGGTTGAGGAAAAGCCCAAGGCGAATACGGCGAGTGTCGGCGCGGCGGATGTGCAGCCTACGCAGGATGAACTGGAACTGTATGAACTGATCATGCAGTATCGTGCGGAAAAAGGTCTGCCGCGTATCCCGCTGTCAGCATCGCTGACCTATGTGGCGCAGACGCACGCGCGTGACTATGTCACTTACTTTGATGAATTTCCAAAGGGCTGTAACAGGCATAGTTGGTCGGGGCATGGACCGTGGACCAAGTGCGACTATTATCCCGACCACCGTAATGCGGAGTGTGTGTGGTCAAAGCCGCGCGAGTTGACGTCGTATCCGGGCTACGGATATGAGATTAGTACCGGTTACGTGCCTCCGACGTCATGGACAATGACTCCCTCGCAGGCTTTGAGTAGTTGGAAATCGAGCCAGGGACATAATGCTATGATTCTGAATCTGGATATTTGGTCCGACAATGATTGGCGGGCTATTGGTATAGGTATATACAAGGGCTATGCCTGTGTATGGTTTGGCCAAGAGAAAGATCCCGCTGAGTTCCGCAAATAATTGCTTCTGATTGGTGAGACGTCTGCTGTCTGTTATATGGTGTCTGGTCTGTTGCCTCGCGCTCGCGTGGGGGCAGGGCACGAGTCTGCCTGCGCAGGTGGACGGTACGCAATGGTGGAATACGGACTATAACTCGACGGAGGGCACCGAGTTCTATCTGACCTTCATGGTCAACTATGGTAAGCAGGTGCAGGACGAGGACCTGAAGCTGACGGTGTATGCTACAGCGCGCGAGGCCACGACCGTGACGGTGGAGGGTATCTGGACCAACTGGCAAGACGACAGCGATACGCATCCGTTCCGAAAGCAGTTTACGGTGCCGGCGGGTGGGGTGGATAGCCTCACTATTCCCAACGAGGTGGCCTATCTGTTTGCCAGCAACCAGGGATCGAATCCCACGTGGCTGAACAAGGGACTGAAAGTGACGTCGACCAAACCCATCTCGCTCTACTCCCACAATGCCAACGTGGACTCGTATGATGCCTCGTTGATACTGCCGGTGGAGGGTCTGTACAAGGAGTATGTCATCCAGACCCTGCCGGAAGATCGTCAGGCGACGGAGTTCGCCGTCGTCTCGTCGAGAGATAACAACCAGATAGAGATCAAACTGGTGGAGACTGACAATCAGGGTGTGCAGACCCGGCAGACAATCAATGTCACGCTGAATCAGGGGCAGAGCTACTGCTATCGTCCGCAGAATGCGTTTATCTCGCTCACGGGAACGACGATCTGCTCGGAGGAACCGATGGCCGTCTTCCAGGGTGGTCAGCACGCGGCGGTGCAACCGGATGGAGCCAATGCCAGTCATATATATACCCAGATTTTCTCTACCGACTTCTGGGGCAAACACTATGTAGCTACCCGTACCGACCAACAGAAGGTGGACGTGGTGCGCATCACAGCAGCCGAGAACAATACCCGTATCTACAAGGACGGCGTCTATGTGCAGACACTCAACCGGCTGGAGACATACGAGGACGAGATAGAGTGGGGTGACGATGAGTATGCGCATGCCTACGATGCCTCGTATGCCGCTGCCTGCTATCTTTATCATACGTCCTCCGACTATAATACGACGAACTACGGTTCGCCGGCTTTGACACCCATCGTGCCGGTAGAGCAGGGCGTGAAGAGCGTCATACTGGCTACGTTTGACGAACTGAGCACCACCTCTATCGCCCATCCCGAAGCCGACCTAAGGGCCAACTACAAGCACTATGCCAATATCGTATGTCCTACGGCGGCGATCGGTAGCATGAAGGTGAACGACACGGTAGTGCCGGCGGCCAGTTTTCATCCGATACCGGGCACCAACCTCTCGGTGGCAAGGCGCGAACTGACGCTGCGCTCTAACCTGCTGACCAACGAGGATGCCATCTTCAATGCCCGTGTATATGGTATGTATGAGAAGAGGCGCAAGTACCCCTCGTATGCCTATTCGGGCGGTAGCAATACCTTGCACCCGGCATGGATGTTGATCAACGGCGAGCGGGTGGACAGTATCCACATCTGCGAGGACGAGATGCCGGTCAACTTCACGAGCGTCATCAACTTCGATTACACCAACGTCCGCTGGGAGCACCACTACCTGACCGGTAACGCAGAGCGTACGGTAGCGCCTACGCTGGTCAATAGCAAGGGCCAGACCGCCACGGGCGACTCGATTGTGGATTTTCGATATACCATCACCCATCAGGAGGGCGTCAACCACCATGTGGATACGGTCTATATGATCGTGACGCGTGTGACCCCGATATGTGAATACACCATCATCGATACCGTACTGGCTATTGTGCAGGTCAACGACACCTTCATCATCGACGAGAGCGTGACCAAACCGGCTATCTCGGACGTGTGCTACGGCGACTCGTTCCAGCTCCATTACCAGGGCGATACGCTCACCTATATCGGCGATACGGTCACTACGCAGTACTATAACAACCAGCCGTTCGTCTTCCGGCTCAACGAACCCTATCTTTTCCCGGACTCCTTGCTCACGGAGTTCAACTGCGACAGTATCGTCAACCAGATGCGTATCTTGCGTCCAACCTATGATACGCTTATATACGACACGGTCTGCTATCAGCACCTGCCGTACGAATGGCGCAACGAAGAGACCGGGCAACTGATCAAGGTGCTGACCAAGGACGATATGGTCAACAAGCACAACCTGCACCTCACGCAGGAACATACGTTCAAGACCGACTCCATCCTGGCCGAAACGGTGCTGAAGACCCAGTACGGTTGCGACAGCGTGGTGCGGCTGCGGCTGCTCCTGATGCCCGACTATGAGATAGCGGAGTTGACCGAGACGGTCTGCCTCAACTCGGCCGATGGTTATATATGGTACTACGACGCCAAGCATTACCATACCGATGCCAGCGGACGAATGCCGAATGACGGCGTACACCATATCTGGATACGCAACCTCTACACGGGCGAGAATACCAAACTGCTGCCCCGCCAGCGCATCGAGATCAAAGCAGCGGGTACGTACATACTGCTCGACTCGATGAAGACACGCCGACCCTGCGTCGAGTGTGACGACATGGGCGGTTGTGATAGCGTCCACCGTAAGCGCCTCCAGGTGCTGGAGCAACTGCGAACCACCTTGCCCGACCTCTACCTGTGCGACAACGAGACGGTAGTGGGTCTGAACGACACACTCTGCGTCGGCAGTAAGTCGCCCATGGCCAAGAACGTACCGCAAAATATCCCGGAACCCTGGCGCAGCGCCGGTCGCTACCGTATCGTGGTGAGCGAGATCACGCTGGAGAGTCATAGCCCCACGGAGGATGAACTGGGGTGCGACTCGCTGACCATCCAACACGTCAAAACCTATCCAACCTACGAACACACGCAGTACGAAACGATATGCGACAACGAGTCGCTGGATTTCCACGGGCATGTGTTTGCGCATATGACGGGCCGCACGACGCCCTATACGTTTGATACCATCTTGCAGACGATACACGGTTGCGACAGCTTGATCCACCTCTACCTGACGGTCAACCCCACCTACGACACCACGACGGTGGATACGGTCTGCGAGAAGGAAATGCCCTACGTCTGGCAATTGCGCGATAAGACCGGTAATCACGACAAAACGATCACCCTGCCAACCGACAAGCGGGGCACCGTATGGCATTACACCGCCCAGACCCGGCTGGCTACCGCTGCCGGCTGCGACAGTCTTGTCCAGCTGGACCTGACGGTCTATCCTACCTTGGACAGCACGGTATATGTGCCGCTGTGTCCGGAGCAACTGCCGTATCAGTACTGCGAGAACGGCAAGACGCTGCCGGTAGGCTATACGGGTGGCGAGATCACGGAGACGCTGCAGAGCCGCCAGTTCGCGATGGCTTGCGATAGCGTGGTAAAGTACATCATCACCGTGAGCGATGAGAATATCGTAAACATACCGATTCGTCAGTGCGACGACCAACCGCCCTACTCCTACAACTATGGCACCGAACCCGACGGCACCACCCATACCCACCGTCTGGAGAATATCAGCACAACGGGTGTCTATATGGATACCGTCTCTATCGCCGGTCAGTGCCGCACCATCTACCGCTTGGACTTCAAGGTGGATCCCAGTTACGACCAGACACTACCGCAGGCACATACCTGCATCAACAGTCTGCCCTACGCCTGGCAGGTGAACGATACGCAAGGCGGTACGAAGACCATCTCGATCACGATACCGGACGGCGCGACGCTGCCGTACGATACGGTATGTACGACACTGCTGCATAGCATATACGGTTGCGATAGCGTGGTGCGTCTGCCACTGCGAGTGCATCCGATCTATGCCCTGGATCTGTACGACACCGTTTGTGAGACATCTTTGCCCTACGTATGGAAAGACCGAAAGAACGTGACCCTGCAGACCATCTCCGTCAATGATATCAAGTCGTCCGGCACCTGGAAAGCCCCCGACTGGACGTATCAGACGACCTATAACCACGAGTCGCAGTACGCCTGCGATAGCGTTCTGACGCTGCACCTGACGGTTTATCCTACGGTGGACAGCACGGTATATATCCAGCTCTGTCCGGAGCAGTTGCCTTACACGTACTGCGAGAACGGCAAGACGCTGCCGGTAGGTTATACGGGCGGCGAGATCACCGAGACGCTGCAGAGCCGCCAGTTCCCCATGGCCTGCGATAGCGTGGTAAAGTACATCATCACCGTGAGCGATGAGAATATCGTAAACATACCGATTCGTCAGTGCGACGACCAACCGCCATACTCCTACAACTACGGCACCGAACCCGACGGCACCACCCATACCCACCGTCTGGAGAATATATCCGTGCAGGGTATCTACATGGATACCGTCTCTATCGCCGGTCAGTGCCGCACCATCTACCGCTTGGACTTCAAGGTGGATCCCAGTTACGACCAGACACTGCCGCAGGCACATACCTGTATCAACAGTCTGCCCTACGCCTGGCAAGTGAACGATACGCAAGGCGGTACGAAGACCATCTCGATCTCGATACCGGACGGCGCAGCGTTGCCGTACGATACGGTATGTACGACGCTGCTGCATAGCATACACGGCTGCGATAGCGTGGTGCGTCTGCCGCTGCGAGTGCATCCGATCTATGCCCTGGATCTGTATGACACGGTCTGTGAGACATCTTTGCCCTACGTATGGAAAGACCGAACGAACGTGACCCTGCAGACCATCTCCGTCAATGATATCAAGTCGTCCGGCACCTGGAAAGCCCCCGACTGGACGTATCAGACGCCCTATAACCACGAGTCGCAGTACGCGTGCGACAGCGTGCTGACGCTGCACCTGACGGTTTATCCTACGGTGGACAGCACGGTATATATCCAGCTATGCCCGGAGCAGTTGCCATATACGTACTGCGAGAACGGCAAGACGGTGCCGGTAGGCTATACGGGCGGCGAGATCACGGAGACGCTGCAGAGCCGCCAGTTCCCCATGGCCTGCGATAGCGTGGTAAAGTACATCATCACGGTGAGCGATGTAGATGTGCACGTGGTATATGATACGGTATGTAACAACTACCTGCCGTACAACTACCCCTATCCGGCAGATGGCATTGAGTCGCAACCGACAGACAAGCAGCGCCTGCTGAATCTATACCGCGATACCGTGGCCTATGATACAATGCGTCATGACGGACTATGTATGCATATCGTGGAGCTGCACCTGAGCGTTCAGGACACCTCCCGACTGGATACGACCTACTACTTGTGCGACGGCGCGGTCTATACCGATGCGGACTTCCCGGCGATCACAACCACTCGGGATACATCGTATGTCAAGCGGCTGACCGGCGCCAATGCGGCCGGCTGCGACAGCGTGGTATATGTGGCAGTACGGTTTGGCGAGGGCTACCGAGTGCATGACCCGGACGTGGTGCTGTGCGAACGAGAGGGTAGGTACATATGGACAACCCACGACACCCATTCGGCTGCCGGCTATACGCATGTGCTCAGTTGGGACGACCTGGGTGAGCAGCCGCTGGATACCACGCTATACGACACGCTCCATACCGTATCGCCCTTCTACTGCGATAGTATCACATCGGTACGGATCACCGTCAACCCGACCACGTACCAGACCATCTGGCCGGTGGTATGTACGGAGAACCTGCCGTATCGCTCTGATCCGCAGGGCAAACCCAAGTACGCATCGGAGGTGTATAACGATACGCTCCAGAACCGGTACGGCTGCGACAGCGTGCTGACCGTCCACCTGACGGTGCTCGACAAGATACTGACGCCGCTGCACGTAGAGCTGTGCGACGACCAGTTGCCGTACAACCACCCGACCGAGGAGACCCGCCTGCACAACCTGACCATGACAGGCATCTACCACGATACGCTCCGCTCTCACCTGAGCGGTTGCGACAGTATCCTGGAACTGACCCTGGTGGTGCACCGCACCTATCCGCTGGTGATCGACACCACCTACGTGCCGCTATGCGACGACACAGCTTACCACTTCAAGACGGCCACCGTAGATACGATATACAACCTGCACCGCGAGTGGGCAACGCCCGACCAGCGGATCATGCGGTATGTGCTCACCGGTATGGATACGACCCGATTCGGTTGCGACAGCGCCGTGGCACACGTAGTGACCGTCTATCCGACCTATGCCTTCCTGCAAGATACGATGGTATGTCAGGATCGTGAGAACAACCACTGGATATGGACCGATGAGTTTGGCGGTGCGCATGGCGACGTGGTCATACCCATCACCGAACCCGGAACATGGGTATATGCCGATACGCTGAAGACGCAGTACGGGTGCGACAGCGTGTTCGGAATACGCGTACGTGTGGCACCGACCTACTATATCCATGAGCAGCAAACGATCTGTCAGGACGACCGCACCGACTGGCAGCGGCGTGGCTACTCGGGCGATAAGTACGGATGGGGCTACGAGCGCTTGGCCGGCGACAGGCATGACGAACATCGCGACTCGGTATATCACCATTATCAGGAGGGCGACCTGATCCTCAAGCCCGGCATCTACTACGATACGGCACGCTATGAGACCGTGGACGGATGCGACTCGATCTACTATCTGGAGCTGACCGTACAGCCGGCCGGACACTACATCGTAGATGAGGTGGCCTGCGAGAACGAGAAATACCACGTCTTCTACTCCTCGGATGCCTACGGCCAATATACGGATACGGTCTTCTTCCAACCCATCACCCGCATGATAGACGAGACGCGCAAAGACACGTTGTACTACGAGCGGGAACGCCACCTGACGGCCGTGCAGGGCGGTTGCGACAGCACGGTGCATTACCACCTGACCGTCCATCCGTCGTATGAGTACGTCACGCGCGCCAAGGTATGCTGGGACGACTGGTACGAGTGGCGCGGTCGGCAGTACTATGCTGCGGGTGTCTATTACGACTCCATACCGGGCGGCACCGAGCATTGGGGTTGCGACTCGGTATATGTGCTGGAACTCTTCAAGAAACCCGTCTCGCTCATCCCGATCTATGACACCATATGCGACAACGAGACCTACGAGCATATGGATACACTCTGGTACACCAATGGAACGCATAGCCTGGTGGAGACCATGGTATGGACGCCGGGCATGACCGTTCCGCAGACCTATACCGACGTGATCTTCAAGGGTACGGACGGTTGCGACAGCGTGGTCTATCGCTACTGGCTCCGAATCAACAAGACCTACCTGTTCGACCTCACGGCCGATATTTGTTCCTTTGAGACCTATACCGCCGAAGGACATACCTTCACCGGGCATGAACATGAGTACGATACCGATCAGTATATCCAGCCGTATGACACATTGTTGACGGATGCCTATCTGACTATCGAAGGCTGCGACTCGATCTACAACCTCCATGCCCGGATGTATCCCACTTATCGTCACCGCGATACGATCACGATATGCGACGACGAGACGGCCGACTGGCGTGGGCATCACTATGCGGGTAGCATGCTGGGCAATGTGCTCGGCAACGGCCTGCCGGCGGGTGAACACGTGTTCCGCGATTCGCTGCTGACCCACGACCACGGTTGCGACTCGATATACGAACTGCACCTGATGGTCATGCCGACCTACCTCTTTGTAGATAGCATCACCAAGTGTGCGGACGAAGACCTGAGCTGGCGGAGCTTCAACCTGGATCATGTGCTGCCGGGTGACTATTTCTACTACGACAGCTTGACGACCGTCACCTACGGTTGCGACTCCGTATATCATCTCTATCTCACCGTGCTGGATACCACCTATGAGATACGTCATGACTCGATATGCGAGACCGAGACCTACGACTTCCACGGTGTACCGCTCACCGAGCCGGGCTTCTACAAGGATACGACGCTCAACGCATGGGGATGCCACCACTTCACCTACCTATACCTCTACGTCATTCCGCCTACCGTGCCGACGGCATGGGCCGACTCGATATGTGCCGACGATAAGTCGTACGAGCTATTCTACAGCTACACCGGTCCGCTGGATCCGGTAGCCTACTCGGTATATTACGACGACTTCGGCCATAAATATGGATTCGAGGATATCATCAACGAGCCTATCACAACGGCAGACCAACTGCATACGCTCATCCTGCCTATGCCGTGGCGCGACGATGACTACCATAAGTATCCGCGTCCCGACTACTATAATATCCGACTCACGCTCGACAACGGCGTCTGCACCAATCCCGACCTGTGCAGCACCGACACCTCGATCGTGCTCAGCTACCCGTCGTGGGTGACCGAACAGCGCTTCCGCGACGTCATAGCTATCCTCGCCACCGACTACAACGGCGGTTATACCTTCTCGCACTACCAGTGGTATCGCAACAACGAACCCATCCCGGGCGAGACGCTGCCCTACCTATACATCCCGCGTGGACTGGAACAGGATACGACTTGGTATCATGTGCGCGTAGTGCGCGTAGGCGAGACCCAGGACTTCCAGACCTGCCCGATACGTATCTACGACGACTTCGGTACGGACACCATCGCACCCTATATGGGTTATCTGTCCGTTGTGCCTACCTGCATATCGACGAGTAACCCGGTAGTCAGCATCCTGAGTCGTCATAAGGGTCAGTACCGCGTCTATACGATGGAGGGTATACGTGTGCTGCCTCGCGATAAGGACTATGGAGAGTTCACGCCGCAGGCTTATCCGGTGCGTTTGGATGGACTATCTGCCGGATGGTATATATTCCAGCTCTGGTCGGACGAGACGCCCGAAGAACCGCACCGGTCGATAAAGATACTGCTGAAAGACGGAGATAGAACGTGGTAAATTGAAAGGTGAAAGGTGAAAATTAATAGGTGGACATATGGTTTGCTTTGTGCGCTACTGATGGTAGTGCCGATGCTGCATGCCCAGACGCGTATCAATGCCGACTACCTGCTCGGTGCGGGCGGTAGCAATTTCTCCGACAAGACGCCTAAGGAGATACTGGACAACAACGGTCTGCGTACCGGTCAGTACTCGGGCGAGCACCACCTGGTAGGTGCCTACATGGAGGGCGCGTACAGCTCGTTCTTGAGCAACTTGCCCTACACCCGCATCACGCCCGGCGGTTTCAGCGTCGGTGGCGGCTTTGTATATGAGTACCAGATCGACAACTTCCTGCTGCAGACCGGAGTGGGGATCACCCGTCAGGACGTCTGGACCGACGTGCTCGATACCACCTTCGCCAAGTATCATACTGCCGACGCCTGGACCAACAGCATGGTGCACCGCTATGGCGACTGGATAGGTCAGATGGATACCTTCTACTACGACCTCGTCTATAACTTCTATGACCGGCGTGACTACTCCACCATGACCTACGTCCAGCTGCCGCTGCTCTTTGGTCAGCAGATCAACGGACGGACCCATAGCGTGGGCTACTACCTGGTGGGCGTCAAACTCAACTGGGCATGGCGCGGACGCACTGCCGTCAATGCAAAAGGTACCACGGTGGGGCATTACGACCGATACTTTGGCCTCACGTACGATCCGAACGTAGAAGTACCGGAACAGTATTGGCAGTTCTGGCACGAGATGGACAACCACGGACTGCGAAGCGACGTGCCGATCCAGCGCGATGATGCCAAGCTGGACCTCAAACTCGATGTGCTGGCCCATGCCGAGATAGGATGGGAATACGGTATCTACTCGCCCAACCGAGGATGGCGAGGTGGACCCGGATCGCGACCGTTTGATATGCGACTGCGTATGGCCGCATTCTGCGACTTCGGAATACTGAATATCAACCCCAATAGCCGCAAGAAGATGGTCTATCCGCCCGACGAGTCGCGCTGGGACTTCCCGACCTACCGTCTGCACCACGCCTATGCCACCGAGGAGATGACCGGACGCTACCTCAGGAACATGTTCGTGGGTATCAAGTTGACCTGCCTCTTCGGCATCAAGCGCAAGGAGAAATGTATCATCTGCCGTCCGCCGTTCACCGAAGCAGATATGGCCAATCCGTATAGAGACAAGAATTAGGCGAAAAGGCGAAAGGACGAAAGGCGAATGGTTTGAGGAGAAAGGAGAGGAGAATATGCAATATAGGATTATACAACCCACAGAGGCGCTGCGACCATATATCTATAGGTACGTGTATGTGCGCGCGGACGGATCCACCGACACGATGACTCCGCCGGCGGATGACCCGCACTTTGTGGCCGGTAAGCATGTGCAGCAGTTGTTGCCCAACTATGGCAGCTTTATCTTCATGCGCAACGTCGCGGTGGAGGTGTGTGGCATGCCGGCCGACCAGTTGCTGCTCCTGGGCGCCAATCAGCGTACCATTACGCTGACGACCATGAGCGGATGGTTCGAAGGAATGCTTTTGGACTTCAAGCCGGGCGGTATGCATGCCCTGCTGGGCGTGGATCTGCAGCTGCTCCAGGGTAGGGTTCTGACGGCCAAGTCATATGGCGAGCGAGGACTGACCACGCTGGACAGCCTCTACAAGCAGGCCGACGATGTGGAGGAGTGCTCGCGATTGATAGACGCCTTCTTCCTGGGGCACCTACCGCAGACGGAAGGCCGCAACTATATGCGGCTACGGCAGGTCATCGCGGCATGCGACGCCGCCAGAGGCAACATCACGGCAGCAGAGATGGCCGGCGTAGCCTGCCTGGGCGAACGACAGTTCCTGCGCGTGTTCCGTACCTATGTCGGTATCCCGCCCAAGCAGTTTGTGCGGCTGCGCCGTTTCCACCGTGCGCTGCAAGCCATGCAGGAGCAGGCGGCCAACGGACGCGAGGTGGACCTGATGAGCATCGCGCTCGACCACGGCTATTACGACCTGAGCCATATGGCGCTGGAGTTTCAGCAGATGGGATGCGTCTCGCCGAGCCACTTCCGGATGCTGGGCATACCCCTGACGGCCGATTTTTCGGTGTTTTTTGCCTGAAAAAAGGCCCAAAAACGCAGAATGTCCGTTTTTTCATATCGAATGTGACGCAAAAGCTGTACTTTTGCACTCGAATTTGAAAGTGCCTCCGGGCACACCGAGAAAAACAGTCAAAAGTCAAAAGGTGCCTCCGGGCACACCGATAAAAAAGTATGAAACAGCGATTTTTTATAGCATGTATGCTGCTGGCGTGGACCATGGTGTCGGCGCAGGCAGAGACCGTGACAGGACGCGTTACGAACGGTAAGGGCGAGGCTATGCCGTATGTGACCATCTCGGTGCTGGACCGCGATTCGGCCTTGCTGACAGGTGCCATCACGGATGAGAAGGGGCGGTACGAGATTGAGCTATCAGCCGTCAGCCTTCAGCCTTCAGAGCTCATTCTCCAGGCTTCGTTCGTGGGGTATAAGACCGTGTTTGGCGGTCCGGATTTTGTGCTGGACGAAGAGACGGAGCAGCTTCGGGAGGTGGAGGTAAAGGCCAAGAAGCCGCTCATCGAACGCCAGATGGACAAACTGGTAGTCAACGTTAGCGCCTCGCCCCTATCCGCTGGCTCCAACGGCAACGACGTGCTGCGCCGTGCGCCGGGCGTACGTATCGATAAGGATGGCAACATCACCGTGAACGGTAAGGGCGTAGAGATATACGTGGACGGCAAACCCTCGTACCTAAGCGGTCAACAGCTGAAAGCCATGCTCGACGGTACGGACGGCAATACGATCGAGAAGATCGAGATCATCTCCAACCCCTCGGCCAAGTACGACGCCAGCGGACAAGGCGGTATCATCAATATCAAGCTCAAGCGCAACATGATGAAGGGTATCAACGGTATGCTCTCGGCGGCCTACGGCGGTATGTACTTCGGCGACGTGAAGCGCTGGCTCAACACCGAGTACTTCTCGCTCAACCTCAACTACCGCGGCGAGAAGACCTACTCCTTCGGCCAGTTGACCCAGGTGTATGCCCAGAACGATATCGACTTTGAGACCTATCGTAAGACACCGACGCTGGAGAACTACAGTTACTCCCACTACGATATGGGATTCCAGTACTATATGCTGAAGGTGGGCAACGACTGGTACGTGGATTCGGCCAATACGCTCGGATTCATCCTGCAGGTGCCCTATATGGACGTAGATCAGCACATCATGCCTGACGACAACTCGGCTTACACCATCGCCGGCACCGACACCACCACCAGTGTCACCAACTCGCGCAACCGCATGCGCTCGCCGCAACATACGGCTAACCTCAACTATACCCACACCTTCTCGGAGGCGCTGGAGCGCGAACTGACCGTCAACGTGGACTACAACCGCTACAACAACTCGTCCACTAACTTCCAGGAGACTAAATACAACAAGAAGGTAGGCGCCTACCAGTCGCTCGGACTGGACGTGAATAGTCGTCAGACCGTGAATATCTACAGCGCCAAGCTCGACTTCCAGACCAAGTTCTGGCAGACCGGTATGATAGAGTGCGGCGTCAAGTACGGCCTCTCGACGACCAACAACGCCATGACCACCGACTCCATCATCGACGCCGTCTCTACCGGCGCTAAGCCCTCGGACTTCATCTACGACGAGCACGTGGCTGCCGCCTATATCAGCGTGGGTAAGCAGTTTGGCGAGCACTGGTCGGTCAAGCTCGGTTTGCGTGGCGAATATACATACAGCCACGGCAACTGGAAGACGGCCGACTCGATCACCAACAAGTCGTACTTCGATCCTTTCCCCACAGCATACGTGGGTTATACCTCGTCGCCGCTGGGCAAACTGCAGCAACCTATCGCCGTCAGCGCCAGCTATACACGGCGTATCAAACGACCCAATTACTGGATGCTCAACCCGTTCGTCAACTACGTAGATGCCTATAGCTACCAGATGGGTAATACCGAACTGACGCCGGAGTTCAACAACGACGTAGAGCTGCATTTCTCTTGGACCCAGTACCTCAACCTCACTTTCAACTTCGCCCATACCCAGGACATGTTCTCCCAGCGCGTCCATATCCTGGACAACGGTATGAGCTATAGCCAGTGGAGCAACTTCGGTACGTGTACCACCCACGGCGGTAATATATCGCTCACGGAGCTGCCGCTCGTACCAAAGTACCAACGCATGGAGGACGGCACCAAGACGATGACCGGCGCATGGCTCGCGCTGACCATCAATGCGGGATATCTGCACTTTATTAATAAGTCGTATGAGAAGCAGGCCGACGGCACGCCCGTATACGAGAACCGCAACCACTACGGCTACGCCGGCGGTACCCTCTCGGCCTACCTGCCCAAGGACTGGACCATGACGCTGGACGGCAACTGGTCGTCACCCATGACCACGGGTTATGACCGACAGGGTAGCACCTATTTCCTCAGCTTCGGCGTGCGCAAGATGTATATGAAGAAGGGACTGATCTTCAACCTCAACGTCCAGGACCTGGCACGCTCGATGCGCTTCGAGTCCAACAACGAGGGCCTCGCCCCGGGCTACGAGAGTTGGTACCGCAATACGGTGCGCTCGCAGCGCGTGATGTTCTCGCTCACCTGGATGTTCGGACAGTACCAGCAGCATAAGAACCGCAAGGTAGGCGATATGGACGAACTGAACCGTCTTGGTGGCGGAGGAATGCAAGCGCAGTGAAAGGTGAAAGGTGAAAGTCAAAAGTCGAAAGTCAAAAGTCGAAAGAAATATGGAATTAATTTTTGCATTTATCGGAGGAGCCGTGTTGGCGGGCGTGGCGGTATATATGCTGCAGCGCGGAAATGTAAGTCAGGCACGTGAAGAGGCAGGACGTCAGTTGGCGGAAGCCGAGCATCGCTATGCCGAGGCCGAGCAACGTGAGCGGCAACGCTACGACGAGATGCTGCGTCAGCAGCAGGAGGCCCAGGAACGTGCCAAGCAGGATACCGACCGTCTGCATGCCGAGGCGCTGGAGCGCATCAAGGAGCAACTGAAGAACGAGACCAAGGATATCCTGCGTCAGCGTCAGGAGGAGTTCTCGCAGACGAGCAAGGAACGACTGGACGTGTTGCTCAGTCCGCTCAAGCAGGACCTGGAGAACATGCGCACGAGCGTGGATAAGAACAAGGAGAAGCAGATCCAACTGCAGACCTCGATGGAGACACGCATCGAAGAACTGCTCAAGCAGACCAACCTGACGGCCGAGAGTGCCAATACCCTGGCCGACGCGCTGAAGAACCGCGGTAAGGTACATGGCGACTGGAGCGAACGTGTGCTGGAGGAGATTCTGGAAGAAAGCGGACTGCGTGAGGGCGTGGAGTTTGAGAAGCAGAGCGTGGTGCGTGGCGAAGAGGACGCCAATATGCGTCCGGACGTCATCATCCATTTCCCCGAGGGCAAGAATATGATCATCGACTCCAAGGCCTCGCTCACCGCCTATACCGATGCGCTGGAGGCCCAGACCGACGAGCAACGCCGCGAAGCCGTGAAACGCCATTGCGAGTCGATACGCCGCCACGTGAAGGAACTGACCGACAAACGCTATCAGAACTACGTGGACAATGCCATGCCCTACGTGCTGATGTTCATCCCCAACGAGGGTGCGTATGTCATGGCGCTCAACGAGAACCCGCGCCTGCTCCAGGAAGCCTATCGTCAGGGCGTGATCATCGTTAACCCCACCAACCTCATGATGACGCTCCACCTGGTGCTCATCGCCTGGCAGCAGACCCGTCAGGAGGATAACTGCCGACGTATTATAGAGGATGCCACCAAGATGTATGAGAAGATGATCACCGTAGTGGACAGCTTTACCACCATGGGTGCGCAACTCAGTACGGTCTCAACAACCTACAACCGGGCCATGGGACAACTCGCAGAGGGACGCGGCAACCTGCTGCGCCAGATGGAGGGACTCAAGGAACTGGGCGTCACCAGCACCAAGAAACGCGCCGTAAGCAATAGCCGCAAGAAACTGGCTACGCCCGACGAGGACGAAAGTGAAAATTGAAAGGTGAAAGGTGAAAGGCCATCAGCCATCAGCCAGGTCAGACCTGCGTCAGAAAAGCCGAATGCTGAATGCTGAAAGCCCAATATAGAAAGGTGAAAGGTGAAAAGATAAAAAAGAAGTCTCCCGAATGGAAGACTTCTTTTTTGTGGTGCCACCAGGAATCGAACCGGGGACACAAGGATTTTCAGTCCTTTGCTCTACCATCTGAGCTATGGCACCTCGTCGCAACACGCTTGCGAGACCGAAACTCACTTACGCGAGTTTAACTCGCTGCGGTTGCTCCTCTTCAATCGAAATATCGCTGCGCTAGCATTACGATTGAGTGCCTTCTCTACATGCCGATTAAAACGCTAGCGGAGCGGTGTTTTAATCGGAGAGGAGGAAGTGCGAGGCGCTTCTAATTCGCGAGCGAATTTCGTTTAGCCGAGCCTCTTCCGACGAGAAAGCGGGTGCAAAATTACTGCTTTTTTCTGACATACGCAAATTTTTTTGCATTTTTCTTGCATTTTTGGCAAAAAAAGTGTAATTTTGCACTCGAAATGGAGCTAAAGGTGATTGCATACGCCCAAAATGGGCATACGGATAAGTTCGGCATACCGCGACAGAGTAGGGACGAATCGCCTATCCTGACGCGCATTGTTTTCACGCCCGAATACCGGGTACAAGAAGCCCTGCGTGGCATTGAGGATTTCTCGCACCTATGGCTATTGTGGGGATTTTCCGAAGTCGAAAATCGACAATCGACAATTGAAGGCGATTGGTCTCCCACCGTTCGGCCGCCACGCTTGGGGGGCAATAAGCGGATGGGGGTGTTCGCTACGCGTAGTCCGTTCCGTCCCAACCCGATCGGATTGACCAGCGTCCGATTGTTAAAAGTAGCGGATGGCGACCTGATTGTGAGCGGAGCCGACTTGATGGATGGCACACCGATATATGATGTCAAACCCTATCTGAGCTACAGCGACAGCCATCCGGAGGCCAAGTGCGGCTTTGCCGATGAACATAAGGCTGACCGCTTAGCGGTTATTGGTGAGCGTGGCGACGTGCCGGAAACGGTATGGAGAGATATAGTCTATATCCTGGAGCAAGACCCGCGTCCCGCCTATCAGGACGACCCGGAAAGAGAATACAAGATGGACTATGCCGGCTATTGTGTGACGTTCAGTGTAGATGGACCGACGCTGCGGGTACGTTGTATCGAAAAGACCTGAATTTTTCTGTATTTTGGTGAAAAAAACGACTTTTTGCAAAAAAAATACACGCGCGGGCTTGCATATGTGCGAAAAAAGTAGTACCTTTGCACCCGATTATGTGATAAGACCATGAAAAAAGCAATTCTAATAACTCTTTCTTTTTTATTTTTCGCGAGCGCGAGTGCGCTGCGTGCAGAGAATGCAGGCGTGCCTGCGGAGTGCGAAGACGTGATGCTTCAGGCCTTCTACTGGGACAGCTACAAGACGCAGTCGTCCACCGACTCCAAGTTCGGTCGTACCAAGTGGATCGACCTGCTCAAGGATACGGCGGCTATCAATGCCAACTTCGACGTGGTATGGTTCCCGCCCAGCGCCGGTCCTACGGGTAATGGCGTAGGCTACTCGGCCCGTCAGTACAGTAATCAGGAGAGCGACTGGGGGTCGAAAACCAAGCTCCAGGAGCTCATCACGGCGCTGCATAAGCGCGGGACCAAGGTGCTGGCCGATGTAGTGCTCAACCACCGTGGGAACTACAATTCCTGGTGTAATTTCTTCCAGGATAACTTCGGTTCGTACGGAACGTATCAGTTGACGCAAAAACATATCGTAAGCAATGACGAGTGCTTTACCAACAAGAGTTCGTCCTGCTACAACGCCGCCAGCACGGATCGCGGTGCGTACGACACGGGTGATAACTTCGATGGCGCACGTGACTTGGACCATACCAGCGAGTATGTGCAGAACTGGTCGAAGGCCTATACGCAATGGTTGATGGGCGAGATGAAATACGACGGTTTCCGCTACGATATGACGCTTGGTTTCCACGGCCGCTACCTGAAAATGTACAACGAGGCAGCGCAGCCGTATATCTCCGTATCGGAGCTGTGGTCGAGCATGGACCGCCAGAAGCAGCACCTGGAGGAGACGGAATACAACACGATGGTGTTCGACTTCCAGGCTAAGTACTCGATGAAGGGTATTGTGAACGGTTCGTACGGCAAACTGAACGCCAACAAGTCGTTCGAGGGTCTGCGTAAGCATGGTCTCTCGCGCTACTCGGTGACCTTTATTGATAATCACGACACCTTCGATCGTGGCAACGCATACGGCGATAACCAATATACCAAGTCTACGGATCTGACGACCGCAACGAACAAGGATGCTGTTCTCCAGGCGAGTGCGTATATGCTCATGATGCCGGGTATCCCCTGCGTGTTCTATCCGCATTGGGCCAGCTACAAGAGCGAGATCAACGAACTGATCGCCGTGCGCAAGCGCGTAGGTATCCATAGCGAGTCGCAGGTGCTGGAGGAGACGAGCGGTCAGTACCAGTACAGCGCTACGGTGCAAGGTCATCGCGGCCAGGTGGTCGTGCGCGTAGGTAAGTACCGCAGTCAGACTGTGCCCGAGGGCTTCGAGCTGGCCGTAGAGGGTGGCGACCGCGGACAATATACGGTGTTTGTGAAGATGAATAATCAGGGCGTTGACGAGGTTACGGGTTACGGGTTACAGGTTACGGGTGAGAAGTTCATCGAGAACGGACAACTATATATCCGCGTGGGAGAGAATAAGTTTGATGCTCGAGGCAATAGAGTGGAGTGAAAGGTGAAAAGCTAAAGGTAAAAGGCTAAAGGCTAATGGCTAATGGTTGAAAGTATGAGAAAGATTTTTAGTATATTAGCAGCAGTGTTGATGTCGGTGAGTCTGCTGGCAGGCAACTACGGAATACTGGTGAACGGCACGACCTACTTCGCCGGTCAAGATGCCGGAGAGTTTGAGGGCTTCCAGCAGTACCTGGCGCATGTGCAGGTGAGCAGTGGTGACCAGCTGCAACTGTATGATGCTGAGAACCAGGCCGCATGGGCAGTGGATCTGAGTACATGGTCGGTAGCGGGCTTTACGCGTGACGGCAATCACTATAATGCCACGGTGAGCGGCTGCTACGATTTCTATATCAAGCTCAAGTGGGAGCAGGACGAGCTCTATATCGGCAACGGCAGCAACTGCGGCGATGGCGAGAACCTGCAGGACATCTACATGGGTTCGGTGCCTCGTCAGTGCGAGGCCGTGCTGATGCAGGCCTTCTATAACGAGTCGTACAGCCCGACGGCTCCGGGCGTGAGCGAGTACGGCGATACCAAGTGGACCACCCTGACGCCGCAGGCAGCAGAGTTGGGCCGCTATTTCGATTATATTTGGTTGCCGCCAAGTGCGTATGGCGACGGTGCGGGCTATCACCCGATGCAGTATAGCAACCAGAACTCCAACTGGGGTACGCGTGCCGAACTGGATACGCTGATCAGTGCGCTGCACAATGCCGGAGCCAAGGTGGTGGCCGACATCGTAATCAACCACTGTGCGAATCGTAGCACCTGGTGCGACTTCTATACGATGGACTTTGGCGAGTATGGGGTGTTCTATCCCGACGAGACCTATATATGCTCCAACGACGAGGTGAATGCGTCGTGGAACCAGCCCACGGCAGAGAACCCGGGTTCGGGCGCTTGCTGGGGCACAGCTTCCGGTAGTCCGGACGATGGTGACAACTGGGACGGCGCACGCGACTGGAGTCACGACAAAGTGTATGTGCAGCAGATGTTTATCGCCTACCTGCAATGGATGCGCGACGTGATGCACTACGACGGTTTCCGCTACGACAAGGGTGACGGTTTTAATAACTGGCACCACTGGAACTACAACCGTCATGCCCGTCCGGAGATTGCCTTCATGGAGAGCTACAACGGCGACGACCGCATCATCGAGGAGATTGAGCAGTCGAATCGCGACCTGATGGCACTGGATTTCCAGACCAAGTGGCGCGCCTTCGACGGCATCGCCGCCTTCGACTACAGCAAGTGTCAGGGTAGCGGTCTGCTGGGCCGCGGCTATAGCCGCTATGCGGTGACTTTCATAGAGAGTCATGACTGGTTCCTGCGTCCGGACAATAATAATGAGTTCGGCGGCAGGGGCAACTCGATGACGCCGGCACTGAAGGACCGCCTGATGCAGGCCAATGCCTTCCTGCTGGGTATGCCGGGCGTGCCCTGCGTTTTCTATCCGCACTGGCAGAAATACAAAGCCGATCTGAAGCCCATGATCGATGCACGCAAACTGGCCGGTATCCATTCGGAGAGTCCGGTGAGCAACGAGGAGGCGACGCAGACGGGCTATCAGTGTACGATACAGGGTAAGTACGGCTGGCTCGTTTTGCAGCTGGGCGACAAGACGACGCATACCGGTTGGGGCGATCCTGCCTATCAGCTGAAGGCCAGCGGCCCGGGCTACGCGATGTGGGTCAACCGCACGGCGCCGATGCCGGATACGACGGCTGTGGACGAGGTGAAAGGTGAAAGAACGAAGGTGAAAGCTGAAAAGTTCATTCAGAACGGACAACTCTATATACGCTGCGGCGAGCAGGTGTATAACGCTATGGGACAAATTATTAAATAACTAAAATATGATGAAACGAACAGGATTGATTTTACTGGCCATGTTGTGCTGCGCTATGGGTTGGGCAGCCAATTATGGTATTTTGGTGAATGGGAAGATGTATTATGCAGCTTCTTATGAGGGTCCGGATCCTTATGGAGAGGGATTTGAGCAGTACTTGTCGCATGTTCAGGTTTCGAACGGCGATAAATTGCAGTTGTATGACGCAGACAACAAGGCCGCTTGGGCAGTGGATTTGAACACGTCTTCAGTAGCAGGTTTTGCGCGTGAAGGCGACCATTACACGGCAAGCGTGAGCGGGTGTTATGATTTTTATATCAAACTGAAGTATGAGGCAGACCAGTTGTATATCGGTTCGGGCTCGAATTGTGGCGAGGGCCAGGATATCAGCAAGGGTGAGCAGCCTAATCCGGGTTACGGCGGAGCTGCTCCGGCACAATGTCCGGATGTAGTGCTGCAGGCGTTCTATTGGGATAGTTATCAGAGTCCAAGTGCTAAAGACAGCAAGACTTCTGTTTATGGTCGTACGAAATGGATCGACCATTTGAATGGAGCGAACGGTACGAGTGCTGAGGAGATCGGTCAGTGGTTTGACCTGGTATGGTTGCCGCCTATGTCGAAGGCTACCGGAGGTACGGGATACCACCCCGTCAACTACGGTGACCTGAACAGCGACTGGGGTACGAAGCAGAAACTGCAGGAACTGATCCGGACGCTCCACCAGAACGGTGCGCGCGTGGTGGCTGATATCGTGATCAACCACGCTGATGCCGCACAGGGTTGGTGCAACTTTGCTACCTACAATTTTGGCTCGTACGGTACGTTCACGCCCGACGGCTCGTATATCTGCAGCACGGATGAGATGAATACCTCGACGGCAGCAGGTGCTTGCCGTGGTACGGCCACCGGTAATCCGGATGACGGCTATGGCGATGAGGCCAACTATGCCGCTTCGCGCGACTGGGATCATACCAACCCGGACGTACAGGCGATGTTCAAGGCCTACCTGCAATGGATGCGCAACGACGTGAAGGTGGACGGCTTCCGCTACGACTACTGCAAGGGCTTCAACAACAGTCATATTAATGATTACAACACGGCCTCCAAACCCTATTTCTCCGTGATGGAGTTCTGGGATGGCAATACCGAGACCCTGAAATACCACATCAACGAGGCCGGTAAGAACACGATGACCTTCGATTTCGCAATGAAATACACGGCTTTCAACCAGGGTATCGCTTCGGACAATTACTGCCAGCTGAAGGGTGCCGGTCTGCCGGGTGCAGGCATGCCGCGTTATGCCGTGACCTTCCTGGACAGCCACGACTCGTTCCTGCGTGACGGCAATGAGTTCTGCGGCGAGGGCAACTCTATGACCGTATGTCGCGACAAGATCATGCAGTGCTACGCCTATCTGCTCTCGATGCCGGGTGTGCCCCTGGTATTCTATCCGCATTGGGTGACCTTCAAGGACGAACTGAAACCGCTGATCAACGCCCGCTATAAGACGGGTGTGCACAGCGAGAGCAGCGTAAGCGACGAGTGCGGCAACGGTTACTACAAGGCTACTATCACCGGCAAGAACGGCGAGATCCGTCTGCTGGTAGGTCCCAACTCGGGCTACAACAGCACCCCGAGCGGTTATACCCTGGCCGGTCGTGGTACGAACTATGGCGTCTATTATAAGACCACCAGTACTCGCGGCGACAAGAATACCGAGCGCACGGATCGGACGCAAGGCGTTGAAGAGGTTACGGGTAACGGGTTACAGGTTACGGGAGAGAAGTTCATCCAGGACGGACATATCTATATCCGCTGCGGTGAGCAGGTGTTTGACATGATGGGAAATCGGGTGAAATAATTGAAAGGTGAAAATTGAAAGGTGCCTGCGGGCACTCCGATATATTAACATTAAGAGTAAGTATCATGAAAAAGTTTTTTAGTATTTTGGCGGCAACGTTGATGACAGTGAGCATGTCGGCCGCAAGTTATGGTATCCTGGTGAACGGCAATATGTATTTCGCCGGAACACACACGGATGATTTTGAGGGTTTTCAGCAGTACCTGGCCCACGTGCAACTGAATGCGGGTGACTACTGCCAACTATGCGATGCGGAGAACCAGGCCGTATGGGCAGTGGATATCAACCCTGCTTCTGTTGCCGGTTTTACCCGCAATGGTGATCGCTATGAGGTGTCGGTAAGCGGATGCTACGACTTCTACATCAAGCTCAAGTATCAGCAGGACGAACTCTATATCGGTCCCGGTAGCGACTGCGGCGAGGGTACTGATATCAGTGGTCAAGGTGGCGGCGGAGGCGGCCAAGGTGGCGATGAGGAAGACGACGTCAACTACTACGCTATTGGCTGGATCAACGGCGCAGACCACGGAGAGGCTGCCTACGACACGTATGAGGACCAGTTCCTCTTCGTGGACGGCAAGCTGACCATCGATTGCCAGATGGGTAGCTATATTGCTATCAAGGACCATATGGGCAATTTCTACTACTCCAAGACCGAGACCACGATAGCCAACGAACAGGTGACGATGGACTGGGCGAACGGATGGCAGGGTTGCCAGAAGTGGGCAATCCCCGAGGGCGTGAACTATATCATCATCCGTAGCGCAAGCTACAAGGGCCAGCTGAAGCTCGAGCGCGTAGACAAGGCAACGTATGATGCCTACCACTATAGCAATTCCCACGCCGTAGAGAATACCCAGGCCGAGACCCAAGTGCAGAAGACGATGCGCGACGGCCGACTGGTGATCATGCGTGGCGACAAAATGTACGACGCTACGGGTCGTGAACTGAAATAAGCAAATATATACATAAGGTATATATACTTAACAACAATTATTAATCAAAAAAATCATTTTTATCATGAAAAAGATTTGTTCTCTTTTCATTGCGTTGATGGCTGTAATCGGTCTGTCGGCGCAGAACCTTGAGAATGGTTTCTACCTGGCCGGTACGATGAACGGTTGGGGCGCTGCGGAAGGTTATCACTTCGTTGGTAATCCTAACAACCCGGCAGAGTTTATGCTGGAGACCACGTTGGCCGCAGGTGACGAGTTCAAGGTGATTAACTATCTGAATGGTGAGACCACGGCTTGGTATCCTAACGAGGGTGGCAACTACGTGGTTGACGCTGCTCACGCAGGTGATGTAACTATCTATTTCCAACCGGACTACAAGGCTGACTGGGCTGACTTCGGTGGCTATTTCTATGTAGCAGTTCCCGAGACTCCGGTAGCAAATATGACCACTATCTACGAGTGGCCTGCTCTGACTGAAGAGGTAGTAGGTATTACCGTCTTTGGTGCAGCCGGTGTAGAGAGTTCTACGGTTAAGATTCACGGCAACACGGATGATGTTAACTGCATCAAGTTCAGTAGTTCGTATGTGTATGCAGATGGCAAGTACATCGCTATCAAACCGAATGAGGGAGGCTTCAAGGCTGGTGACGTGCTGAGCGTAGCTGCTGTATTCAACAACTCGAATGATGCTAAGTATGCACAGGTAGATCTGCGTGCTGCTGATGGTGATACCCGCATTTGGCTGTCTGATTCCGCTTCTACGATCAATAGTCGTACCCAGGCTGGTGATCCTATCGTTCAGACCTACACCCTGGAGTCGGATCAAGACTCGCTGCTGCTCGGTCGTTATGGTAACACCACAATGTGTGTGACCCTGCTGAAGGTGGAGCGCGCTGCTGAGGGTGGTGAGACGCCTGAGACTATTCCGACAACTGCTCCGGCTGTTCCGGCACAGAACGAGGAGAACGTAATGGCTATCTATTGCAACCACTATGCAACCAACAACGCTAACTTCGGTATCTCCGGTTGGGCTGGTGGTTATCAGACCCTCGACCTCAGCGGTACGATGGCTGCATACTGGACGGGTATGACCTGGGAGTGCATCATTGATCCGGCTAACACGGACGCAGCACACGACTTCAGCGCTTATGAGAATATCCACGTTGATATGTGGGCTCCGGCTGCTGCTAAGATTAAGTTCACCGCTGAGGCTGTTGCCGGTGGTAACTACAAGGACGGTCAGGTTCTTGACCTCGTACAAGGTTGGAATAGCTTTGACATCGCTCTTGCTGACTGGGCAGGTAGCTATGACTTTGCGAACCTGAAGTGCTTCGCACTGGAGCAATACAAAACTCCGGAAGGCGCAAGCTTCGAGGGCAACCCGTTTGCTATCGCTAACATCTACTTCTGGAGTGCTCCGGCTGCTACCGCTACATATACTGTAGCAGGTAATAACGCTGAGTTGTTCAACAACACTACTTGGGATCCGACAAATATTGCTAACAATATGGATCAGCAAGAGGAGGGTTTCTACAAGTTTGAGAAGACTGATGTCACGCTTCCGGAAGGTAACATTGAGTTCAAGGTAGTGAAGGATCATAATTGGAGTGCAGGTGCATGGCCGGCAGACAACTATGTGCTCAATATCCCGGAGGCAGGTGTCTACACGATCACCATCACTTTCAATGAAGAGACCAAGGATGTAGCTGCTGAGGCTGTGAAGACGGGTGACGCTCAGGTAGATCCTGTTGTATCGATCGCAGGCAGCATGAACAGTTGGAATGCATCGGCTGATTTGATGACCCTCGCAGAGGACAAGCAGACGGCTTCGCTGACGCTCAACCTCGCTGCACAGACCTATGAGTTCAAGGTAGTTCTCAACGGCGGTGACTGGCGTTCGAATGCGCAGGAGTTCACTCGCGAGAATGCTACGGCTGCTGAGATGACCGGAAACCTGGACAACATGCATCTCGTTGCTGACGTAGCCGGTGAGTATGTATTTACCTGGACGTTTGCTACCAACACGCTCGTTATTACCTATCCGAATGCTGGTCCGGAGCCGTTGACTATCCCGGAGAATGCTCCTGTTCCGACAGTTGCTGAGGATGACGTAATGGCTATCTATTGCAACCATTACGCAAACAACAACGCTAACTTCGGTATCTCCGGTTGGGCCGGTGGCTATCAGACTCTTGATCTCAATGGTATCAATGTAGGTTACTGGACTAACATGACTTGGGAGTGCATCATTGATCCGGCTCACACGGATGATGCACATGACTTCAGCGCTTACAAGAACCTGCACGTTGACCTTTGGGCTCCGCTTCCTGCTAAGATCAAGTTCACCGCTGAGGCTGTTGCAGGTGGTAACTACAAAGATGGTCAGGTTGTTGAGATGCAACAAGGCTGGAACAACGTTGACTTCGTGGTAGCTGAATGGCCGGGTAACTATGACTTCGCTAACCTGAAGTGCTTCGTATTCGAGCAATACCAGACTTTGGCAGGTGAGAGCTTCGAGGGCAACCCGTTTGCATTTGCTAACATCTACTTCTACGGTAAGGAGGAGCAAGGTGTAGAGAACACGGCTGCTGATGCTAAGGTAGTGAAGATGATCGAGAATGGTCAGCTCATTATCATCAAGAACGGTGTTCGTTACAATGCACAGGGTGCTATCGTGCGTTAACGCGCGCGTATAATAAGGAGAGGGAACTTGGGTGTTCCCTCTCTTACAAAGACAAAAGACAATATTATTATATTGCTTTTAATTAACTAAATGTTTAACAAAAAAATCAAAGTATCATGAGAAAGATTCTTTCTTTTTTCATCGCAATTCTATTTGCAGGAAGCATGATGGCGACATTGCCTGAAAATCCCCAATGGGAGGCGAAGGCTTTGGCAGACATTGCTGATGGTTCGACACTGATCATCATCAGTAATTCAACGACTGCTACGAATGTCGCATTGCCATCCACGGCGACCACCTCAAATCCCGCAAAGAAGATTTGCGAGGTTACCACGGCTGGCGGTGTAACGACTATTACCGCTCCGGAAGGTTCTTCTTTGCAAGACTTGGCATGGACACTTGTCAAGAGTGGTGACAATTACAAATTCTATCAGGAGGGTAGCGAGGAAATTCGCATGTACCTTACCGGTTTGTCCACAAACACCGGTTTGCGTATCGGCAATGCAAACTCCGTGAACGATGAGTTTGTAATGGGTGACCTCGGTCAGTTGTTAAAAGTTACTACAGGAACCCGTTTCGTGGGTCCGTACGACAACAATGGTAGTGATTGGAGAACGTATAACACGGAGAACGCTACTAATTACAAAGGCGCTGCATTGACATTCTATGTGCTCAAAGCTTCCCAAGGCGGCGAAGGTGGTGAGACTCCTGCTCACACTTACACCGTAGCCGGTAGTTCTGATGTCGCCTTTGGTACCACTTGGGCTCCGACCAACACGGCTAACGACATGACCTTGGTTGACGGTCTCTACAAATGGGAGAAGACCGGTCTGACGCTTCCTTCCGGTGAACTGAAATTCAAGGTTTGTGAAGATCACGATTGGGCTGTATCATATCCGGCTCAGGACTACGTGCTGAATATTGCCGAGAGTGGTGTCTACACGCTCACCATTACTTACAATCCGGAAGGCAATGTTGTTAACGGAGTAGCTCAGAAGACCGGTGACGCTGTTGTCATTCCGACCGTAGCTATGCACGGAAACTTCGGTGGTTCTAACTGGGCTGATACCGAGAACTTCGCTGTTGCTGAGGGCAATGAGACAGCTTCGCTGACGCTCAACCTCGCTGCCGGCGACTATGAGTTTGGTATGCGTATCGGTGGTTCGGGCAACTGGACCGCTAATGGCGCTGCTTTCACGCGTGAGAACAACGCAGCTGTGATTGAGGCTGGTCAGGGCAATATTACCCTCGACGCTGACGCTGCCGGTGAATATACCTTCACCTGGACCTATGCTACCAACACGCTCACGATCACCTATCCTGAGTATGTAGCTCCGACCTACACATACGCTGACGGTTACTACCTGATCGGTCTGGATATGCAGGATTGGAATATGGAGTATATGCCTACGGAAGGCCGTCTGTTTGCTGCAAACCCGGATAATGAGGGTGAGTATCAACTGACTATTGCATTGGCTGCAGATCAGCAGTTCAAGGTGGTTTCTGTTCAGAAGGACCAGATCAAGAGCTGGTATCCTGACGGCATGGACAACAACTATATCGTAGACGCTGCACACGCTGGCGAGAAGACCGTTTACTTCCGTCCCGACGGACAGGGTGGCGAAGGCTGGCACTATGGATGCATCTATGTAGCTGCTAACGAAGATCAGCCGACTCCTGTGGCTGACTTTACCCAACCGTTTACCTTGAAATTCAATGGCACAGGTGAGTCCGGTAAGGATGCTTCTGCTGCTTTTGCTGCAGATGTAGCTGCTATCTTTGATGCAGCAAGTGCTCCTTATGTAGCATCTGTAGAAACGGCTACCAAGACCTTTGCAGGTCGTCCGATTGCAGATGACAACTCCAGTGTTAAGTTTGGTACGACCTCTGTTCAAGGATCGCTCTCTTTCACCTTGGCGCAAGCAATTGAGGTGGATTCGATCATCGTAAATGCTACCCAGTATGGAAACAATGCTGCAAAAATCACGGTCAACGGTACAGAGTTCGATTTGACCGCAGGTAACAAAGTCCCGCAGGATTGCAAGATCACTCCGACCGGTGCAGTAAGTGCTATTACGATTGCTCAATCTGGTTCTGAGCGCATCTATCTCCGTAACGTGCGCGTTTATCCGAAGACTGCTGCTCCCGAGCCGACTGCTAAGTTCTACGTAACCGGTAACGCCGCTCTCGTTGGTCAAGACAAAGAGTGGAACCCGGCTGCAATCAAGTCGATGAACGACACCCTCGTTCTGAACCTGGAAGCTGGCATTGACTATGTACTCAAAGTTGCTGTGAACGGTACATGGGAAGGTGAAAACAACGTGAAGGGCTTCAACGAACTGACCGAGAAGACCGAAGGTCTGCTTGACATTAGCGATGACCATAACATCGGCTTCCGTCTCGCAGAGGCTGGCGAAGTAAAGGTGGTTTATATTGCAGCAGCCGAGGAACAACCCGAGGTATTCAAACTCATCGGTAACTTCTATGTAGCTCCGGCTCCGGATCCTACCGTAGCTGTTATGGGTTCGATGAACAACTGGGCTGCTGAGATTCCGTTTACGCTCTCGGACGACAAGACTTATGCAACGCTGACTGTTGAGAATATCACTGCCGGTGATTATGAGTTTAAGTTCGTCGTTAACGGTGAGTGGCGTTCCAACGGTTACACCTATCATCGTGGCTTCCCGGCTTGCGCAGGCATCACGGAGAACAACGATCAGAACATGGTATTCCAAGCAGACGTGACAGGTCAGTACACCTTCTACTGGTACTTCGCTAACGACTCGGCTGCTATTCTGTATCCGGAGCTTCCGTTCGCTTGCGACTGGGAGAATATCGAGTTCCTGGGTGACGGTAGTCCTGAGCAGACGCACGCTAACCAATACAAGCTCTGCAAAGAGGGCGAGTATCCCGGTGTAGTGAACGTACAGAAGCCTGGCTTCGCTGACGAGAGCGGTATCTATGTTACCTTCCCGAGCGCTGCCTTTGGCGAGATCTCGCTGCAGGAGGGTACGTATGCTATCCAAGGTGCAGGTATGATCCTCTACTGCTCCGCATTCGATGCACAGCAGGAGACTGAAGTAACCGTAGTTTGCGACAACAACCCGATCGTCTTCACCGTTTATAACGCAGCTGCTGCTGTTGTTCCGGATCCGACCGTAGCTGTTATGGGTTCGATGAACGACTGGGCAGAGGAGATTCCGTTCGTTCTGTCGGATGACAAGACCTATGCATCGCTGACCGTAAATAACATTGGCGCTGACGAGTATGCGTTCAAGTTCATCATCAATGGTGAGTGGCGTTCCAACGGCTATCGTTATCATCGTGGCTTCCCGGGTGCTGCCGGCATCACGGAGAACAACGAGGCTAACATGGTATTCGTAGCAGATCAGGACGGCGAATATACCTTCACATGGTTCTTCTCTAACGACTCGCTGGCTATCACCTATCCGGAGTATATCGAGCCGGTTTACAATCTGGAGAACGGTTACTACCTGGTAGGCAACTTTGGTGGCGTTGACGCTTGGAGCGTAGAAGATCTCTCGGCTGAGAAGAAATTCGCTGCAAATCCGGATAACGAAGGTGAGTATCAACTGGCAGTTAACTTCGCTGAGAACGACCAAGTTAAGGTTGCTTATGTGGAGAACGATCAGATCATCTTCTGGTATCCGAAGGGAGATAACTACACGGTAGATCACAACCATGCAGGTCCTACCTCGATGTACTTCCGTCCGGACTACTTCGATGATTGGAATGTATTTGGTGGCTACTTCTACATCGTTCCGACCGACCATGTAGGTGTTGACAATGTAGACGCTGCTCAGCAGGCTGTGAAGATGCTCCGCGAGGGTCAGATCATGATCATCCGTGGCGAGCATATCTACACGCCGATGGGTCAGATGATCAAGTAAGCTTCGTTAAGAAGTATTGAAAAAGGCGGGCAGTTTCAGAAACTGCTCGCTTTTTTCTTGCGTATGTCAAAAAAAAGTAGTATCTTCGGTCCTCCCTACCGAAAAAATCAGCAGGGTCCCCCCGAATTTCCGTTCGCACTATCGTGCAAACTCCAATCTTTAGCCGTGAAAATTCAAATTATGCCAGCATTTTTGATTTTTTACGCCTAAATCTTGCAAATTTGAATAATTTGTAGTAATTTTGCACCCGAAAACGGAATTGTTAACTACTTAACCCGATAGAACGATGAAGCGATTTACACTCTTTATGGCCTGCATTGCGGCGATGTGCTTGAGCATGCAAGCTGCTAACTGGAATAACGTAGCAGGCCTGACACCCACCGAGAAAGCGCGTCCTGCCGGCGTGAGCAACGGTATATACTACGGTGCGGACGGTACGTCTGTCACGCTCTGTACGTATGCGGCCAGCAAGACCGAGTCGGCCAAGCGCGTGTTCCTCTTGGGCGACATGACCAACTGGCAACTGAGCGGCGACTACCAGCTCTACAAAGACGGTAACTATTTCTGGATCACGCTGACCGGCCTCACCCCCGGACAGGAATACCGCTTCCAGTACGCCGTAGAGCGTGCGGACGGTGTTAAGAAGCAGATATCCGACCTCTACTCGGAGAAACTGCTGCACCCGGACGATCAGTACGAACCCAAGAAAGTGGATCCCGACCTGCTGGACTATCCCGCCGGAGCCGATGGCTACGTGACGGTCATCCAGCCGGGCAAACCCAAATTCCAATGGAGCGACGCGACGCTCAATTTCCAGCGTCCGAACAAGAACAACCTGGTCATCTACGAGCTCTGGATCTATGACTACACCGAGAGCCGTTCGCTGAAGGGACTAATGAAGCGTCTGGATTATATCCAGAACCTGGGCGTCAATGCCATTGAGCTGATGCCGATATGCGAGTTTGACGGTAACTACAACTGGGGCTATTCGCCCAACCACTACTTCGCGCCCGACAAGGCGTACGGCACCGAGGAGATGTACAAGACCTTCATCGACGAGTGCCACAAGCGCGGCATGGCCGTCATCCTGGACATGGTGATGAACCATGCTACCGGTCTCAACCCGATGAACAAACTCTATCCCTACGGCACCGACCTGGCCAGCAACCCCTGGTTCAATGTCGAAGCGCCGCACTCCGACAACGTCTATGAGGACTGGAACCATGGTTTCGCACCGGCACGCGAGATGTTCACGCGTGCGCTGAAATACTGGCTCACGGAGTATAAGGTAGACGGCTTTCGTCTGGACCTGAGTCACGGTCTTTGCTCCGACCAACCCAATACGGCGGTAGCCAACCTCAAGTACTACTATGACAATGGTGTCAAGGCCGTAGCGCCGGATGCTTACATGATCCTGGAGCATTGGGGGGGTAATATGGGTACGGAGCGTCCGCAGTTGATCAGCTACGGCATGCAGTGCTGGAGCAATACCACCAACGCTTACTGCCAGACCGCGATGGGATGGCTCAAGGACGGCGACGGCTTCGGCGATGCCAACAAGGATGGCTACATATCCTACTGCGAGTCGCACGACGAGGAACGTATGCAGTACAAAGCCAAGAAATGGGGCAACGGTGACCTGACGACCAATACATCCGCACGCTTGGGACGTGTAGCCGAGAACGTGGCCTTCAACGTGCTGCTCAACGGTTCGCATATGCTCTGGATGTGGGAAGAGATAGGTTATGATTTCTCGATCAATAGCGACCTGGATCATCCGAATGCCGAGAACTCCAGCTACCGCTGCAATAAGAAACCCCGTCCCGAGATACGTGGCTATTTCACCAACGCCGATCGCGTAGCCGCTTTCACCAAGTGCGCCCAGGTCATCACGCTGCGTACGCAGCTGATGCCCGAGGTGTTTGAGGGCAATCCTACCAGCGTTACGGTAGGTACGGGCACGAAGCTGCGCAAGGTGCAGTGGGGCAGCAATGTATTCGCCGCTGCCAACTTCGACGTCACGGGCAATCAGGCCGTCACGCTTCCCAGCGGTACGTGGTACGACTACCTGAACGGCGGTACCCAGGCGCAAGGTACCTACACGCTCGCGCCGGGCGAACTCAAGGTCTTCACCGGCACGCCCGTGCAGGCACCCACGTTCACGGATATCCAGAAGCGTAGCCATGAGGCCGTAGAGCAAGTACCAAGTGACCAAGTACCAAGTACCAAACTGTTGCTGGACGGCCAGCTATACATCCAGCGCGGCAATCGGCTCTATGATATGAATGGTAGGGTAGTGAGATAAAAAAAAGCGGCAAGCGCCGCTTTTTTTTTTTTACTCGTTGGTATCTTCCAGCGAGTCGCCTACTATCTTGCGATACAGTTCCTTCGGGTCGGTGCCCTTGCGAATCAGTTCGTGCAGGTCCTCGATCCGGATGCGGTCTTGCGCCATGGTGTCGCGATAGCGAACCGTCACGCAGCCATCCTGGAGCGTGTCGTGGTCCACGGTGATGCAGAACGGCGTACCTACTGCATCCTGACGACGATAGCGTTTGCCGATCGAGTCCTTCTCATCATATGCCACCTTGAAGTCGAACTTGAGCATGTTCATGATCTCGCGTGCCTTCTCGGGCAGACCGTCCTTCTTGACGAGCGGCATGATGCAGGCCTTGACGGGAGCCAGTACCGGAGGCAGGTGGAGCACTACGCGCGTATCGCCGCCCTCCAATGCTTCTTCCTCAAACGACGAGCACATCACGCTCAGGAACATACGGTCCACGCCGATCGAGGTCTCGATGACGTACGGCGTATAGCTCTGGTTGAGCTCGGGATCGAAGTACTCGATCTTCTTACCCGAATATTTAGCGTGGCTGCTCAGGTCGAAATTGGTACGGCTGTGGATGCCCTCCACCTCCTTGAAGCCGAACGGCATTTGGAACTCGATATCCGTAGCGGCATTGGCATAGTGGGCCAACTTGTCATGGTCGTGGAAGCGGTACTTCTCGTCACCCAGACCCAGCGCTTTGTGCCAACGCAGGCGAAATTGCTTCCAGTGCTCAAACCACTTCAGCTCCTCACCCGGGCGCACAAAGAACTGCATCTCCATCTGCTCAAACTCGCGCATACGGAAGATGAACTGACGGGCTACGATCTCGTTACGGAAAGCCTTACCAATCTGGGCGATACCAAACGGGATCTTCATGCGGCCGGTCTTCTGTACGTTGAGGAAGTTGACGAAGATACCCTGTGCCGTCTCCGGACGCAGATAGATCTTCATGGCGCCGTCGGCCGTACTACCCATCTCGGTGGAGAACATGAGGTTGAACTGACGCACGTCGGTCCAGTTTCTGGTGCCGCTGATGGGGCATACGATCTCCTCGTCCAGGATGATCTGCTTCAGCTCGTCCAGGTTGTTGTCGTTCATAGCCTTGGCAAAGCGCTCGTGCAATGCGTCGCGCTTCACTACGTAGCCGTGTACACGCTCGTTGGTCTGACGGTACAGTTCCTCATCAAACGAGTCGCCGAAACGCTTGCGGGCCTTGGCGCACTCTTTCTCGATCTTCTCGTCGTACTTAGCCAACTGATCTTCGATCAGCACGTCGGCACGGTAGCGCTTCTTCGAGTCGCGATTGTCGATCAGCGGATCGTTGAACGCGTCTACGTGACCCGAGGCTTTCCATGTAGTGGGGTGCATGAAGATGGCGGCGTCGATGCCGACAATGTTCTCATGCAGCAGGGTCATCGAGTCCCACCAGTAGCGCTTGATATTATTCTTCAGTTCTACGCCGTTCTGACCATAGTCATACACGGCACCCAGACCATCGTAAATCTCGCTGCTCGGGAACACAAATCCGTACTCTTTGCAGTGGGCTACGATTTTTTTAAAGGTTTCTTCTTGAGTTGCCATAAAGCGATAAGCTATTTTGTCATTTATAATTTGCTATTTTCCAAAAATCGGGTACAAAATTACACTTTTTTTTGGATATATGCAAATTTTTTTGTAACTTTGCACGCTTTTTATAATGGAGTATTGTGCTTATGTTGCAACGATCAGACATACAATCGCTGTTTTTCCTCGGAATAGGAGGTATCGGTATGAGCGCTTTGGCGCGTTATTTTCATGCGCGCGGCTATCGCGTGTATGGCTACGACCGTACGCCGTCGCCGCTGACCGACCAGTTGCAGAAAGAGGGACTCAGCATCTTCTTTGAGGACCAGCCGGAGCGTCTGGCGGCCTATGACTTGTCGCCCCTGCAGACGCTCGTGGTGCGTACGCCGGCCGTGCCGGAGGATAGTCGGGTATATACCTATCTGCGTGAGCAGGGCTATGATATCCGCAAGCGAAGCGAAGTGCTCGGCCTCGTGACCGAGAGCATGAAGGCGCTCTGCGTAGCCGGTACGCATGGCAAGACTACGACATCGACCATCCTGGCACACCTGCTCTACCAGTCGGAGATAGGCACCAACGCCTTCCTGGGTGGCGTCAGCAACAACTATCAGACCAACCTGCTGCTCCACGACAGCAGCTATGTGGTGGTCGAGGCCGATGAGTACGATCGCTCGTTCCATCACCTGAAGCCTTATATGTCGGTCATCACCTCGGTGGATCCCGATCATCTGGATATATACGGTACGCCCGAAGCCTATCGCGAAGCGTTCAGCCACTATACCTCGCTCATCACGGGTGCGCTGGTAGTCAAGAAAGACCTGCCCTTTGATTTGCGTCTGCGTCGCGGCGTGAAATGCTACACCTATGCGGTGGGCGACGATGAGGCCGACTTCTATGCCGATAATATCCGCGTCCGGGATGCCAAGATATACTTCGATTTCCATACCCCCACGGAGACCTTGTCCGACTTGCGGCTGGGTGTGCCCGTGTGGGTCAACATAGAGAATAGCGTGGCCGCTATGGCCGTAGCATGGCTCAACGGTGTCTCGGCGCATGAGTTGCGCAGCGGCCTCTCGTCCTTCTCGGGCGTTTGGCGCCGCTTCAACGTGCATGTGCATACGCCCCACGTAGCCTATATCGACGACTATGCGCATCATCCCCAGGAGTTGCGTGCCTCGGTAGAGTCGATTCGTCGCCTCTTCCCGGACCGCTACAGCATCGTCATCTTCCAGCCGCACCTCTTTACGCGTACACGCGATTTCTTAGAGGAGTTTGCCGAGGTGCTCTCCCGTGCTGACGAAGTGATCCTGCTGCCTATCTATCCGGCTCGCGAGTTGCCCATCCCGGGCGTGACGAGCGATGCGCTGCTGAGCCTGCTCACTTCGCGCCGCAGGCAACTGGTGGAGAAGGACGAACTGGTGCAGACCGTGGTGGATCGTATCCACGAGATAGATCGTCCGGTGGCTGTAATGACGCTGGGTGCCGGCGATATAGACCGTCTGGTGCCGGCGATGAAAAAGGCATTGTTGAAAGCATGATAACGGATCGGAATGCGCGTAGGATGGAAGTCTATATTGTTGATTCTGGCTGTTCTGGTGGTGACGGTCTATGTGGGCGTGATGAGCGTCATGCCTCGCGACCGCGATGCGCACCAGCGGCGTTGTCAGCAGATAGAGTGTTACTTTGAGGACAGCACCGTCCATCGCTATATGACCGATCAACAGGTGGAGAAATATCTGCGTCAGGTAGGCTTGAACCCCGTGGGCAAGACCATGAGCGAGATCAACCTGCAGGCCATCGAGGACTCGCTCCAAGCGCATCCTATCCTGGCTTCGGCCGACTGCTACATGACCATCGATGGGAACCTATGCATTCACCTCACGCAGCGCACGCCCATCGTGCACGTCATGACGGCTACGGAGAACTACTTCGTAGCTACCGACCGCGGACTGGTGCCTGCATGGTCCACGATACGCGATACAGTGCTGGAGGTGCGCGGCCTGCTCACCCATGAGCAGAGCTGCGGCGAGGTGGCTGATTTTGCAGAGTGGCTGGCACAGGATACTGTCTGGCGCGACCAGGTGGACTATCTCTGGTTGCCCGAGCCGCACCGCTATACGCTGCTCCTCGTGGGCGATACCACCCAGGTGTTGCTGGGCGACCTCCGCGAGTACCCCAAGCAGCTCCGCCGCCTGCAACGCTTTCGCGAACAGAGCGACGAGAAAGTGCGCAATATAGCTTACCGACAGCTCGACCTGCGGTTTGACGACCAGGTCATAGGACGACACTAATACGACAAAAAACCGACAAAACATGGCGAAGAAACAGAAAGAAATAGCAGCCGACTCGCTACCGCTGGTAGCCATCGATCTGGGCAGCGATAGCGTACGCGCTATGGCCGCACAGCGTGTGGACAAAGACTTGTTTCATGTGCTCGGCGTAGAGCAGAGCAACAAGTTTCCCATGGCTATCGAACGCGGCGTGGTCATGCAGTCCAGCAATGCCGGCTTCATGATCAGCGAGGTGCTCCGGCTCTTGGCCAATCGTATCGGCGTGACTAACCTGCCTACCGCCTTTGTGTCGGTCGGCGGACGCTCGATGCGTATCGTACATGTGTCCTCCAAGCGCGACCAGATCCATAAACGTCCCGTGCCGAAGCATCTGCTGGACGAGATGGAACGGGAGTGCAAGCAGAAGATCGAACTGCGTTATCCCGAGATCGTGGTGCTCGGACTGGTGCCGGCCTACTACGTGCTGGATGGCGTGGAGCAGGAGCAGGCTCCCAAAGAGGACCAGGCCGTCATCATGGTGGAGGCCCATTTCATCGCTTTCTACGGTAAGCGCGAACTGGACACCCAGCTCCAGAAGAGTTTCGACCAGGCAGGCCGTTCGATAGAGTGCTCCTTTATTCGTCCGGAAGCCCTCCTGTCGGCCTTCGCATGCGTGGATGG
>Ga0247611_10001302_pt1 | contig 45114 bp, 37 predicted proteins | sample 177DNAGHGhighgp2_FD_192422 | JGI IMG/M metagenome (GOLD analysis project Ga0247611, IMG submission 192422) | Sheep rumen microbial communities from Palmerston North, Manawatu-Wanganui, New Zealand - 1770 DNA GHGhigh gp2 | ecosystem: Host-associated > Mammals > Digestive system > Stomach > Rumen... | reverse complement strand
AGTGTATGCACTTTTTTTGTTCATAACCTTTGAACGCTACAACATGCAGATTATTATAGGCCTTACAAGAATTTTAGCCTAAAATTTGTCCATTAGCCCAACATTAATTGTCCTGTAAGGGTAGTCATAGATATAGTTGTAGCCAACGCCCACAGAAAACCAGTATAATACACATGCGCCCTGTAAAGGCAAAACACAAACCAACGTTTTTTGAACACCCCATTAACACTATAAACAAAAAAAGATATGGCAAACATTGTGGTTCCCTGCCACTGCTGTGGCAAACAATATCCAGTAGAATGGATGTGGTATGTCTGCGATAGTTGCGGCTTCCGCGTTTGCGGTGCTTGTCTTGCAAAGCACCGTGGCAGATACAATACCAGCGGCGGCACGAAATGCAGCCAATGCATCAGCGGCACTCTCCGCAACAAACACTCCGCAAGGTAGATTATTAACAAATAAATATAAATAACAATGAAAAAAACAGTATCAATTATTATCAGTATGATGTGCGTGGCATCAGCCTTATTATTCACCTCGTGCCAATCTGACCCCATCGTGGGAACTTGGCAAAGTACAGGATACAGAATAGATGTTAATGGACAGAAAGGGGATTTTATTTATGTGAATGGAAGATGTATCGAATTTGATAAGGATGGTTCGTTCACTGATTATTCTACCAATGGTGAAATATATAACAGCAAATGGACTTTATTATCTGATGAAGGTGATTATTCAATAGAACCATATGATGACGCAGCCTTAGAACAATTAGTCAACGGGCTTGGTAGTGATGCAAACATATTATCACCAGACCCCGTGTATGTCTATCTTGAAAATGATACTATCGGAACTATTGAAACATATGATATTGAAGGCGATGGGACAAAATGGACAGTGGAGGTAAAGTTTTTGTATAAGCGAATTAAGTAGTGTTTGATAGCTAATAAGATATGGACGGCAAATATTACAGACCTGTTTGGACTTGTGGACGATATAGCGAGCGCAATGTCTCGCTTGGGAGAAAGCATGTCGCCCTCATGTACAATCTTATCGAGGGGGTCAGCAACTTCTTCGAGGACTATTCTGCCGACGTAATAAAGTATGTGCTTGCCGCTGGCAGAAACGGTGTGGTGTCGGTTGATGAGACTGCCAAGGCAACAGGCATCGACACAGAGTCTATCGACAATTTCTTCAAACTGCTTGCGAAAAACGGCTTACTCACCACCCATATCTTCACCAAAGAAGAGGAACAGGAATACCGTAATGCCGTGCGCCAAAACAATATCTCCAGCCGAACCGCTCCTCAAACTGTCAAAGAGAAGCTGCCGATGAACACTTCCAGTGCCGAGATGGACTACTACAATGCAGTTGAGGATGAAGGCGTAGTCACATCGGCAATGTTTGAATTGACATATAATTGTAGCGAAAAATGCGTTCACTGCTATAACCCAGGCGCGACCCGTAATGACGAAGAAGTCAGTCACCGTGGCAACCGTGAGGAGTTGCAGTTGGAGGACTACAAGCGCATCATTGACGAGCTGGACGAGGCAGGGTTAGTGAAAGTTTGTCTATCGGGTGGAGACCCGTTTTCAAAGCCTTTCGTATGGGATATCATAGAGTATCTGTATCAGAAGGAGATTGCTTTCGACATTTTCACAAACGGACAGAGGATAGTCGATGACGTTGACAAGCTGGCGTATTATTACCCTCGCCTTGTCGGGGTGAGTGTTTACAGCGGTATTGCTGCCGACCACGATGCCATAACCCGTGTCAAAGGGTCGTGGGAGAAGAGTATGGCTGTTGTGCATAGGCTGTCGGAACTGGCAGTGCCGATGAACTTGAAATGTTGTGTCATGCAGCCCAACCTGCACAGCTACTATATGGTGAACGACATTGCCCGTTCACTTGGTGCTGTGCCGCAGTTTGAACTCAATATCTCTGACAGCATCGACGGCGACCAATGTGCCCGACATTTGAGACTTACAGAAGAACAGTTGCAAGTGGTGCTGCGCGACAGCAACGTGCCTATGTATGTCGGTGCCGAAGCCCCGAACTATGGAGGACAGTCTCGATTGATGGACAAACCTCCGTGTGGTGCAGGAGTGACATCCTTCTGCGTCACGCCCGACGGCACTCTTCAACCCTGCTGCGCCCATCCGCTCGCACTTGGGAACCTGAAGGATAGCAGCGTTGCAGATATTGTTGTCAGCAATGATTTGCTCGCCACTTGGCAGCATACCACATTGCAGGACTATGAAGAGTGTGGTCGTCACGACTATTGCGATTATTGCAATCTGTGTGCAGGTCAGGCGCAGTCGCAATATGGCGATTTTCGCAAGGCAGCGGAGAACTGCTGTTATATGGCGAAGATACGCCATCGTTTAGCGCATAGAATGATGGAGGGTTTCGACCCTCTCAATGGAGAAGAGTTTGAATCCGCGTTGCAGCGGCTACCAAAGGCCACGGTAGACCTGCACCGCATTTACGATACAAAGGGATAAATGGTGTCTCCCAGCCAGCACACCTGTAACTTCAAATCTTGAATCATTATGAAGATAGAATTGAACATCAGCAAGCAGTCAAAGGATGTCTGCATGAACAACTGCCCTAAAAACACGGAGAGTTCTTGCGGCATTATGTATCGTGCCTTCTGACAAGATGCAAAGAGTATGGGCGACGCGAACTCAAACGCCGCCCATATTTTAGTTCAGAATTGAAAAACATTTGAAGAAAAGAATGAAGGAATACTCTGCCATAAGGTGTGCCTTTGATTATGTTATTGGTTCCAAGAAATGTACTCCGTACCCATTACTTCGATTTGCGAATGGAGAGGAGAAGTTATATTCCGTTTCACCGTTACACGGGCGTAGCTTCGTGGTAGGACGGCATAGCGACGGAAGATATATCGTAAGCAAAGGCAATGGGTTATGCTACTCGGATTATTTGTTCCTAAACACTCCTGAAACACAATTGGATGTTTGGGGATTGCTGTTGATGAAAGATGCCTTGCGCGATTATTATTGTTGTCAGGATATTCAATCCCTCGGCATAAAGACCAACCAAATGGAGTGTATATTGGAACTCGACTATCCTATATACATAGTGCAGACCGACACCACAGTCAAGCCTGTCCTCTTACAATACAATGTTGAATGTCCCTACCGTATTTGTGATGCCCCCTTTATGGAACGCTCACAGATTGAAGTCGAGGTCGCAAAGTGGCAGCAATACAACCGCAAAGGGTATTCCAAAAGCCACGAGATTGCAGCCGACATACTCATAGGCAACCTTCGCACTAGGCACGACCACGAAGTGTTGCACAACGCCATCCACGAACAGAACTATACTTGGGCGTTGGAACTGCTCGACTTTGAGCTGACACGCACACCGCAACACCCCTACGAAAAGGAAGACTATGAGCGACACGCACCGTCACTATACAACCGCGAAGTGATACAGACCTACGTTATCATAAACTATATTGCAGGTGTCCTTCGCGAAGATGTCGATTTCGCTACCATAGACCGTATGTGGCAAGACTACGGCTTTGATATTTCAAAGATGCAGCCTGATTTGCTAAAATAGTTTAGGTCGTTGTGGAAGTCACGGTAAGAATCACACTGATTCAGAAGTGTTTCAAGTTGGGTGTAATCCCTTAATAACTGCCAGTTCAAACCATTATCCGTTTTTCTCCATATTTCTGCCACTGAAAACATGTTCTAAATTCCATAGGGACAGCCATATACATAAATGGTGGGAGGCTTTTTCAAGCCTCCCTGCTACTGAATCAGTTCTTTCAGAGTATCACTTGGGAAAGACAGATGCCAAGTATAACAGTGTGTCCGTTTTCTTCAATTTTGTGCTTCATCTCCAGCATCTCTGCGCCTCTGTACATTCGGTCAATCACTAACACCACGTTGGCGTACTCGCTTTCCTCATTGGCAAGTGCGATTGTGTCAATGAACCCCAAGGGCAAACCCTCCGATTCTCTATGCCTGTGTGGGTCTCTTACACCCCAGTAGGAATATGCATCCATACACCCCCGAACACCTGTACTATATTCTACCCATTGAAGAATCTCGCTCCATTCAGCATAGTAAGCAGGCTGACTCGGGGCAGTCGGCACGGGAACTATACACATATTTGGTATGTTCCTTTCTTTTATCAAGCAACTATAAAAAAGAAGACGAGGGCATATCACCCTCGTCAGTCGCCTTGTGCGGATAAACGGACTCGAACCGTTACGGCTTTCGCCACTAGATCCTAAGTCTAGCGCGGCTACCAATTACGCCATATCCGCATTATTTTCAATCTCTTGCACCTTCATCCCCCTCTCTGAAAACATTTGCAAAGATACACATTTTTTTTTATTTAGCCACTTTTTATATCCTTTTGCTTAAAAAAGGCCCTCTCACTCCTCTCTCACCAACGCCATCCCCCAATCATACTATCCATCTATTCCGGCATACACCATCTCTCCCCTTGCCCTCCGTTTCGTTGCAATCAAACCATCATTGCCAAATATAGTCAGATGCCATGTTGTCCCAATCCCCTCCAAAGAGAAACCAAGCACAACAAGCAGCTCCCGTACCTTCACGTCCCTCTATCCTCCATCAAGAAGCCGAAGTCACTACAATCCATATCATTACGGCCACAATACCCACAATCCCCATCCTCAACTCCGCGCCGTTCCGTCTATCATATCATACAAATGTTCAATCAATTCTTCATCGGCCGGCAGCCAACGTACAGTATGTATCGTCTCCGCCGTAAGCCAACGGGCATCTAGATGTTCCTTCAACGTGTATTTCCCGTCAACCAATTCGCATAGATAGCAATACATTTCCAGGTCAAAATCCGGATAGGGATAACGCACCGTAGTCAACAACCGCTCCACCACAATCTCCGCCTCCATCTCCTCCCGCATCTCTCGCGCCAGTGCCTCCTCATTGGTCTCTCCATTCTGCACCTTGCCTCCCGGAAACTCCCACCATCCTTTCCACTCGCCATACCCGCGCTGCGTGGCAAGCACCGATGCCCCTTCTCTCAGAACTGCCGCCACCACACACTTCTTCTTCCTCTCAAATCTCATTTCCGGAGGTCCATACATCAACATTGGGGGATAACTATCTTTTGCCATAGTCTCTTAAGTCTAAAACAAAGGCCCCGCATCAATAACGGAGCCTTCTATTTTGTGCCAAACAACTTGCTTTACTGAATGTCGTTCTTGTCTATAGGCTGGGCAAGCAGACCGGTGAAATTGCCACCAGCGTCAAACTCCATACGGGTGAATTTCAGCTTATTGCCCAATCCGCGCACCTTCTGGCTCACCACCACATAGGTATAAGGCTTGGGTTTCTTGCCGTCAACACGCCATTTCGTGTCATACGTATAAACAATCATGCGCTCAATCTTATACTGCTCGCCTTTGAATTTCTCGGCCAGATATTTCACAATAGCGGCGGTATAATGGTCCTTATCCAGCACTTTACCCTGCATGATATGCTTGCTCTGTTCCACATCATAAACATCCTCCATCTCAACGCCCTGGCGGTTAATGAAGTAAGCCACCACCTGACCCGGCACGCGGTTCACCCATTCGGGACCTTCCACCACCTTCGACGGGGGATTAATCTTGTTGAAATGTGCAGTAATCTCGGCATTGGTGTCGATATCCATCACCTCGGGCACATCCTCTACCGGAGCGGGGCGCTTGCCGCCCTTGTTGCTCTTCAGGTTGCGCAGATGGTCGTCCGACACATCGCCCTCGTCAGGATTGTTCAGCGTATAGAACTCACGTTTCACCGCGTCCGGATTGGGGGCATTGCTCTTCTGCAAACGTCCACGGGTGTCGAATATCAACTCATTCGGCTCATATCCCACACCGGTCTTCACAATCATCATACGGTAATATGCATCACCGTCCATCTGCTCTATATAGTCGATAGACTTGATACGGTATCCAGGATAATTGTCATAGAAATAACTGTTCATTGCAGTAGGACAGTCGCTCTCCTTTACCGGGAATGAACTGTATTGCCAATCTCCGTTATGTGTGAAGTATACGCGACCATTCTGACCGTCATAAACAAACTCAGCAACATACTGTCCCGGCGAACGATACCACGTTTTCACCTTATAGGAATCATACTTCTTGTCCAGGGCTATCAAAACCGACTTGGGCACCTGGGTCTCTTTAATCTTGGTCTGTGCCATCGAAGCCAACGGCAACACAACAAGGAGCAAAAGCACTATTTTCTTCATCGATGTAAAATATTTTGCCCAATGAAACGAGATAAATAACAATTTATTGTCTCAAACGTTAAAAAAAAGTGTTATATATACCAAAAAACTTTCAATCGCAACCATCCATCCGTTCCGCGAAAACATGCCTGCTACTTGAACAGAACATCCTTACGGTCGGGACTGATAGAAACAGCCAGCACCGGAACGCCGGTAACCTTCTCCATCGCATCCAGATAGTTCAGCAGATTCTGCGGAAGGTCCTTATAGGCCGTGATGCCCGTCAACTCCTGTTTCCATCCCTCGTATGAACGAAGCACCGGTGTTATCTCCACCTCGTTAAACTCGAACGGAATCTCGTCAGTCTCCTTTCCGTTGATTTCATAGCTCGTGCACATCTTGATTTCGTCAAAATTGTTCATCACATCGGGCTTGGTGACAAAGAGATGCGTCACACCGTTCAGCATGCAGGCATAGCGCAATGCCGGAATGTCAATCCAGCCGCAGCGACGCGGACGGCCCGTAGTGGCGCCATATTCGTGTCCCTGCTCGCACAGCACCCTTCCCGTCTCGTCGAACAACTCGGTGGGGAAAGGACCGGCACCCACACGGGTGCAATAAGCCTTGCTGATGCCCATCACACGGCCAATGCGCGATGGAGCCACACCCAGACCCGAGCATACACCCGCAGTAATCGTGCTCGAAGATGTGACAAAAGGATACGAGCCGAAATCGATATCAAGCATCGACCCCTGCGCCCCTTCGGCAAGCACCTTCTGGCCCTTGTCAAGGCAGTGGTTGATGAAATACTCACTATTGATGAGATGGAACTTCTTCAATGTCTCCAACGATGCAAGCCATCGTTCCTCATACTCGTCCAACGTCATATTGTCAATGCGGAAAGCAGCCACATCGAAATTCAGCGTATGCGCCGTCTGCAAGTGCTGCACCTTCAACAACTCATACTTCTCCTTGAAGTCAAACTCCATGATATCACCCACACGGAGGCCGCTGCGTGCAATCTTGTCGGTATAGGCCGGCCCAATGCCTTTCAGCGTGGAACCTATCTTATTGTTACCCTTAGCCTTCTCGTTGGCGGCATCGAGCATGCGGTGAGACGGGAGAATAAGGTGCGCTTTCTTCGAAATATAGAGATTCTTTGTGGCATCCACATTCTTCTCCAGCAACGCCTGAACCTCCTTCTCAAAAATATTAGGCTCAATCAAAACACCGTTGCCTATCACGTTCAGCTTGTCCTCGTGGAAAATACCCGACGGGATAATATGCAACACATGCTTTATACCGTTGAATTCCAATGTGTGGCCTGCATTCGGACCACCCTGGAAACGGGCTATTACATCATAGTTAGGGGTCAGTACATCCACTATCTTCCCTTTGCCCTCGTCACCCCACTGAAGCCCCAACAGAACATCTACTTTGCTCATTATAATATTACTTATATAAATACTCTTTGTTTTTATCGCTTGCAAAGATACGACTATTTTTTCAATTACCACGAAAAAAAAGTTCCTTCCCCCGCCAAACTCCCGCTCTCCGTCTCCCACACCCTTCGCTTTACCTTCGCTCTTCCTTCGCTTTCCGTTCGCCTCCGATTCCCCTTCACCCCGTTTCCAGCCCACACGTTGTTGTTCTTCACCCCTATGGTGAAGAGAAACTTTATAGATAGTGAATAGGAGCTTAAGAAGTAACGAAGGCGGGGCTTAGTTGCAACGGCGGCGGAGGGGTCCGGAAACGGACCGCGAGCGATTAGGTGACAGATAGGGTTGCGACAGCGGTGGCGTCGGGAAAGTGGGTATCTATTCCCTGTCGCGGGAGCGCTTGAACCATTCGACAAATTCGAGCAAATCGTCCATGGGACGGAAACCGGCCTTGAAAGGTTCGTCGGGCATGGGGCAGAGCTCCACATAGCCTATGAGTGTGGCGCAATCGAACTCGCCAATCAGAGCCTCGATGGTAACGTACACGCCCACCAGAAGGTCGTCGTCGCGATCGCTGTCGGGGTCGGGTTTATAGGAATGCGGAAGGTTGGGCAATGCCACACGCAGGCCGATGATGTCGGGTTCCTCCTCGCTTTCGAGCTGTTGGAAAGCCATCTTTGCGGTTTCAAAAGTGTAGCGGTCGAATATCACCTTGAGGGCTTTGCCTTTGGGCTGTTTGAAGGGGATGAACTCCCACCAGTCGACATCGGGTGCGTTGTCGACCAACTCAACCACATAGCGGAAGAGGTCGAAATCGCCCTCGGCACTGAAGGTGAGGGTGCGTCCCTGGGCCGTTTGGTCGCCCACCTCGAAAACGAGGTTGGGGCAGTATTGGTCGAGTTGATGCTGCATCTGGTCGAAGAGGAGCTGGCGCTCGGCCGGGTCCAAGTCGTTCATCATGGTCAGTTTCTCGCTGTGCGCGACAAACCAATTCCAAAATTGTTCGGGTGAATTGCTCATGTTTGAATGGTGATTTTTATATAATGATAGCTTCTTTCTCAAGGGTTACGCCAAAGAGGCGCTGCACATCGGACGTGACGGCATCGGCCAGAGCCAGCACTTCGGCACCGGAGCAACCGCCCCGGTTAACGAGCACGAGGGCCTGTTTGTCGTACACACCGCAACGGCCCATATTGCGACCTTTCCATCCGGAATGTTCTATGAGCCATCCGGCGGCCAGCTTGTAGCCTTCGGGCACGGGGTAGGCCACCATGTCGGGGTAACGGGCAATGAGCTGGTCGTAGTGTTGCCGGGAGACCACAGGGTTTTTGAAGAAACTGCCTGCACTGCCTGTTTCCTCGGGGCGGGGCAGCTTGCTCCAACGCACGGATGCAATGGTGTCTGCCAATTGCTGAGGGGTGGGGTTTTCGATGCCTTGACGCTGAAGGGCGGAGGTAATGGCCTGATACTGAAGGCAGGGCTGGAAGGATTTATGCAGCCTAAAAGTGACCGACCATACAATATACTGGTCCTTGAGGTCGGTTTTGAATATACTGCTGCGATAGCCAAAGCGGCATTCGCCGTTGGTGAAAATCCGCTCTTCTCCGGTGGAGAAATTGAATGCACGCACCGTATGGATAATGTCCTTGGCCTCGAGACCGTATGCGCCTACATTCTGCACGGGAGAGGCACCGACGGTGCCCGGAATGGCAACCAGGTTTTCGGCACCATGCCATCCTTGGGCGATGCAATGGCGCACAAAGGCGTCCCACTCCTCGCCAGCAGCGGCTTCAACCAGGAGAGAGCCATCGGCCGAAGGCCCGTCGACCAAAGCTATGCCGCGATTGGCGGGATGGATTACCGTGCCGGGGAAATGCCGGGTGAAAACCACGTTGCTGCCGCCTCCGATAACGAAGAAAGGATGCTGCTGCAGGATCTTGCTGTCGAGCAGTTGCCGGAGGTCGTCGAGGGTGTGGAGCTCAATAAAGCGGTCGGCGGTGGCGGGGATACCGAAAGTGTTGTATATCATAACGTGATGGGTTTAGAAGACATAACCAATGTTCATGTATGCACCCACACGGCGGTTGAGATTGTTCCAGTGAAGGTCGGCGCTGATAGGGCCGATGGGGGAGTCGTAGGCCACACGGAGTCCCACACCGAAGGTGCCATGGGACTGGGTGCCGAGCAGGCTGAGACGGTCGACCGAATGGATATAATTGCTCATGAGGTAGGCATAGAAATGGTTGGCAAAGCGATAGCGGAGGTCGAGACGCAGAATGCCGGCCAGGTTGTGCACATGCAGAGTGTTGTTAAAGCCGATGAAGGGGAGCTGCTGGTCGAGGAAACGACCGGGGAGGGTGCCGCCAACAAAATTGGTGTACCACGAGGAGCCGTTGCCCACCAGCAGGCGCACATGTGCCTGGGGAATGAAGGTGAACCGCGACGAGGGCGAGAGGAAAGTCTGCACACTGGCGCGCACCGACACAAAGCTGGAGTCGGATTGGAGGAAAAGATCGTGGTTGTCCTTGTGCCAACTGCCGTCCACATCAAGATAGAGGCCACGGGTGGCGAAATAGGCATTGTCGAGATTGTCGTAACGTCCCTGCATGAAAAGTCCGAAGAAACCTTTGGAGCGGTCGAAGTGGAACACACCGTTGGCCAAGGCATTGTCGAGCGAGAAACCATTGCGGTTGGAGAAAAACTCCTCCTCGATGCCAAAGGCGAAGCTGAAATCGCGCATCAGAAATTCGGAGAGGAATAAACGCAGGTTGTGGTGGTTGACCAACCAGCCCACGCGGGTGTCGCTATTGTAGTGGAGAACATTGAAATTGCTGTTGTGGTAGTTGTAGGCCAGGTTGAGGTCGCCCAGACCGAGGCCACTCCAAGACATCTTGGCGGCAAAGCGGAAATTGTAGTTGAGATTGACATCGAGACCGGCCTTGAAACCTGAAAGACGCTGCTCATTCCAACCTACATGGAAAAGCAGGGAAGCACTCTCCTCGGAGTCGTAGCGGAAACCGATGGAGAAAAGATTGGGTTCGGCGGGTTCCATGTAGAGGATAAGATTATAGCTGTCGCGCCCAAGCGCATCGGTATAGACGTTGTTGGTGAGCCAATATTCCTGCTCGGTTTCAAGGATGTTGTAGGTGATGCTGGCATAGGCACCGGTGCCGACAATAATGCCAACAGCCCTATCAATATCGTTGATGGTGACGGGGATGCCCTTCTCCAAACCGTCGCGCTTGATGAGCCATTTCTGCTCGTCGCTGGAAACGCCGCGGTACTCGATATTGGCAAGGATGAAGGTGTCGGTGGGAGAGAGTTTCTTGGCGCGGGGGGCCTGCAAGGAAGTGGTGCATGGACCCAGAATCTCCATGGTGCGTTTGAGACGCATGAATTCGTCGTGGTGTGACTTGGCACACTCGTAGCCGCGACGGACCAGGGTGTCGATGGCACTGGGGGTGAAACTCAACATGTTGTAGCCATCAATATTGGGATGGAGATAAATATTGCAGAGGTTGCGGTTCTGGCTGCGATCGCCCTGCACGGCTATACTCAGATATTGTGTCAGTTGCTGGGGAAGGGATTTCATCTCCTCGGGAGTGCTGGCCAGCTCGCCTGCGAGTTCCACACCGATGATGATGTCGGCTCCCATCTTGACACATTCGTCGACGGGGAAATTGTTGACCAGGCCGCCGTCGGCAAGGAGGCGACCGCCCCACTCGACAGGCGAGAACACGCCGGGGATGGCCATGCTGGAGCGGATGGCTTTGGCAAAGTTGCCGCTGTGGAGCACTACAGTGTCGCCGGTGAGGATGTCGGTAGCCACACAGGCAAAGGCACGCGGAAGCTTGTCGAACTGAGTGAAATCGTTATAGCCCACACTGAGGCGGCTAAAGAGATTGATGAGGCTGGCACCGTTGATAACACCGCTGGGGAGGGTGGAGAGAATGCTGCCCGACTTCTCTTCGAAATCGCCGGCTCCGAACGGAACCGAGAAGATATAGGTGCTTCGGCGCTCACGCCCTTCGGAGGATTGGTAGGCACGGTCGACACGGTTGCTCATATAGAGCTGCCAATCCATGTGGGAGATAAGATCCTGAAGCTCCCGGGGAGTGTAGCCGAGGGCATAGAGACCGCCGATGATAGAGCCCATACTGGTGCCTACCACACAATCGATGGGGAAACCGATTTCCTCCAAGTACATGAGTACACCGATATGGGCAGCACCTTTGGCACCGCCGCCACTGAGGGCAAGGCCCACCTTGGGACGTTGAAGTTTAGAAGCTGCAGCGTTGCCAGGGGCCTGTGCCTGGGCAAAGAACAAGCAGAGAAGTAACGCTGTAAGAAGAACGAGTTTTTTTATCACGGTGAATAAAGATTATTGGACAACAATACGTGAACTATAAACCGCCTGAGGCGAGATGACAGAAACAATGTAGACACCCGCAGGCAAGTTGTGGAGTGGAAGGAGGGCCGAACCGTGGGTGAGGGCAACCGTGCGGAGCTGACGTCCTTTGAGGTCGAAGAGTATGGCACGGCAATCGGAGAGTGCGGGCGAGACAGTGACAAGTACCTGGTGGGAAGCGGGATTGGGCGAAAGACGGAGAGTAAACGGCGAGGTGGGCGAAAGCGAACGGATTCCGACAACGGTGGTATCGGTGTGGGAAGTGTCGACATGGGTAGTGTCGGAGGGGATGGTATCGGTGTGAGTGGTATCAGCAGTTTGGCGGAGCCAGAAAGAGAGCGTGTCGAACACCACGGTCTGGACGGCCTCGCGGATGATGTCGGCAAAGTGGTCGTCGATACCGGGGTTAAAACTGATATTGCGGGGAGAATTGTGGAAGATGAGCGTGTAGAAAGCACATGCAGCCGCATAGCTGCCCATGAGGGAGGGATGGCTACCGTCGGAATTGTAGAGTTCGATTTCGGGGCTGGTGGTGCGGAGATAACGCCAAACACGGCCCACAGGACAAAGCGAAGCGTCGAAAGTGCGGGCCATATAGAGATAACGCTCGTAGAGCATGCTGTCCATGCCCTCATAGGTGCCGAGGACAGGGAAATACTGTGCATTTTCTCTGTCGCCGTTCTTTCGACCCCATGTCATATAGAACATTGCCTCACCGTCTGGGTTATGGGCATAGATGGAATCGACCAAACGCTGGGCATAGGGGAAACACTCCACCTCGACCTGCGATTGTGGAAACGAGGGCAACTGGCTCTGTTCCTGCAACACCACAACATCCCAGCCTCCTTGAGTGATGAGGTCCATGGATTGATTGGTGCAGTGTTGGAGGAAACGGCATCCGCCGGGGGTGTTGCTTTGATACTCGAGGCGGTCGCCGGCGCTTTCGGACACCTGCTGTACCAGCCGGGGCAGATTGTTGACTTCGGTGTAGCTATTGCCGATAAAGAGTACTTTCTTGGGTTGTGCCAGCAGGCTGGCGGAGAGTGCAAAAAGGGCAACTGCAAGGAATAGGATTTTAGTTTTCATGATTTATTACTTGGTTTGATTATACTGTCAAGACTGGTCGGATGGGCTCGGGCCGCGTTCCTTGCGGGGACGGCGGACAGGCGGGACATAGTCGGGGCTGAACACCTTGCGCTGGGAAAGAAGGAGAATGCCGGAGAGCAGTGCACCCAGCACATCGCTGACGGTGTAGCTGCACCAAACGCCCGAAAGCCCGTCGGCACCCAGATCGATATATACAACTGGCACAATGTACATGAGGGGAATAAGGAAAATGACCTGCCGGGAGAGGCTGGTGACGATGGCGATCCATGGTTTGTCGGTAGACTGGAAGAATTGGGAGTTGGTGACAGTGAAGCCAATGAGAGGAGCCATGACCATGAGGTAGCGCATGGCTGGGATGGCAATGTCGAAGAGCTGTTGGTCGTCGCTCATCATCATGACCAACTGGCGAGGAATGATCAAAGCCAAGAGCATGCCCACAACACCAATGCCCACATTCCATTTCATGGTGAGGATGAACACATGTTTGAGGCGGTCGTTGAGACGGGCACCATAGTTATAGCCGGCAATGGGTTGCATGCCTTGGCAAATGCCCAGCAGCACCATAAAGACAATCATGGAAACACGGTTGACAACGCCATAGGCACTGACAGCGAAATCGCCACCATAGCGAAGCAGCTGACTATTGAGCAATGCAACCACTGCACAAGCTGCCACATTCATCGAGAAGGGGCTGATGCCGATGGCAAGGATATTCTTGACAATGTACATCTTGGGCTGCCAGCAGTGGGGTTTGAAACGGATGAACGATTTGGGACTTATGAAATGCAGCAATGCCAGTACTGCCGAGAAGGCCATAGAGATGGTGGTGGCCCAGGCACCGCCACGGATGCCCCACCCCAAGCCAACAATGAAGATGGCATCGAGGATGATGTTAAGCAGTGCGCCGCTCACCTGAATCCACATGGAACGGGTGGCATAGCCCGATGCACGGATAAGACCCGAGAGGTTGAAAGTGAGGGTGGTCAGGAACATGCCAGGGAGGACAATGGCCAAATAGTCGTGGGCCAAAGAGATGGTAAGTTCCGAAGCACCGAACAAAGCCAAAATGGGGTCCATGAAAAGATAGCCAGCCGAAACAAACAGAAAACCAAAGAAGAATGTGAGCAACATACTGTTGCCCAAAATCTTCTCGGCCCAGCGGACATCTTTGCGGCCCAGCACAATACTCATGCGTGAAGAGGCTCCGGCACCCACCAACGAGCCAAAGGCATGAATGATATTCATGATGGGGAGGAGAATGGCCAAAGCAGCAAGATTGAGGGGGCCGTTAAAGGAATGACCAAGGAAGATGCTGTCGACCAGATTGTAGACAGTGGCAATAATCTGGGTGATGACCGCGGGGAGAGCATATTTCCACAAAAGGGCACCGATGTGGCGGGTGCCTAATTCCTTGGTGGTGTCTACTGTTTCGCTCATAAGGTAGGTGCTTGATGAAATGGGACGGAGAGGTAACTACTGCTTTATTCTGCGTTCCAGAGCCATGAAAGCATTGTAAGCCTCGAAACCGCTGGCAATCTCCATAGAGCGTTCATCGACAAGGAGGTCGGGACGATGGAGATTGCAATAGGGGGTTCCGGGGACATGGATGCCGACACGGAAATAGCAGGCGGGTATTTTCTGGGCAAAGAAGGCAAAGTCCTCGGCAGTCATGCGGAGGTCGAGCCAATCGACATTGTCGGCACCGAGATAATCAACGCCATTGTCGTGGACCTGCTGGGTGCATGCATCGTCGTTGATGACAGGGGGATAACCGAAATCGATGAAGAGGTCGCACTGTCCACCCATGCTTTCGGCAATACCACAACTCATTTTGCGGATCTTCTCGTGGCAGTCGAGTCGCCATTGGGGGTCGAAAGTGCGGATGATGCCTTCCATCTTAACCTCGTCGGGGATGATGTTGGTGCGGCCTTCGCCAATAAACTTGCCGAAACTGAGGACAGTGGGCATCATAGGCGGCGCATTGCGGCTGACCAACTGCTGCAACGCCACCACGATATGGGAGGCGATAAGGATGGGGTCGACGCTCATGTGGGGCGTGGCTCCATGACCGCCCTTGCCTTTGACAGTCCAGTAGAGCTCGTCGGTGGAGGCCATATATCGGCCTTTCTTCATACCGATGCGCCCCACCTCCATTTCGGGAAGGCAATGGAATGAATAAATCTCGTTGGGCATGACAGCATTGAAAAGACCATCGTCCATCATCATGCGGGCACCGCCGGGGTACATTTCCTCAGAAGGTTCGAAGATAAGCATAACACTGCCTTTGAGCCGTTCGCGGATGGTGGTGAGGATTTTGGCGGCCCCCAAAAGGGATGAGGTGTGCATGTCGTGTCCGCAAGCATGCATCACGCCTTCGTTCTCGGAAGCAAAAGGAAGACCTGTGGCTTCGGTAAGGGGAAGTGCATCATAGTCGGCACGGAGAGCCACACAATAGCCATCGGGGTCGATGCCGCCCCGAATCATGGCCATGACACCCGTTTTGCCTATGCCAGTTTGGGGTTGCAGCCCCATGTCGCGGAGACGGTCGGCAACAAAGGCCATAGTGCCGAACTCCTGCTGACTGAGCTCTGGATGGCGGTGAAGGTGACGGCGCCAACCTATCACCTCCGCGCTATACTCACGGGCATAGCCCTTGATTATTTCAACAATACTATCCATAATAGGTGAGTGTCAGAGTGTTAATCTCGCAGATTACTGCATTAAGAACAATCCTCACTCTATGAAAAACTATTTACTCTTGTTAACAACAATGTGGGCAGGGATGCCCTCGATAATCTCAATAGTACTGTCGCCAGCCACCTCGGGAAGGAGCTGGAGACGGGTACAGAGAGTCTCGGTGCAGATGTAATCCATGTGATTCTGGACTGCGCTGTCCCATTCACCGCTTTGGAGGTCGATGGTGATACGGTCGGTGACATCAAAACCTTCCTTACGGATGTTCTGGATGCGGTTGACCAGCTCACGGGCAATGCCCTCGTCACGCAGTTCGGGGGTGACGGTGATATCGAGGGCGACAGTGAGACTGCCTTCGTTGGCAACCACCCAACCGGGGATGTCCTGAGTGGCTATTTCGACATCGGAGATGAGAATTTGCACAGGCTGGCCTTCGATGGAGAGTTCGCAACTGCCTTGAGCCTCAAGAGCATTGATTTGCTGCTGAGAGAACTGCATAATCTGAACGCTGATAGCTTTCATGATTTTGCCATAGCGAGGACCCAATGTCTTGAAGTTCGGCTTGATTCTCTTGACAAGAATATCGTTGTCGGGAGAGAGGAACTCGATGCTTTTTATATTGAGCTCGGAGCAGATGAGATGCTGCACCTGTTCCACCTGATGACGGAAAGTGTCGCTGGATACAGGGAGCATAATCTTTGCAAGCGGCTGACGTACGCGGATGTTGCTCTTCTTGCGCAGAGAGAGGCCCATGGAGCAAATCTGCTGAGCCAGCTGCATGCGCTCTTCAAGTCCCTTGTCCACCATATCGGAGTGGTACTCGGGGAAGGGCACATGGTGCACGGAAGCGGCATCCAAACGGTGGGTGACGCTATTGAGGTCGAGGAAGAGTCGTTCGCTGAAGAAGGGAGCGATGGGAGACATGAGACGTGCGAGCGTTTCGAGGCAAGTGTAGAGAGTTTGATAGGCGGAGACCTTGTCGGCGGTCATATCACCCTTCCAGAAACGGCGACGGCAAAGACGGACATACCAGTTGCTGAGATTAGCATCGACAAACTCCTGAATAGCACGGCCTGCCTTGGTGGGTTCATAGTCGGCGAGAGCCTCATCAACAGTCTTGACCAAAGTGTTCAGCTCACTCAGAATCCAACGGTCGATTTCGGGACGTTCAGCTATGGGGATATCGGGTTCCTTATACTCAAAGCCATCGATATTGGCATAGAGAGCGAAGAAGCTATAAGTGTTGTAAAGAGTGCCGAATAATTTGCGGCGCACCTCGGCCACACCCTCGACATCGAACTTAAGGTTGTCCCAGGGCTGGCTGTTAGTTATCATATACCAACGGGTGGCATCTGGACCCTGTGCCTCAATGGTTTCAAAAGGATCGACGGCATTGCCCAAACGCTTGGACATCTTATTGCCGTTTTTGTCCAACACCAGACCGTTGCTGATAACATTCTTGAAAGCAACACTGTCGAAGCACATGGTGGCAATGGCATGAAGGGTGTAGAACCAGCCTCGAGTCTGGTCTACGCCTTCGGCGATGAAATCGGCAGGGAAGCGATCGGCAGTGAGGGGCTCGCCCATATAGTGAAACTGGGCATAGGGCATGGCGCCACTGTCAAACCAGACATCGATAAGGTCCGGTTCACGCATCATGGGTTTACCACTGGGAGATACCAGCACCACATTGTCGATGTATGGACGATGGAGGTCGAAATCGGGATTACTGTAGGGGTTATCCTTCATGAAACCTTGGGCAACCGCCTTGTCAATTTCCTGACGGAGTTGGTCGACGCTGCCAATACAGATTTCCTCTTTACCGTCTTCGGTGCGCCAGATGGGCAGGGGTGTACCCCAATAGCGGCTGCGGCTCAGATTCCAGTCAACAATATTCTCCAGCCAATTGCCGAAACGGCCCGTGCCGGTGGCTTCAGGTTTCCAGTTAATCGTTTTATTCAACTCTATCATGCGGTCGCGCAAAGCGGTAGTGCGGATGAACCAACTGTCCAAAGGATAGTAAAGCACAGGTTTGTCTGTACGCCAACAGTGGGGGTAGCTGTGAGTGTGTTTCTCGCTTTTGAACAGTTTGCCCTGTTCCTTGAGCATCACCACCAATTCCACATCCAAACTCATGTCCTTCTCAGTCTTGGCGGGGTCGTAAGCGTTCTTCACAAACTTGCCTGCATACTGGGAATAGAGAGCAGTGTCCACATTATCTTTGGCCCACTCTGCATCGAGGTCCTCAAGTTTCCAGAACTTGCCTGTTCGGTCAACCATCGGAGCCTGTTTGCCGTCGCGGTCGTACATGAGGAGGTCGCTGATTCCAGCCTTCTTGGCCACACGGGCATCGTCGGCACCAAAGGTAGGTGCAATATGCACAATACCTGTACCGTCCTCGGTGGTGACATAGTCGCCCAGAATGATGCGGAATGCTTCTCCCTTGACGGCAGTGCGGTGGGTCTGTTCAGCAGAATTCACCACCGTGGGTTTCACCCAGGGGATGAGCTGCTGGTAGGCAATACCTTCGAGAGCTGTGCCCTTGCACTCTGCCAAGACCTGGCAATGTTGCAATTTAGATTTCTCGTCGGGCTCTGCCTCGGTAAAGAAGTTGCCCATCAAGGCCTTTGCCATAACAATAAGGCATCTCTGGCCAGAATAGGGGTGAGTAGTATCAAGCAATACATAATCAATAGATGGGCCAACGCAAAGTGCTGTATTTGAAGGAAGAGTCCACGGTGTGGTAGTCCATGCAATGGCATAAGCCGGAGCATCAGTTTGGGCTACGCCAAATGCCTGCTCAACGGTTTTGCCTTCGTTTTCAAGTCTGAACATGGCCACACAGGTTGTATCCTTCACATCACGATAGCACCCCGGCAGGTTCAATTCATGGCTGGAAAGGCCAGTTCCTGCGGCAGGGCTGAAAGGCTGGATGGTATAACCCTTATATAACAAACCCTTGTCATACAGTTTCTTTAAGAGGAACCACAAAGTCTCGATATACTCATTCTCGAAAGTGATATAGGGATTTTTCAAATCAACCCAATAACCCATCTGACGAGTCAATTCGTCCCAAAGGTCTTTATACTTCATCACCTCGGTGCGGCAGGCACGGTTGTATTCGTCAACACTTATTTTCTTACCAATATCCTCCTTGGTGATGCCAAGGTTTTTCTCCACACCCAACTCTACAGGTAATCCATGGGTATCCCAACCTGCTTTACGGTCAACAAAGAAACCCTTTTGTGCCTTATAGCGGCAGAAAACATCTTTGATGGTTCTGGCCAATACATGATGGATACCGGGCTTCCCATTGGCCGAAGGAGGTCCATCGTAAAACACAAACGTCGGATGACCTTCTGCCAACTGCTGACCTTTCTCAAAAGTCTCATTCTCCTCCCAGAACTTGCGGATTTCTTCGCCAATCTGGGTCATGTTAAGCTGTTTGTACTCTTTGTAGCTCATTAATTATAATATATAAATATTCTTTGTTTCACTTTAATTGCACATAAACAACTCTTTGCACCATAATAGATGCAAAGAATCTAGTCTGCAAAGATATGAAAAAAATCCGAATATTGCACAATCAAATTGCAATATAGTTTACATATATGCGGATAATAAGACAAATGATCACCACACCGGCTGTAGAATCACCAAAAGTAAACCACATCATTTCACCCTGTAGCAAATCGAACCAGTGTTGATTAAACCCTCAAGAAACGAACATAAAAAAACCCCCGTTTCACAACGGAGGCTAAAACAAAAGCGTATGAAAAAAAATATTATTACTGTACTCAATAATTATTTCTTTTTGAGGAACTCTTGCACCTGGTCAGACAGGACGATATCTTCCTGGAAGGTGTAAGCATTGGTCTTGGGAGAGCGAACCATACGGATTACCTTGGCATAGCTCTTTCCGGTAGCGGTTTTCAGGGTTGCAACAACTTTCTTTGCCATAGTTCTTTATCTCCTATATTATTTGATTTCTTTATGAACAGTCATTTTCTTCAAGTACGGGTTGTACTTCTTGAGCTCCAAACGCTCAGGGGTGTTCTTCTTATTCTTAGTGGTGATATAACGGCTCATGCCGGGAACACCGCTATTTTTCTGCTCGGTGCATTCCAGAATAACCTGCACTCTTGCGTCTTTATTTTTCTTTGCCATTTCTTTAAAAAACTTTGTTCAATTCCTTTTTCTACTTGTTGTCTCACCGGGAAAGAGCATCAACAATCCACACTGAGATTTTCTAAAAAGCGATTGCAAAAGTACTACTTTTTTTTGAAATATCAAGCGTTTCTATTAAAAAAAAATACTATTTTGCAATAATACACTGAATCACAACAATAAACACATTTCCATTTTTCACATCCAACATCCAAAACCAATCACTTTTTCACCTTTTTCAATGATACCGAATCATAAAATCACCCACTCCTTCTACACCCAAAAGCCCATCATTATGTAAATCCCTCTGCATCAACACAAAATAGCCATTCAAAAGTCTTTTCCATCCGGCATCGGCATTGGCTATTCATTGGCATAAGTGCCGGCGTACTCGTCATCTTCTTCGAATGTGGCTACATAGTCTGGGGTCTTCAAAGTGGTGGTTGTACTGTCTTTCTTGGTATACTCCCAACCACGCGGCGGCCTCTTGCAATTACTCACGCTGCCCTGTATATAAGCTATTTCCTCTTCGGTCAAGTCCTTATCTCCGGGGACAAAACGCTCGCGCCAGAAAGGAAAGTCCTCAGCCAACTCGCCGGAATAGTAGAAGTCGAATCCTATAGCTCCGAATGTATACACCTTGTTATGTATGGTGATATGGCTACCGCCACACACAGGATTGGGCTTAGGCACTGACTGCGAAAAACCCACATTGAACAAGGTAAACAGAATGTCGGGACGGTTGCTGATGTCATATCCCGCACGCTTCCACTGCATCATGGTCTGATGCAGAATACATGCCGTGTAGAGATATGAATAAAGGTGATTACGGTAATCAACTAGGCGGTTGTATCGCTCATCAATTTGGCGGTCACCACTCACTGTATAGTCCAATAAATTCTCATATCGCGAACCCATATAGAATTCGGATGTGGGATCTTTCAGGTGCTCTTCGATGGCTTTTGCCGTGGAGAGTTTGATGCCGTTAACCCCATACGAGAACTGCGACTGCACATTTAGCACCTTGACCGGACCCAGGTATTTCTTGATTTTCTCGCGGTTGGAATTGAATAGGCGAATCTGCTCTCCGATAAGGCATCCCACAATCAGTCGTGGCTCAACACCCGTGAGGCGTCCAGCCTCGGTTATGAGTGCCTTGTCGCGGATAATGGCATCCTTCAATGCCGGCCATTCCACCCCCGTCATCCACGGTATCACATTGCCCGACTCCTTCTGGGGATACTTGGCAAGCACCGCGTTCACCTCGGATAGCAACTGATTATATTCCGAGAGGTCTTCTACATATAGCGAAGATGCTGCAATCATTCGGTCCACCAACATGGGGTCGTGCCCGTATTGTGCCGCTTGGGTGATAAGCTGCGCATTGGTGGGATAGAACCTGCTGAATGCTGCCAATTTCACATACTGCTGTATCCAACGCTGCTGCACCCGTTGCTGTGAGACCGTGGAATCGCTCATCGACTCCATCTCGTCCACCTCAAGCATGAAGCGCGAATTGCGGTCAACCGAACCCGAGTTGTTGGTAAACCCAAGACGGTACACAGCCCACGCCATTATGATGGAAAATCCAGCCAGGGCAAAAAGCCATACAACTATGTCAAAAATCTTTCTGCCCCAGCTATGGCTGCGCCACTCTTGGAATGCTATGCCAAATCTCGAAGCCATGCAATTTTCTCAAATAAGGTTACGTCCATCAATATAAAGACGATAGCTCCGGCTATATATCCAGCAAAGGCCAGCGGGGTGATTTTCTTAAGATACCAAATAAAGTCGATTTTCTCCATACCCATCACAGCCACACCGGCAGCCGATCCGATAATAAGGAGGCTTCCGCCAGTACCGGCACAGTAGGCCAGGAACTCCCAGAAGGGATGGTTGGGGTCAAACATCACCTCGGCGCCATGAATAGGATACATACCCATGGCGGCTGCCACAAGAGGCACATTGTCAATAATGGACGAAAGTACACCGATAATCAAGTCTATCAGGAAGAATCCAATGGGCTCATCCCCCATATGCATATCAATAAAAGTGTTGTTGAGGCCGTTGGCCAACATGGCCAGAGCTCCACATGTCTCAAGGCAAGCCACAGCCATCAATATACCCAAAAAGAAGAGGATGCTGGGAGAATCGACGTGCTCAAGGGTTTTCATTGCGGTAGGCAGTGTAAAATCTTCTTTGGAATGCTTGCGGCTGATAATCTCGGTAAGAATCCACAATACGGAAAGACCTAAAAGCATACCCAGATAGGGAGGCAGGTGGGTAATGGTTTTGAAAATAGGCACAAACACCAATGCAGCTATACCCACAAAGAAGATAAGGCGCTGCCAACGTTGATCGATATGGACACCCTCATCAACATCTTCAGGCGATTCTACATCCCCTTTCAGTGTGGCTCCCAATATCAGGCAGGGCACTGCCATGCACACCAACGAGGCAACTAAGGTCTTCACCATAATATTGACAGTGGTGACCTGTCCGCCAATCCACAACATGATGGTGGTCACATCTCCGATGGGGCTCCAAGCACCACCCGCATTGGCGGCGAGAATTATCATACCCGCAAACAGCCAACGCTCTTTCTGGTCTGCAATCAGTTTCCGGAGCAAAGCACACATCACTATTGCAGTAGTCATATTGTCGAGCACTGCCGAGAGGAAGAACGTAATAATGCTCAGTGTCCACAGCAACTTTTTCTTGCTGCGTGTAGTAATCAGGTCGGTGATAATACGGAAACCCTGATACTCATCAACCAAGGTGACAATAGTCATAGCTCCCAAGAGGAAGAAGACTATCTCGGCGGTGGAACCCAGATGGTGGGTCAATTCGTTGGTCCAGGTGGACCCTTCGGGTATCAGCCCGGCAAACTGTGCATGGGACAAGGCATACATCGTCCACAACAAGACTCCCAAAAGGAGTGCCGTTGCAGTTTTATTCACCTTCAGCGGGTGTTCCAGCGCGATACACGCATATCCTATCACAAATGTGGCAACAATAGCTACTAACATAATAATTGAAATGTTTGATTTTGATTGTTTTGTTTTATTATCTTAGAAGTAACAATGAGTATGTTATAGATTAATTACTTTCTTTTCTGCTGCTGTTTCTGCATCTCTTCGGTCATGCGCTGCATCTCCTCAAGACGCTTCTGGAACGAGCTTTTCTTCTGGGGCGTATTTTTATGTTTGGCATCGTAAGCAGCCATACGGGCACGCACTTTCTTCTCGCTGGTGAACTTGCGGATGAGAACCATCTGCAGCATGGTGATGCTCAGCGAGCAGAAATAGTAGAGGTTCAGCCCTGCAGCCATGCTGTTGAACATAAAGAGCATCATGAAAGGCATAAAGTACATCATGAATTTCATGCCAGGCATGCCTGCATTCATATTTTGTCCCTTCATGGTGTACCACGTATAGAAGAACTGCATACCGAACATCAGCAGGCAGAACAACGAGATGTGGTCGCCATACAGCGGGATGTTGAATCCCAAATCCAGAATGCTGTCGTATGTGGACAAGTCATCGCACCACAGGAACGATTTCTGGCGAAGCTCTATAGCCACAGGATAGAACATAAACATAGCCGTCAGTATGGGCATCTGAATCAACACCGGCAAACAGCCTGCCACGGGGCTGTATCCCGCCTTCTTCTGCATCCGGGTCATCTCCTGCTGCTTCTGCATGGCCTGCTCCGGATTGGGGTACTTCTTGTTCAGTGCCTCCATCTCAGGCTTCAGTATGCGCATAATGGCCGAGCCCTGATAAGACTTGAAGGTCAACGGGAAGAGCACAAGTCTCAACAGTATTGTGAACACTATGATAATGATACCATAGTTCCAGTTGAATGTCTCCAGGAAGTTGAACACCGGGATAATCAAATAACGGCTCACCGCTTTCGAGAATATCCACCATCCCAGAGGCAGCATCTTTTCGAAACCACGGTGCATGGCATGCAAGTCGCGGTATTTGGTGGGACCGAAATAAAAATGCATGCCCATCTTGCAATCCTTGCCGCTGTTATAGGCCAAGCCTATTGTGCTGCTCATGTCGCACAGATAGCTTGCATCCTTGTTGCTCTTATCGGTAGTCTGTGTCAGGTATGCATTCTCAAACGAGCTGTCCGCCACCAGTATGGCGCAGAAGAACTGCTGTTTGAATGCCACCCATTCCACCGAGGTCTTCACGTTCTTCTCTCCGTCGCGGCCACGTCCCACATCGTCCACATCATCCTTGGCGGCCTTGTAGTATATGCTCGAATAGAACTTCTCCGGGTCTTTATTGCGGTTCTTGCTGCCGCGGCTGCTGGCATCCACCTTCTCCTGTCGGTTCATCCGGTTGTGCCACTCAAAATCCATATAGTCGGTGGCTCTCACCACATTCTTCAACCCGTGGAAATTGATTTCGAAGTTCACATCATACTCATCACCCACAACCACATAGTGGAATTCAATATATTTCTCTTCGCTCATGCCGTTGCTGTCGCCCACGTATGCACGGAAGTGCAAGTTCACCGCCTCGTTCGAAGCAACCTCATAAACGCTGTCTGCTGCTATCGGCACCAGCTTTCCGCCATACTCTCTGTAGGGAGTGAAAACCAAGTCCTTGGTGTTTATCACCCTCGTATCCTCAGTCGAGAATATGAGGTTCATATTGTCATCTGCCGGAGTAATGAGCTGCAATGGCAAACTGTCGTAGGTAGTATACTTGCCCAGTATCACCTCGCGCACCTGGGCTCCCATGTTCGAGAAGTTCACCGTCATCAACTCATTTTTCACCGTCACATTCACCGTGTCGCCGTAGGCACTGCCGTTAAACACACCCATGTCGCCACGCTGGTTCATCTGCAGCTGACGTTTTGCTGTTGTGTCACCCTGCGCGGCCAAGCTGTCGAGGTGAGCCTTCACCGCAGCCACACTGTCGGCATACGCCACGCTGTCGGCATACGCCTTGCGAATCGAATCATTCACGCGCTGGCGCTCGGCAATCTCCTCCTTGCTGGGGGCCACCCACCACATGTATCCAACAAAAATTGCAAATATTAGTACTAAACCAATAATAGATTTTTTGTTCATATTGAATTGTTATTCTTTATTTTAAAACTCATTATCGCCTATTCAGCAAGTTTGCAAATTTACGATTATTTTCTCATATCCAAAATATTTTTCTCGAAAAGCGTTCTTTATTCAAAAGAATTGTGTATTTTTGTATTCTCAAATAATATTGTTTTATGATTAGCATTTTTAAACGTATCGCATTGATTTCCTTGATGGTTACACCCGTTCTTTTCTTTGGTTGCAGCCACAATCAGTCCACATCCGAACCCGTTTTTGATACCATAGTTCTCGAACCGGAGCCCGAACCCGAACCGGAACCCGAGCCTGAAGTAATCGAAACACCCGTAACAAAACCCGTCACCCACAACGTCACTCGCAAGGAACCCGCCAAACAAGAGGTACTCTATATCTCTGGCCACGGGGCCAACGGCCGCGTATGGGGACACATCACCATGAAAGGTGACAAGGGCACCGGCAGCGTGACCGACGAACACGAGAACGCCCTCTCCGTCACCTGCACCCGCAAAGGCGAAGAGCTCATCTGCTACGACCAGAACAGCCGCCAGTACATCTTCCGCCTCTGACGTCCCCCGCTCTTCCCCTTCTCCCCCAACCCATAGCATAGACACACCTCACCTCCGCCACCCGGCATCATATCTATGCACCTCACAACAGCACATCAATAAACAATTAGATAACAACCCCTAAACTCAACTATTCATAATGAAATCCATCCAGGAACTCCAAACTATCGCCACCCAGGTCCGTCGCGATATCCTTCGAATGACCACTGCCGCCAAATCAGGTCACCCCGGCGGCTCGCTTGGCACTGCCGACTGGATGACTGCCATGCAGTTCAACATCCTTAACCAAGACCCCGCCCACTTCACCATGGACGGCAACGGACAGGACATGCTCTTTGTCTCGCAAGGCCACATCACCCCTGTAATCTACAGCACCATGGCCCGCCGCGGCTTCTTCCCCGTCGAGGAGCTTAAAACCTTCCGCCAGTTCGGCACACGTCTGCAAGGCCACCCCTCCACCGAACACGGCCTGCCCGGCATCCGTATGGCCAGCGGCTCCCTCGGCCAAGGGCTCAGCGTCGGCATCGGCGCCGCACTCGGCAAGAAAATGACTGGCGACAAATGTCTCGTCTACACCCTCCACGGCGACGGCGAGTTGCAGGAAGGCCAGATATGGGAAGCCGTCATGTTTGCCGGTGCCAAACACGTCGACAACCTCATATCCACCATCGACTACAACCACCAGCAAATCGATGGCACCACACAACAAGTCATGGATCTCGGCGACCTCAAAGCCAAGTTCGAAGCCTTCATGTGGACAGTAGTTGTCATCAACAACGGCAACGACATGCAGCAAGTCATCGACGGCATGGCCAAAGCCAAATCACTTACCGGCCAAGGTAAACCCGTGTGCGTCATCCTCACCACCGAGATGGGCTACGGTGTCGACTTCATGCAAGGCATCAACAAATACCACGGCTCCGTCCTCTCTGCCGACGACCTTCCCCGTGCCCTTGCCCAATTGCCCGAAACTGAGCTCGGCGACTTCTAATCCTCCCCTCAACCCTATCGGCAGGAAAGGAAACGGCCTGACCGCCTCAGAAGCCAGCCCCCCGTCAGTCAATCAAGACAATCACAAAAACAACATCCCGCAGGAGTGTCCTACAACACAACCCCTGCGGGATTTTTTTTCTCGTAAGATTGTTCTATTACAACTGCTTTCTATAAACAGCATCCAATGTTTGACCATCCTTGTCTTTCCATACAAGCCAGCCATTGTTGCTGCTGCCAATGCAGAAGTCGGCAGCAGTGCTTGGACTCGAGAAAGTTTTGTCTGACTCCAATTCCAACTTATCGCCATTGCTGACAGTGTATTCCCTGAGTAATTTTTCGCGTTTCTCTTTCCATTTAAACGATGGAACTGTTGTCTTTGCAATGATGCTGCCCTTCAGTACTGTGAATCCATTAACATCATAAAATCCTTTTGCATCGTAACCACGCCCTTTTGTATAGAACAGATGTACTTCTTTTTGTTTGACAACATCAAAGATATTACATCCGATAAAGGATGTGAGAAACTTGACATCCTCAAAGAATCCATCCATGTCGTCCTTTCTGTACTCAGGGAGATTAGGTGCTTTTGGGGTCTGCTTGTTTTCGTTCAAGACGATAGTATTGGACACCTTCGCCTCTACAATTGCCAGATGCTCCAGGTATTGCACATCGGCCTTTGTCATTGCGGCATCTTTGGAAATAAAAAGAAGTGCTTTTTGCCAAAACGTCTTCTTGCTGTCATGGTCTTTCACTCGCTCACGGAAGTTCTCAGTCTCACCAATGTAAGCCTTGGGCTTAGTATCCTCATCTTCTCCAAGAAGAATATAAAACGCGGGTGTCTGCAACTCCGGACGCTCATTCAATATAGAAAGGCTTGACCTAGGAATTACATACATTTGGCATATCTTATTGCTGATGAATACATATTGAGTCCCTTTCGGATCCCCATCTATCAAATATGTTGTTACTGTCTTGCCCATATTTATATCTTATTGTATTCTTCGATTAGATAATTAACTCCAGATAGCATGTCGTCATTCATCGCTTTTAATGATTGGAGATTTATCTCGTATTGTTTTGGAAATTTCTTAAATTCTCTTGCCATCCTTTTTAATCCCTCGGGACATAAACAAGAAGGATTATGTTTCATCTCCACTCCACCTAATGAAGGATAAAAAACATTGAATAAAGGTTCCTTAACCTCTATTCCAAATAATATTTCTACGGCTTCATTGGTAAGTTGAATAAAATACGGGATACGCACAACCCTGTATCCGTTTTGTTTATATATGTTGGTGTTTTTGTCATCCTTAATAATAACTGCAGGATCGGTATAATGTGGCAATCCATCAAATTCAACAATCAACTTTAAACTATCGCTTCTATAATCTGGACGGATTTTATATGACACATTATTGTGCAGTCCAAAAGCTTTATTATGAATCCAATCTGTAGTATTAGGAAATATAACTTCTAGATACTTATCCAAACCTGTACGATGCAAACCCGTTAATGGATCTTTCCCCGACGCATTGTCAGAATGTTCCCTTAGAAACCCCCATTCGCTATTACTTTTATTGACACTTGAATCTGCTATATATTCCATATCGCCTATCTTAATATGTCTGTTAGTTTATTCAGAAGCACTCTAAACCCTGCCACATCAGTTGCCGTGGCCGAATTCTTGACAAAATCTGGTAATAGTTTTTGTTTTAGATCATTCTTTACGGGAGGGAAATGATTGAAAACTTCATTTGCTACAAATACTGTATTTATTTCATTGATTGTCAAATTCCGTAACATATCATTGTCAAAATAATCTTCTATAATAAAATCAGATTGATCTCCGCGATTATTGGGCAACATCAAGACATACGAATTGAGCTTTAATGAAGCCAAAGTCCGTTCATTTATAAAGTCCTCTTTTTTTAGCTGGTCTATTCCTATTAGTTTTTTTGCACAAGTTAATCCTGAGTTGTCACGGTCCACCAAAACAATTATCTTCCTCCCATCGATATCAGGAATGTGCAATAACAAATCTTTAACACATTCATGATCGGTCCCTCCGACTGAAATGAAAACAGTATTGTTTTCTAATATTGGATAATCTGGAGACAAAAGCGATATTGCCTTTTGTATATAAGTACAATCCGTTTTCCCCTCGGTAATAACGATATGTTTTGTGGAAAATAACAAATAGAATAATTGTTCATCGGGAAGAAGTATTTTTGCCGCGTCAAATTGGTTGTTAACACTACTTCCAACACCATGATTTAAGAACTTAATAGAATCTTTTGTAGAAATGTATTTACATATCGAAGGAGAATGTGTTGTGAAAATAGTCTGTCCATTATAATGTTCTATTGTTTCTAGTATCTTTTTTTTGTACTCTATGTGGACATGCGCATCAGGTTCATCTAATAGGACAAGAGTGTTATCATCACCAAGTATTTGTGTGATACATGCTATTAGTATCATCTTTTTCTCCCCTTCGCTTAACGAGTCAAATTCAAAAGTCCCCAGATTAATAGTAATATCGGTGATTATTTTATCCACTGGCAGTCTAGGACTTTTTTTAGGCATTGAAAGAAAATACAAATAGTAGAATATCAATTTGTCTTCTGTTAAATCTGTATGAATCGTATTCCCTAATCCGAAGTCACGTAGCTCTTCAAGTGGAATATCATTTGATCCATATTGCCCCTTTACTCTATCTATCCAATTATATGCATCATGAGGCTGAGGGTTGCCAATTTCATTATATGCAAACTGAACCGTAACATTCTTCACATCAATATGAAGCACATTTTTTACAAAGTCTACAACATCTCTATCCAATGAAAATAACAATGAAATAATTGCTATCTTCCAACAATATTTATTTATATACAATGTTTGAGGAACATATTCTTTGCCATGAAGTGCCTCACTAAAGAATTTCATATAATATGGCTTATATGCCATGTTCCACAATCTTAAGTCTTCACCGCTATAACATGCAATTACCGAAGAAGGAAAGAGATTGTCTTTCTTATCAAGGGTAATAATATTATTATTTTCATCAAGTGTAGCACAAGAATATGGTTGTCCATCTATTTCGTAAGAGATTATATATCCATCAACATTATTCTGTATGGAATGTTCTATACCAAATAACTCATCAAAAATTAGACTAATTGCCTCCAGCAAATTACTCTTACCTGAACCATTTAAACCAATAAGTGCGATATATCCAGTATTATTGGAAAAGTCGAATTTTTGATCATGGATATTTTTATAATCCTTGATATATAAATATTTAATGCGAAACATATAATTATTCAAATATTGTTTGTTCAAATTGTTTAATAGCTGCGGTTCTAGTAGTATCAGCAAGCGATCGTAATGATTTTATTTGCTCCTTTAATACCTTAATATGTGCCACGATTTCGTTCTGTAAATCCAGTGGAGGCAGTGGAATCTGTATCTTTTGTAAATCTTTATTGGTAATAGCGGGATATAATGCCCCCGTCATATAATATTCAAATTGCTTTGTTGCGACTTCGGTCATCAGAAATTCATACAAAAAATGCAAGTTATATCTGGCATCTGGTGCAATTACTTGGAAACCAGAAGAACATACACTGTTTGCATATTCGTCAGTAACTATAGCAAAGCGTTTGAGATATGGGCGAGTTGTTCCGATAATCAAGTCATTTGTTTGTATTGTTTGAGTTGCTCTGCTTGGAGCTTTATTTGTCGCTAATGTTTGGGATTTTGTTATGCCATATAATGGACTGACATCACCTAGCTCAACATACGGAAACGTTTCTCCTATTTTTCTCCAAGTACGAGTGACAAAGTTATAAGCAACTCCCAATGATACAATTGGATATTTTGCATGTTTTAACATGCTAAAAATACTATTTGTTACATTATAAATATCCCATCTGTCTGACAAATCTTTATTATTTGCAAAATGTAGATACTTATAATTATTATTTACATGTTTTTTGGTTGATTGAGTTTTGTTAAGCCCTAACTCTTCCAACAAATAAGTTTCGATAGATTTATTTATTTTCGCTGCTCTTTGCTCATATTGTTCTGCCATCAAAATGGAGTCCTTGTAATCTGCAACTATCGCATTTTGCTCTTCCAATGAAGGTAGCGGAATCTGCATATTCAAAAACTGCTTAACATCTATTCTTTGCCGATTTGTTGTGCCACGACTACAGCTTTGTGCAAATCTAATAAAGGGTTTTGTACTCGATAGCAGCTGTAGATATGAAGGATTCAATTTCTCTTTATCAACATCAAATACTGGGAAATCTCCCGTTACCACAGCTCCGATCAAGTCTTCGGAAACAATTCCGAATGCGCCATTACGAGCATCGATTTTTGACATGATGAATTGGTCCGAGGAAACAACGAATTGTTTTTTTGTTCCAATATCCTTTCCATATTTCAAGTCGCGCAATACGGCACCGCCCCCATTTGTTTTAAGGGTGATTTGTTTGTATTGGGTACTGTCATCAATGTCAATCATGGTCTTGCATCTTTCTATAACACTACCAATATTGACCATTGGGAACCTGTGAGTAAAGCCCATATTTATCCCCAATAGATGGCTTACACTCCAATTCACCAAGTTGCTGAATCTTACAAAATGCAAATAATTGTACTTGGTATTTTCCATCATTATTTGCTTTTTACATTATAAAAAATTTCAGGCTCAGCTACAATGTTGTCTGCCACTCTGAAACGAAAAACATTACCATCCTCAGAACATCTATATTGGGTTTCTTTTATAGGAACATCCCAAAGGTTCCTCTCTTTGCGGTAGGAAGTGTACTCTTCTGCAAGCGGCTTGAGTTCGTTTTCAATTTCTGCTCCTGTGGTACTAATTCCTGCTTTTTGGACTTTGGCAAAAGGTATTTCATAATCAAACTTTTCTTTTATTATCTCTTTGACTTCAATAGACGCTTGTTCAACAATCTTTTTCTTCCTGGCATTCAGTTCATTCTTTCTCTCTTTCGGTAGCGCATTTTTGCCTCGTAAGGAAAGTTGCTCTTCAATTGTTACTAGCTCTTTAGAGTATTTCGCATTCGTTGTTTCTGTCGCACTATTCTTTATTTTTTCGTATTCAGAGGATTCTTCGTCTGTAAATTTCTTGAAGAACAAAAGGCTTGGCTTTACAGTTGCGCCTGATGCAATAAATACATCTTGTGGAATGGAAACAATGAGCAGTATTTTAGCTTTGCCCTCCACGAACTCACGTGCTTTCTGGATGTTTGTGCCATTCAGTACTCCCTCAGGCAATACGATTCCCATTCTGCCACCAGGTTTAAGTAAATTCAAGCATCGCTCAATAAAAAGAACCTCTGTCAGACCGTTGTCTATCTTATAAAGGCTCAACAATGACTTTCCCACATTGTCATTTACCTGTTTTAGTGCCTGAGTATATGCATCACCATAACGTTCTTTATACACAGCAATTTTCGCTTCATCAGTGAACTTGTCAGCTTCTGTTATTTTCAGATCTTTCTCCACTCTTGAGCCAAAAGGAGGGTTGGTCAGAATGACATCAAATCGATTCTCGAAAATACCATTGACGTTTAAAAGCCCATCGTGGTGGTGCACTCCACCATGACCATCGCCATGCATTATCATATTCATCTTGGCAGTTCGTGCCATGCGCGGATTTGCGTCGGTGCCATAGATACAATCGAAAGACAATGAGCGTAAGCGCCCTTTCTCGTTGTTGATATTCAGTTCCTCGTTCAGATATGAGAACATTCGTGCCACCTCAGAATCAATTTCTTGTTTCTTCTTGGTAGGCATCTTTTCGTAGTCATCTCCATAAAGCTGTTCTTTGAGGGATTCTTTCTGCTTTTTTATGTCCTTTTCTATCTTTTCACGAACATATTCAAAGGCTTTAATTAAAAATCCACCACTACCACAGCAGGGGTCACAAACCAATTCACCCTCTTGTGGATCAAGTATTGAAACCATAAAATCCACGATGGTTCTGGGTGTGAAAAATTGTCCTAATTCACCGCGGAATGTTTTCCCAAGGAATTTTTCAAATGCAATACCCTTTACATCGTCGGAAGTAGTTGACAAGTTATATATCTCAAGTTCCTTTACGATTTGTTCAAAACTGTTCTCGCGAATCTCTATTTTAGCATTATCATCGAAGAGATGGTCGTTTGCAAATTGTAGTTTAGTCTTTTCGAAAAGGTTCTGATAGAATGGAATGGCATTAGTGACACCCATTTCTTTATTCAATTTTTCATACTGCTTTCTGTTTTCGACAAATCTTTCTTTGGAGAATATCTGACCTTCTTCGTTTTCGCGTTCATAACGAATTTTGATAAAGAGGATTTTGCTTATCTCGTCAAAGGCGGCTTCAGGAGAAAGCTTATCATTATTGCGGATTATGTTGTGACATTTAAACAGAAGGCGAGAAAACTCATCCCGAGTAAATTTCTTAGTCTGTATTAATAACTTGTCAATTTCTTTTTGGTTATTGGCTTGAACGGCATTGGGTATATCAACTATTTCATCCAGTTTGTCGGGAATCTGACCTTTGACAATCTTAAAAATACGTGTCTCTTTCAGATTAGTCGTCACAAAGAAATCAGCATGAGCCCAGGAAGCATAATTCATTCCTTGGTAGTAGTCTTCTTTCCGTATGGTGACAGACTCGGCCTTGCACTCCACAACAATCAAAGGGTACTTTTTGTTTTCTTTATCCTCATGACTACGCCATACAACAATATCTGCACGTGCAGCACCTTGTCCTCGTTGTGAATTGGAAACTTGGATTTCCTGGTCCATTTGGTCAAGGGAATACTTATAACTATCAACCAAACGGCAAATGTATTTTTGCCGCACCTCTTCTTCTGGTTTATTTACCAACCATTTGTCTTTGAGAGGGGCATATATATTGTTGTCTTTTATCTGAATTTCCATAATTGCTATTAAGTATTATTGCCTTTTCTTATTAGTCGGCAATCCTTTAAACACCTTTTCTTTTATTAAATTTCCATCATTGTGTTTGTTGTACTTCAAGTTGTAATTTTTACATAAAATCCAGTAACAAATTAGTTCATTTCAATAGATTTAAAGCGTTGAAACAACAGTGCAGAATTGTTATGTATCCATCATCGCGAAACCCAACCCCTGTCAGCGATAAGAATATACATAATTATTGTCATTCAGTTCTATTTTGACGGATACACTAACTTATTCATTTAATTCTCAATAATGCGTTTCTATTGCCAAAAAACTTTTTTCAACATGCAAATATACGCATTTTTTTCGACACAGAAGTCTTTTTACATAAGATTTTTATTTAAATATGCACAAATCAGTGGCTTTGTTATGATAAACCAGTTGCTAATAGGTGTCAAAAATCAACCCTCTTTGCCCTTTTAACAATTAATATATCGAATCTTTTCTGATATAGGTGGGTTCTTTTTATTTGTTTTCGTGTCGCGTCCCTTTCGGGACGCATTCCTTTGCCTCAGACAATCACCGCACTGCGTACGGTGTTATTCATATCTCACCCCTCCGGGGTGATTATCTATAGCATTTGCACATGTTGTATTGTCCAAACAAACAGAATGGGTATTCAATCAAAATCAACATCAACACATTCCGAACCCTATGTTGGGCGGAGTCACCTATCACCATAACACTCACGGCAACCCTGCCTTATGCTTCACGCGACAATATTTTTGCAATATGGGTGATTTTTCGTATCTTTGCAAACTGATTCAGAGAATAAAATGATACGCAGACTGTTCATACTATTGTTTTTGATTGCATTAGGTGCCGGCGGAGGCATTGCCCACGCACAGAAAACCACTTCCGCACCCGACAAGACCCGCATTCTTATCATTCTCGACTGCTCGCAAAGCATGTGGGACCGCTGGCAGAGCAACACCAAAATCAAAATCACCCAACAAGTACTTCTGCGCTGCCTCGACAGCCTGCAGCAACAACCCAACATCGAAGTGGCCCTCCGTGTGTTCGGGCACCTCAACAAAGAATCGTTTGCTTCCCGTCTCGAAGTACCCTTCGAGGCAAATAACTACCACAAACTGCAGGACAAAATCAAAACCCTAGTCCCCAATGGAGGCGTCACCGCCGCCTCGGCCTTGACCAGCGCCCTCAACGACTTCCCCGCCGACAACCACGCCCGCAACATCATCCTCGTCATCACCGACGGCCTCACGGACAGCGAAGACAACATCTGCGACATAGCCCGACAACTGCAACTGGCCGGCACCGTTGCACAGACTTTCATCACCGGTATCGGCAGCCCCGACAACTTCCCCCACCGCCCCGACTGCTCCGTGCAATTCGCCCAACTGCCCAACGAAGAACCATTCTACGAAAACCTTCAACACATCTTCCTGCTCTCCGACCAGAAAGCCCAACTCACTATAGCCCTGCTCGACAGCGAGAAGAAACCCTACGAGACCGATGTCCCGGTGGTGTTCTACGACAGCCACACCCTCACGCCACGCTACACAACACTATACCACTACGGCACCACCGACCCCATCGACACCCTTGTTGTCGACCCCTTCACTAACTACAATATCACCTTCTTCACCACTCCCCCCATCCGGCTCAACAACCGCCACTTCGCCCACGGCCACAACCGCCTGGAAATCTCCGCCCCGCAGGGCAGCCTGCGTCTGCACCTCGAAAACAAACGCACCGCCTTCCCGATGCCAGCCTACACCGTGGTGGTGCGCCGTCACGACGAGTCGGAAATCATAGCCCAACAGCCCCTCAACGCCAAGCGGAGCTATCTCTCAGGGCAATACGACATCGACATACTCTCCCTGCCTCCCATCCACCTCCGCAACATCAAAATACAAAGCGGAGCCGACACCGACCTCCAAATCCCCCTGCCCGGCCAACTGGCTCTCGACAAGTCCAACACACCCTCAACCGGCAGCATCTTCGCCTGCCAACCCGACGGCCTACAACACGTCTGCGACTTAGACCCAGCCTCGAACAACGAACGCATCGTGCTCATGCCCGGCGAGTACCAAATCATACTCCGCCCCCTCGACCAAACCCGCCACACTGCTGTACGTACCGCCCATTTCACCATCCGCTCCGCCCAACAAACCGGCGTCTCTTTCAAATAGCTTTTCCCAAGCCACCTACCACCTCATTCCCCTATCCCATTCATTTACCCCGGGGCTTTTTTTCAGCCTCGCTATCTCTTCACATCTTAGTAAGCACATATCAAGCTTTCCGTAACCCGAAAGGTGAAGAAGGCTTTATTAAGCAGTGAGGTAGGGCTAAAATATAAGCGGAATGGGAACGAAACGGAATGGAATTGGGAGCCAAGAGAGAACGGATTGCGAGGCAAGTGGCTTGGGGAAGGATGGTGAGGCGGCCATTACAGGCAAGAACTCACGACGAAAGGCCGGAACAACTGAACCCGAAACCAGTTCAGTGCCAATAGGGAGTCGGTACTAACCCAACTCAAAGGCATTACGGAGTCAGACCCAAAGCAACTCAAAGACAACACAGAGTCAACACTAAAGCAACTCAAAGACAACACAGAGTCGACACTAAAGCAACTCAAAGGCAACAAGAGCGAGCACAGAGCCAATCTAAAGCCAACGCAAAGGCGGCACAGTGTCCACAGGAACAGATAAAAACACAGAAGCCTTGCCGAAAGGCAAGGCTTCTGGATGATAATACTTATGACTTGTAACGATTAGTCGATGGAGCAACCTCCCAGATGATCCCAATCTTCCTCGTAGTGACCACGCCAGAAATAAACTTCGTGGATGTGGTGGTGACCAGCCCATTCGCAGGTAGAAACTCTGCAGGGTTCACCTTCCATATACTCGTGGGTGTGGTGAACGATAGCATAAGGATCGCTACCATCAATGACCATAACGCGAGCGGGATCGGAAGCATCATGGTGAGGGCAAATAGCAGTATAGGTAGGAGTCTTGCCAGGAACCAGAGTGTCGCGCACAACGGGGATACCGTTGGTTTCAACATTCTTTTTGCAAGCGCTCATGCCAAACGATGCTGCGAATACGATTGCTGCTACGACAGTAAGCAGAAGAATTCTCTTTTTCGTCATTGTTTTAAATTTTTATGCGTTTTTACTTTATTATTATTTTCAACTAAATCATTGAATGCTTGTACACTACAGCGATATTCTGCCGTCTTGTACATCATCATTCAACATTGCAAAGATAGACATTTTTTCTTACATGTAACGATTTTTTGATATTTTTTTGTGTTAAAAAATACAATTGCCTGTATTTCAGTCAATGTGCATCCATTCAATAATCATACTTGTCGCCCAGCAGATTCATCTGGAAGCAGAGGCCGAAGTTCGGGTACTTGAAGTCCTTCAAGCTGGCTTGAAGTCTGAGGTGCCGCCAAAGCACGGCATCGAGCCCCAGAATGAATTCGTTGCCCGTATATTCGGCTATGGCCCTGGCTTGGGGGAAGAAAGCCGGACGGAAGGTAATGCCCCCCACCAACCCGTTCCATTTGGCGTTATACTTGCGATAGAACTGCCTGTAGGCCAGCGTAACGCCAAGCTCGTTGCCCGAAAAGACAAAGTGTTTGGTGGCGGCCACATACCAGTTGAAGAAATAGAGCTGGACATCGCTCCTGTTTTTGTTGAAGGCCGACGTGCCGAAATCGTTACAGCCGATGGCCACCGCGGGGTAGTAGCGTCCTTCCTCCAGCGGTCTGATTTTTATCGATACCGAACGGTCTTTGCGGTGATAATTCCACAGCTGTTCGTCGGCGGCGCTCTTGCGTTTTGTACACACATAGCTGAACTCGATCCAGCGGAACGGGGTCAGCGCCAAGTAGTAATCGTAGGTGTCGTATTTCGCGCCGTTGAACAGAAAGCCCGTGTCGGGAATCATTGCCTTGTTCATATAATGGATACCCAGGAAGGCGTCGCCCTCGTGGTTCATCTCGGCCGACGGCACATGAATCAATCCCGAAAGGCCGGTATATTGCTGGGCGTAGCCGCGTGCGGGCAACAGCCACAGGACGGCCAGCGCTATGAAAAACACATGATGTTTCATTCTGTCTTGCTCTTTTCGTTGATAATAAAGTCGGGTGACATTGAGTGGCTGCCCCATTGCAGCAGCTCGCGGCTGAACCATCCGTCACGTTCGTTCTCTTCGGGGTCGGTCTTGTACATGCGGTTGCCCGTGGTGTTGGTCATCACGCTGTATGCTATCCTGAAGTTGGACGCGGGGCGGAAATTCACCACTCTGCGGGTGCGGTGATAGGGCGGCAGCATAACCACCACCTTGAAGCCGGCATCATAGCCGAAGTCGTGGCTCCAATGCCCGTAGACCGACACAGTGGAATGGCGGAAGTGGCGCATGGCCTCGGCCTCGCAGCCGAAATCCTTATAGACATAGGTGCCCACCACACCGCGCAACTGGGTATTCCACTTGCTGAGATAGATGTCGCCGCCCACGGTCCCGACAAAACGGTCGGGTGCCGTAATACGCCAGAAGTGGTCAGTGTTCAGCCAGCCCACATATCCGCCTTGTGCCTCGAGGGCGAACCATTCGGCCAGCGGCAAGAAGAGTTTGACATCCAGACCATAGCGGTCCATGCTGAACAGACCCGCCGTAGCCTTGCAGTAGAGGCTGCCCAAACGCAACTCCTTGCTCACGGCAAAGTTATTGAACTTGAAGCCATTGCCGTAATCGCCATACTGGTTCACGATAGGCACGAACACCTGTCCCGTAAGGGACCAGTTGTTACCCATGTCCCAGCGAAAACCCGGGGTGAGGTTTATCAAAAAATCGTATTGACGCTGGTAGTAAACATCCCTGAAATTGAAATTCAACCCCATAAAGATATCCACTCCCGGCGTAGGCGACTGGCATTGTGCCGCCTTGGGGAACTGCCCCACAAGCAGCAACACCATCGCCGCCACAAGGGGAATGCGGCGCGAGTGCTTTCTGCGATAATCTATTGCAACCATAATGTAGCTATTTAATCGGGTGCAAATATACGTTTTTTTCCTCAATTGCCAATCATATACTTCACTTTTCTTTCGGCAAAGCCGGGGACGATGTCCGCATCAGGTTCACTTACAAAACATTCCATCCACACCCTCACCAACAGCACAACACAGCGGAAAAGGCATCAGAGCGGTGCTGCACCGCAAAAAAAACAGCATGGAAGAGCGAACCTACACCGAACCTACAGCGAACCCTCGCACCCCGTTGCAGGGAGCAGCGAGAAAAAATAAATAACGCGGCAATAATAAAACCGCCAATTCCGCGTTAAAATGTAAATAGAAACAAATATTAATATTAAAAAAAATAATCTCCTGAGTACAAACGCCTATGAGAAGAAGAATACTACTTATTGTGATTGCAACCCTGACAATAGCCGCCTGCGGGCACAACAGGCAAGGCCTCAGTTTCAATCCCAATAACGGCCGCGAGGCCGAACTCACCATGCCCGACGGCCGGGTGGTGAAATATACAGCCTACGAGCATCTTGTGTATGTCAGAAACGTGGAGGACACCGCATATCAGTACATGAATGTTTATGTGCCCGAAGGGGCTGGCAAGGATGCCCCCATACTGCTGCGCACCTACATAGGTGGATATATGGCCGCCAAAGCGCGTGCACCCCAGGCGGGCGACGCCACCGGACGGGCACTGCTGGAGGGATACGTGGTGGCCATTCCCGGCGCACGGGGACGGAACTCGGTGCAGGACAACGTGTATAACGGACGGGCACCGCAAGGGTTGCTCGACCTGAAGGCCGCCATACGCTATTTACGCTTGTTCGACCGCGTGATGCCGGGCAACGCCGAGCGCATCATCGTTGACGGCACCAGCGCAGGCGGCGCGATGTCGGCCCTGGTGGGAGCCACAGGCAACCATCCCGCCTACGAGGAGATGCTGCAGGCCATGGGAGCCGCCAAAGAGAAGGACGATGTGTTTGCCGCCGTGTGCTATTGCCCCATCACCGACCTCGAGCACGCGGACATGGCGTATGAATGGCTGTTCAACGGAACGTCGAGCCGCCAAAAGAACGCCACGATGCTGCCCATCAGCAACCAACTGAAAGAGCAATTCCCACAATATATCAACAGCCTGAACCTGAAGGACTGGAACGGCAACCCCGTGACGGCCGACAACTATATGGAGCTGCTGCGGAGCGAGCTGATACGCTCGGCACAGACAGCAAAGAACGCCGGCGCGGACATCAGCGACACACTGGGATTCTCGTTCAACGAAGAACGGATGGGAGGTATGCCCCCAATAAACGGCGGGAAGAAGATGGCGATGCCGGCCATGCGTGCACCGCAGCCACAGCGGGGAGAATATGTGGTGGGGCTGGACATGCAGCGGTATCTGAACTATGTGGCCAGCACACAACCGCTGAAGACCGCACCCGCTTTCGACACGAAGGGAGTGTTGGGACAGCTGGCCTCGGCCGAGAACGAGGAGTTTGGCGGAAAGGACGGCAGCAGTGTGAACTTCACCGTGTTCAGCGCTTTCAAGAACGGCACCGACCTGTCCAAGGAGGTGATAGACAACGTCTATCTGATGAACCCGATGAACTTTATCGGCAACGAGGGGAAGGAGACCAAAAACCCGAAGGACAAAAACAGCCACAAAGTGGCCCCCCACTGGTATATCCGCCACGGGGCGAGAGACCGCGACACGGGATTCCCCGTGCCGCTGAACCTGGCACTGAAGCTGAACGAGGCGGGATGCGACGTGAACTTCCTTTTTGCCTGGAACCGACCGCACAGCGGCGACTATGCGCTGGACGAGCTGTTTGCCTGGCTGAGAGGCATCATGTAAAGGATATTGTCATGAAGAGTTACGAGATAGGCAGAAGTTATTTGAGAGAATAGTGGTCGGACTGGTCGGACTAGTCAGACTAGTCGGACGGGTCGGACTAGTCGGACTAGTCCGACAGACAGCAAACAACAACAAAACAACTAAAACAACAAATAAATATTACAAGCAATGAGCAATGACCCAAAGCCTTTTTTGAAGACGCTCGGCGGATACCGCAAGCTGCGGGTGTACAAGGTGACGGAGATGATTTGCGACATCACATATCACTTTGCGCATACCTACCTCGACAAGGGCGACCGCACCATAGACCAGATGGTGCAGGCAGCGAGGAGCGGCAAACAGAATATCGCCGAGGGTAGTGAGGCTGCCACCACGTCGCGCGAGACGGAGATAAAGCTGACCAATGTGGCCAAAGCCAGCTTGGAGGAGTTGTTGGTGGATTATGAAGACTACTTGCGGCAGCACAATCTGACACAATGGAAGAACGGACACCCACGATACGAGCCCATGCGCGAGTACGCCCGAGGCGAAAGGATATATGCAGAGTATCCGACCCTATTGCAGAAGATGAGCGACGAGGAACTTGCAAACCTCTGCATCACACTTACTAACCAAGCAACATATATGCTCCGCCGACTGATAGAGAAGCAGCAACAGCAGTTTCTACAAGAAGGCGGCGTAAGAGAACAAATGACCCGAGCAAGAATAAACTACAGGAATAATAACACAGAGTAAACTGAGTGGTCGGACTTAGTCGGACGGGTCGGACGGGTCGGACTAGTCGGACTAGTCAGACTAGTCAGACGAGTCCGACCAATAAAAAAGAATAAACAACAAAACATTAATATTATGACTCACTACGAAAAACAATCAATGAAAGAGTTGCGTGCCGGTATGGGCGAAGGCCTTGTTGAGGCTGGCCGCAAGAACGAGAATGTCGTCGCCCTGAGCGCCGACGTGAAAGGCAGCGTCAAGATGGACGGCTTCGCCAAGGAATTCCCCGAGCGCTTTGTGCAGTGCGGCATCGCCGAGGCCAACATGGTCGGCATCGCCGCCGGCCTGAGCCTCTGCGGCAAGGTGCCCTTCATCGGGGGCTTCGCCGAGTTCGTCACCGGCCGCGTCTACGACCAGATACGCCAAGTGCTGTGCTACAGCAATAAGAACGTGAAGATTTGCGGCTCGCACGCCGGCATCTCGCTCGGCGAGGACGGCGCCACGCACCAGACCATGGAGGACATCGCCCTGATGAAGGTGCTGCCCAATATGACTGTGCTGGTGCCCGCCGACTTCAACCAGGCCAAGGCCGCCACGCTGGCCGCCGCCGAGCATGTCGGACCTGTGTATCTACGCCTCGGACGCTCGAAGATGCCCTGCTTCCTGCCCGAAGGGGAGAAGTTCGAGATTGGCAAGGCCCAGCTGCTGAGCGAGGGCACGGACGTGACCCTCTTCGCCTGCGGCCACCTTGTGTGGGAAGCCCTGCAGGCCGCCGAGATGCTCGAGAAGGTCGGCATCAGCTGCGAGGTCATCAATATACACACCATCAAGCCGCTCGACGTGGAGGCCATCGTGGCCAGCGCCAAGAAGACCGGCGCCGTAGTCACCTGCGAGGAGCACCTCTTCAACGGCGGTCTCGGCGACAGCGTGGCCCAGACTCTCGCCCTCCATTGCCCTACCCCAATGGAGTATGTGGCCGTGGACGACAAGTTTGGCGAGAGCGGCACGCCCGACGAGATGCTCACCAACTACCACCTCCGCGCTACCGACATTATGGCCAAGGTCTATGCCGTCCTGCAGCGTAAGCCCGGTGCCCCCAAGCAACGCTACTGCCAGAGCTGCGGAATGCCGCTGACCGATGAGGTCACGAGCGACAATCCCGACTACTGCAAGTACTGCTTCGCCGACGGCAAGTTCACACAGGAGTGCACCATGGAGCAGATGATAGACTTCTGTGTCCAGTTTGTCGACGATTTCAACAAGAACACGGGCCAGCACCTCACTGCCGACGAGTACCGCGAGCAGCTTCGCCAGTACTTCCCGCAGCTCAAGCGCTGGCAGAAGAAATAACCTCTGGGCTACATTGAGGCGCGGCGGCTTGCCGCCGCGCCTCAACAAAACCCCGTAGAAAAAAAAATGATGCATAACAATCCATGTAAAGGTATATGAAGAAAGCAATCATTACTCTCGCTATGCTGTGCGTCCTCGGAATGATGACCGCCTGCATGAGCGGAACAGCAAACGACTCCGCCACAACAGTTGAAATAACGTGGGCAACTATCGAGGACAAACTGGCTAACAAAATCCCGCTGGACGAGAATGACTGTCTGTTCATACTTACCGACTCAACACTGGACGAAGGCCACAGCGAGGGTGTAGGCAACTACCTCTTCAATTACTTATGCGGATATCCCAAATCCAACAAGTTGTTCACAAACGCACAAAAGAACTTCTCCAGCGAAGAGGGTAACCAGAAACTAATAAGCCTCATGGACCTGATGTCAATAGACATTGCATTGGCTGAATACGAGAACTATGAAGAATTCCTTGACGATTTCCCTATGTTCAAAGGGTGTAAAGGCGCAGAGGAAAAGTTCAAAAGTATCGAAGACAATATGTAATAAGGGGACTTCTATTAATTGCCTCGAAGAGGCACACTCTCAATAACCCCGCACGTAGTGTGGGGATAATAAGCAACATAGAAACAGCGTCCCGGAGGGACGCGCTCTCAAAAGAGAATTTCTAGAAGTTGCCATAATGTAATGACTATATACAATGAACACAGACATGCAATACTCCACTACCGAGAAAGCGATGAAATACACAAATCCCAAAAGCAGGATAAGCATCATTTTTAGATACTTGATGTACTCGATTGCATGCGTTCTAGTCGTTGATGTATTTGCGGGTGCAACACTCTTGGACCATCTTACCATTAAACAGATTGTACTTTATGCAATACCCTCAATGCTCCCCTATGTTGGGGTGATGGCACTTCCGCTAACATTGTGGTACGGCGGTAGTCGAATTACATCTATCGAGTATGACAATGACAACAAAACTCTAAGGCTGTGGCATTACAACTGGCTATTTCGCCCAAAGCAAAAAGAGATACCCCTGTGTGATTTGGATTATTGGGATTTTCATATTCTAGCACCTTTCTTGTTCTACATTATTACAGTAATACAGATATCTGACACTAGGCGCAGACGTACACTTACTTTCACAAGTGGATTGGGCTGGAAAAGGAAACAAGTAGATGAAATCGCAAATAAACTCAGAGAGATAAAAGAGGCTGCCACGAGTCGTTAATTAACCATTATACACATAGCAGTCTTCTGCGGCTCGTCGCTGCCGACAAAACATAATAAAGAATCAATACTATCGTTATTATTATGACTAAAGACAGAAATGGAATCAACCTCACCAACAGTGAGGAGCACAAGAGCCTCATCGACTCGATGTCGCCGTTCCTCGACAACGGAAAGCCAAAGCTCGGCATCTTCTGGTACGACTTAGCCAACCAGTCGCTCTTCGGCGTAGAGAAGATAGATGCCGAGCAGGCCACCTTCGTCAACGGCCGCGCCACCATAGGGAAGTTGCACAAGACCTACTGGCAGAAACAGCACCACCGTGCCGAAGCCAAGGGCAACACCCGCTCCATCTTCTACCAAGAGCACAACTACACGCTTATTCCCCGAGGCCGCATCTTCCTCGACGAGAAGACCGACCGCTTCTACGTCTGCGTCGGTAGTTGGCTGCACGACGGCGTAGCTGGCCACGAAGTGGATGCCGAGAAGCTGCACGAACTGATAGAGGATGAGTTCAACCTACCCGTGGACTTCGAGTTTGTTGTCGACTATCACTGGGACCTCGGTCACGGCTGGTCGGAGGAACTGTTGTGACTCAATCCCCGCTCACGAGCGCGGTGAAAATGCACGAATATTCTTTTCATTACCACAAGAAACAATGCTGCAACTGAACAAAGTACATCACATCGCCATCATCTGCTCCGACTATCGGCGGAGCCTCGAGTTCTACACATGTGTCCTCGGCTTGCGCGTCCTCGCCGAGCACTACCGCGCCGAAAGGCAATCGTACAAGACCGACCTGGCCCTGGGCGAGGATTACGTCGTCGAGTTGTTCTCGTTTCCCTCGCCACCACCGCGGCCGACACGCCCCGAAGCCACGGGGCTGCGCCATCTGGCCTTCGAGGTCGACGACATCGATGCAGCGGTGAACGAGCTGGACCGTCTCTCCATTCCGCACGAGGCAATCAGGACGGACGAATATACCGACCGCCGGTTCCTCTTCCTTCAAGACCCCGACGGACTGCCAATCGAGCTCTACGAGAAATAACGCGGTGAAAATGCAGAAATGAAACAACAGATTGCACAGAAACAATAAACACAGACACAAATGGACAATCAAAAGAAAATGACGGTAACGATCTTCAAGGTAAAGGAAATGGACTGCCCGAGCGAGGAGAACATCATCCGGATGAAGCTGGCGGAGCTGGGCGACGACATCGCGTCGCTCGACTTCGACCTGAGGAAGCGCA
>Ga0247611_10001301_pt1 | contig 45147 bp, 78 predicted proteins | sample 177DNAGHGhighgp2_FD_192422 | JGI IMG/M metagenome (GOLD analysis project Ga0247611, IMG submission 192422) | Sheep rumen microbial communities from Palmerston North, Manawatu-Wanganui, New Zealand - 1770 DNA GHGhigh gp2 | ecosystem: Host-associated > Mammals > Digestive system > Stomach > Rumen... | reverse complement strand
GAAAGTTCAATCTTGAATGGGAAGCTTTCATCTTTTTTTGCTTTTTCCAAATCAATGATAGGAAGAAGATTAGCTGTGTCCCATTTTGTTGTCTTTCCAAAAGATATTTTTATATCACCAAGTTTTAATGACCCCATCAATGGTTTTTCTACTTGTGATAAAATTTTTTCTTCAACTGCAAGTCTTTTTTCTTTTGCTGTATTTTCAGCTTCCTTTAATGACTTCCATTGAGCTACTAAAATTTCTAATTCTTTATCCATAAAAAACCTCTTATTTAATAACAATTTCATAAGTTTTTACATGACAGAAATCATATTCTGCATTTCTGCATAATTTTTGAGCAAGCATTTCTTTATAAACAGAAATACTTATAATTACTATTGCTGTTGCAACAAAAACTGCTACAAAAGGTTCTGGATGTGTTTTTATAAAGTTTAATATTTTTTTCATTTTGTTCTCCTTTAAGGGGCGAGGCTATTCGGGTTATTAGTTTTAGCGAGAAGAGGGGAAAGTGAATAGCCTCATAATTTTTTCTTTCAACCTCTTCACATAAACCTTATTATATTTTTAAACTTACCACTGTCAACATCTTTTTTAAATTTTTTTATATAAAAGTAAAATATTTTATTAAAAAGGCACAAAATCATTATCTTTTTGGAAACATTCGCAACCGTTTTCAAATATCTTTTCAGGTGGTGTAAGTCCATTTAATGAGCATTTACCCATGTGAAAAAATTTACAAGTATAACAACTTGGTAAAACTGATTGTTTTTTGATTCTTTCAATTTCAAGTTGTATTTCATCTCTCTTTTTATATAATTCATTAAGATAAGCCTCTTGTTCCAAATAATTCATATTACTCCTCCATTAGTTTAGTTATTGTATAAAAACCTTTTTCTTTACGAATCTTTACTTTCTTATATTTATGGTTCAAATCATTTAAACGAATATAAGCCTCGTTAGTATTCATTGGAGCTTTTGAGCCAAATAAAGCAATCCAGTTAAGAATCGAATTCTTTTTTAACCAACCTTGATCATCAAAGAAGAAAAACTTCCTTGCTGTAATAATAAGGTTTGAAACGGATAATTCAATAAACCATCTGTTATTCTTGTTTTTCTTTATAACATTCCAATTTGCTATCAACATATCCTTATCTTCTTCATCAAAAGATAACAATTTCCCTGTTGCAGCATTGAGATTATGCCTGAAAGGAAATACATATCCACAAGCAGGACAAGATGTTTTTCTTGGATGCATACAGAATCCACATTCTGGACACTCTTTAACTGGTGTATTTCCCCCAGATTTCTTTGGGCGAATCGGCGCTGTCTGTAAATCTGGATCATCAATAAAACCATGTCGGTTTATATTTCCGCCGTAGTCCAAAACAAGGAAGTCCTTCTTTCCTTCATAAGTTCTGCAACCTCTTCCAAGGCATTGAACGTATAATGCTGTTGACATTGTAGCACGCAACATTACAACGCAATCAATAAATCTCGCATCAAATCCAGTTGTTAAAACATCCACATTAATTAAATATTTATATTTCTTATGTAAAAAGTCATCAAGAACCTTTTCTCTCGATTCGGTCATTTGAGAATGAACAATACAGCTTGGTACATTGTTATTTTTAAAATATTCATAAACTTTTTCTGCATGCTTAATTGAAGTGCAGAAAATAATTCCATAATTTCTGTCTTTTGATTTTTCGATAATGTCGGCACATACTTTATTAACACGAGCATCATCCGTAAAGTAAGAGTTTGTCTGGTCCGAATCGAACTCTCCTTTTTTAATAGCGAACTTATTCCAATCGGTATCTTTATCTCGATTGTAATTAACAGGTGGTACTATATTACCGTTTTCCAATAATTTTTTCCAAGTGATAAGATAAGAAATACCAGAAAACAAGCGATTCTCTCCGTATATATTACCACTTTTTAAACGATAAGGTGTAGCAGTTAAACCGACAACTTTAGCATTGGTACAACTTGCAATAAATTTTCGGTACATTCCTTCTTGTTCAGAATTTACCAAGTGCGACTCGTCAATTATGATTAAATCAAACTTATTAAACTCTTCTTTTTTTCTCCATACAGAACCAATGGTCGCAAAAGTTATTTGTTTAATTTCCTTTTTTCTTAGTTCAGCACAGTATATTCCGCATTCAAATCCAAGATTTTGTAGCTTTTCAGCATCTTGTTCAACAAGTGTAGCTCGGTGAGTTAGCATAAGAATTTCAATAGCTCCCCAGCGTTTAATACATTCTTGACATAATCCAGCTATAATATAGGATTTTCCAGCTCCTGTTGGTGCAACAATAACAGGATTACCTTTTTTATTTAAAAGATAATCGATTGTTTTATCAACAGCTTCTTGCTGGTAATCATATAATTTATAATTATTTTCCATCTATCGCCTTGCTTGTTATTTCGGTTATTTGAAAAGTTGTTGGATCAACAATTTGCAATTTTAACTTAAAATCAGCTTCCAAACGAATCGGAGAAAATTCTCGGTCAACATAAAGAATCGCATGATAAGTTTTTGTTGCTTTAGTTTTTAATATAATATCAAATTTATGCAATTCAGGATAGGTATATATATCAATATATCCCATTTTTTTCAAAGCATTAAGAATTTTTTTAATCTTACACTTTGTTATACCTGTTTCTTTTGATATATATTCAATAGTAGGAGTATAGTTCTTTATAGAGAACCAATACTCGCACCATTGCAATATTTTTAATTCATCTTCATTCATTAGAAATCTCCCATACCCCAAAGTTTTCTCTTATGCGAATCGGTAATGTATTCATACCATACTTCAGAAAAATTAAAAGTTTTTGCTTTCTTGTAATAGTTCCAAAAATCATTTAATCTTCTTTCATCATACTTTACATTAATGCCAGTTAAGAAATCTTCAGCGTCTTTAATTGTTTTATATTCAACCTTAAGATTTTTTGACATATCATTAAAAATAAAAGGAAGCAAATTAATACAATCAAGATTCTTTTCATTAATACCTTTAATAAGTTTATCAATACTTTTTCTGTATCCACCATCTTTTATTTTTCTTGGTTGTATTGCCTCTTCTACCGTTTTACCAGCAGAAATTCTGTTCCAAAATAAACGATAACTTATACCGTTTTTTTGAGCGATTTTCCATGCAGGAATACCATCAATAGAATATTTCGATTTTTCAGAGCGTAATTTATCAATAGCTTCAACCAAAGATAAACCTTCCATTTTCATCAAATCACGCACTTTAACTGGAGCTATATGAAATTGCTTACAATAAACTTTATAAGGAATTCCTTTATAAGTTTCATTTACAGTAAGATAAAAATTGTTCTTACCATAAGGAATATCATTAGCAGCACAAAGATTATAAATATTTTGACGACTTGTACCAAAATGTTTAGCAATCTTTGTAATCGGTGTCTTTTTCAAGATTAATTTTTTTAATTCAATAATTTGTTCATTACTTAGCATTTTCATCATCCTTTAACATTTTAATTATTTTTTTTGTCGCCTTAGAAAGTGGATCATTTAAGAAAGAACTGCGATTCGCTGGTCGAGGTTCTTTTATTTGGTTCAAACGATTCATTTCATTAAGAATCTCTTGGTCGATAATTTCCTTTTGCTCTTCAGGTTTCTTTCCTGTTAATCTTTTTATAATCCACATACAATTATTAGGTGATTTACAGCTCATAATAAATCCAACTCCTTTCTTTACAATATCAAATCGATTGGTTTGAGTATTATGTTTTACAGTATATTCTCCAAAATCCATTGATGCAAAATTCATTTAAACCTCCTCTATTATATAAAGTTCTGGATGATTTTTAATATATCTATAATCACGTCCTGTTGTCAACATAGCAACATTTATAGATGGATAAGTTCTTTGTTTTTTTCTATCATAAACTGTATAATTTTTTCTTATTTTTTTATTATTTTTATTAATAATCTTTTTATATTCTTGATAATAATATTCATCAATATTTTCAATAAGTTTTGTTAATTCATTAAAAATTTTATTTAATTTTTCTTTATATTCTTTTTTCATTCTTGCTCCTCACTTTCAGTATAATTTCTCATAACTTTTATGATTTGCAATAGCATTTTCCATAATTTTGTTTCTTGTTTTTTATTTCTATAACATAATCCATATTTTACCATTTCTTACTCCATTTTATTAATTTCTTTTGCTAATTCTTTTTCTATTTGATAACCAATTAAATAATCAGCAAAAGCATTTATTACATTATTTCTTTCTGGAATAGATAACTGCATTAAACGATTTTTATTATCTTCATTTATAAAAGGTGTTATAAAATACAAGTTATTTAAGGTTTTTTTATCCATTTTACTTACCCTCCCATTTTTTAAGTGTTTCTCGTGCTAATGAACGACCATTATAAATAACTGGTGCGAGAGGGCGTTCTAAATATTCCCAATTTTCTTTATAATGAAAATTATAAATACCTCTAACATTTTCACCCCAATTTTTCTCATCAGCATATTTTTCCAAAGCCTTTTCATAGTCCTTTAATTGTTCCTTTAACCTTTGATTTTCTGCTTTCAAACCTGTCGAATTCGACACCTTTGAATTATTTTCCATATAATCATTTACTATTTTTGTGAATCTATCAGCAAATACACCATCGTGACCTGTTCTACCATCTTCTAAAAATAATATAGCATGTGTTATCTCGTGCAATAATCCAGCAATAGACCAATCAGATGTTATACTAATAGTATTTTCAGATGTTAAATAAATACCTTCTTGCCCATCTCGTTTTTGGACAATTACATCAGTTGTAGGACTATATTTCTTGACTATGGTTTCTGCCTGTTGTTGTGTTATCATATTTTTTATTCCTCACTTTCTTTAAATAATTCTTTTATTTCTAGAATATTTTTTTTATAAATAAAATATCCCCCACGAATTAAATTTTGATTCATAGATTGTCCTAATATCAACCAATCTTCAGTTTCTCCACAATGAAAACCAACTGTTTCAACAACCTTACTTTCTTTTAATATTTCTTTTATTTCTTCTCTTGATTGCCAAACATCACCTAATAACGAAAATCCACTATCAACCCATTTAACATAATACATTTTTTCTATCATTTTTACTTATCTCCTACTTTCATTAAACTCTTAGTCCAATCTTCTGCTGGGGCAATGTTAAACATTTCAGACAAGTTCTTATACCTTCCTAAACAATCAAACCAATAACCCATTTTATCTTCCATTTCAGGTGTATCAGAAAACCAATACCAGTCACCATCCTTATCCATAGCAACATATCCGCTTATTTTTATTAAAGGTATGAGTTCTTCTATCTTTATTTGTTTAGTCATTGGTGCCTCCTTAAAATTGTTTCTATGTTATCAATTTTTTTTTGATAAATTATATTTTCTCTATATTCATCTATTTCTTGTAAAATTTCATTTACCGGTCTTTTATATCCTCTTTCTACTAATTCAATTTCATATTCTTTTCTACCTATATATATTTTTTGCTTAGTCATTGTCTTTTCCTTTAAAATCAAAATATTTCTTCTTTACAATATCAGCGGGTGAATCCTCATCTAATGTTTTTAATGAGCGACCATTTAATACTAGCCAAGTGTCAAATGTTTTTCTCTTATACCCATCTATACAGCCGTAAGCCACACTATCTTCAATAAAGCAAATATATACTTTACGACCATCTCTTGTTTTATAAATTCCTGTTGTTTTTATTTTCATTTTTACTTTCCTTTCTTTTTCTGAGTTTTAATAAATTTGTTTGCATCTGTTATATTATTAAACAAATAACCTTTATTTTTTTGCTGTTGCAATTTTGAAATATATTTAATTTTTCTTTGTGCTTTAGTCATTTCTTAATCCTTTCTTTCAATCTTATTGTTTCCTATATTTCACAGAAACTTCAAAGACACAATCTTCTGAATAATCTTCATTACATAACGAGGATTCAATATCTTCTAAAATTTCATTTAAGTAATCTATAGTATATTCTTTGTGTAGTATTTCTTTAACATCACTACTCTGTTTGTTTGGTGATAAATCAGCACCACAATGTTTACAATATGTCATTGTTATCCTCTATCTTCTATATAATATGGATTATCCTTTAAAAATTTTTTAAATTCATGATCTGATTTTATATGATACTCTTTTCTTAAAAATTTTTCATGTTCTTTAATTTTTCTATCTCTTTTTTTCTTATCTTCTTTTATCAGTTTTTCAAACTCTTTCTTTGTTATTATTTTCCAGTTGCCATCAACTATCTCATGTAAAGCAAATTCATCGTCATCATAAGGAAGTCTCCAATGTCCTTTTATAATTATAGCATTTTCTGGTTCAAAATCATCTCTTTCCCAATAATCAAATATTCCTGATTTAATATTATATTTAAGTATTTTAGAAAACCTTTTAACGATTTTTCCTTTTCTAATATCCTTAATAACTTCTTCTAATTTCATTTTATTTTACCTTCCTGTTTCATTTTATTAAGTTTTTCTTTTAAATAATCTACTCCATTAAACCTTTCGTAAAATAGTGTATCTTCAATAACATCAAGTATAAAAACTACTTCTTCATCTGATAAAGAAAATTCATTGGAGTCATAGGGTATTATCCCATCTTTAAGAAGTTTTTCGAATTTTTTATGCAAATTAACTAAAAATTCTGTATCTCTATAATCTGTTGCCATTTTATTTATTCTCCAATAATTCTGGGTTTTCGTGTATATTACCGATTATCTCAGTAATAGAAGCAAAATTTTTATCTGGTGGCAAGTAATCTATTATTTCATTATATTTTTTAAAATATAACCTAAAATAAAAACCTGTGTTTCTAAAAACTACTTCATACATTGCTGTTGTAAAATTATTTTTAAGTATATCACCCTCATATATCAACTTACCGTTCTTATCTTTCAAGCCAGTGCATTGTTCCAAAATACAATCAGTCAATTTCATTGTTTTAGTATGACAATCACTAAAATGTAATGTTATTTTTTCTTTTAAATTGTCTATAAAAAAACTATCTACATCTTCTAATAATTTTGCATTAATATATGCTCTAAACTTAAATCTATCCATATTAACCTCCTATTTTATTAAATACTTGTCTCTTTAAAATATCCATTTCAAGCATATAATTTTTTATTTCTTCATAAGTATCAAAAGTTTCTACTGTATCAAACACCTCAATAAAGCCATCTAATTCAGGTTTATCTACCTTCACTAAATGATATTTTGAATTAAAACAAATTATTTCAAACATACTTCTACCTCCTATAATAAGTTCTCTATTATTGATTTCATTTGTGCTGGTGTGCGACGAAAAGTTATAATGCTGTCATTGGTAAGGATATTACCAAATTTATCGAAAACAAGTTCTCCATAATCATCGCTAAAAGTAATGTAATTATCAGATACTGTAAGCTTGTTGCTATATTTTCCTTTAACCCACTCACAAAGTTCTTTCCATTCTTTATCTGTCATAGTTAGTCCTCCCATATTTTGTTTAATAATTTTTCTATTTTTTTCTTTTTCCTTTCTATTTTTCTTTTTCTTATTTTAACATAACGATACTTTAATGTTCCATCTTCGTTTAGTCCATTTGGTACTATAATTGTTGTTTTTTCAAAATAAGATTTTATTTTTTCTATCAATTTTTTCATTTTGCCTCCTATTTTCCCATTATATATGTTAAATATGCTAAAAAAGATAAATAACCAAATATAGCACTAGCCCAAATAAAACTTGATGTTTTTGAATAAAATGTAAAGTTATAACATAATAAAAAAATCAAACTACAAATCCAAGCTGTTGTCATTTTATTTTCCTTTCACTATTTTTGTTAAATCTTTTATAACTGTTTCAACTGGAATAAAATCAGTTGCATCTTCTTGCCATTTTTTATATTCGGCAAGCAATATTCTTAATTGTTCTAATCTTGATTTATACATTTCTAACACTCCTTTATATAGTTAATAATTAAATTGTTTAATTTTTGGTTCTTCCTATCATCTTCAAAAAATCTTAAATTCAAAATATCATCAGCTCCATTTTTCTTAATATCATCAATCAATTCTTCTTTTCTATATCTATAACATTCTCTTTCATTAAAATCATTTATAAATTCCCAACCAGCGCCATACACACCATAATCATATCTATCGCCAGCATAGTAATAACAAAAGGATTCTTTTTCTTCTTCTGTTAGCTCATCTCTATAAATAATTTTTTTAATTTTATCTTTTATCATTTTTGTCCGTCTAATATTATAAATAGTAAAACTAAAAGTAAAACTTGCACTCTTTCCCCCTATACATATTTCTTAACAATAGACCCATCATAGCAATAATAAGTAATTCCATCATTATGGTTCACATTGATGATTATATGATGGAGCCCACCCCTTTTAATACATTCATCTTCTCTAAGTTTATAAAATTCATCTTGATAATAAACACCACCGCAACCAGATAGCATTAAAAGAATAAAAAGATATTTTTTCATTTTATACACTCCTTTTATAGTTAAAATTATAATTTTTATTATACCATTGTCAAGAAAAATAATAATTATTTACCCCAGTCAACTTCAAAATATTCTTTTTCTTGTTCTCTTTCCTTTAATTTTTGGTTCATTTTATCTTTTACATCTTGTTCGCTATTGCCATAAACCCAAATATCGCCATAGTTTCCAACCCAAGAAGAAAGAGTCTTTTTTATTATTTTAAATTCTTTTTTGTTCTTCATTTTTAATACTCCTTTTTAACTTCAAAATCATAAAAATCTTCATCACAATCAAGACATTGCCAAATATAGTCTTTTGTTTCACTACGAACGACTTCTTTATTACAATGAGGGCATAACACTTTTGGTTCTATTTTTACACTATCTATTGTATAACCATCAGCTTGAAAAATCTTAACTATTGTTTCAATATCATAATCCTGACTAGAATCAAGATTGTATTCTTCAATAGTTTCTTCGCATAGTTGTCCTTTGTCTATAGCTTGTTTAAATCTTTCTTTTAGTTCATTATCAGTTAAAAGTTCTATATCTCTAAAAACACCATAAACAGAAATCATTTCACCTAAATATATAAGTTTCCAAATTCTCATTTTACACCCCTTTTATTTTTCTTTTATAGTTTTTAATTGCTTGTTCTATACTTATAAGAGATGTTGCGAATCTGCCTTTGTCATCACTTACAACTATTAAATTATTTATTCCACCTTTATAATTTTTATATGTTATATACATTTTCAACCCCTTTTTTTTCTAGTCATAATAAGATGTATTCTTATAAATTGTTTCTTTAAATTCTATTTTATCCGAATCATCTATTTCAAAAAAATGTGATAATTCTTCTAATATAGAATCTATTTTTGAACAGAATCTTGGATAATCAGAAAAATTCAATTCAAAAGATATTTTAGATTTTACTATTATTTCAGAATATCCGTACCTTTCTTCTCTATATCTAACAAGTTCGATGTCTTTTTCTTTTATTCTTTCAAGGTTTGAAATAGAATCATCGCCTTTTATGACTTTATTTATAAAATCATTTATTATTTTTTCAACATTTTCAGGTTCTTTATCATAAAAATATTGTTTTTTGTAGCATATAAATTTTTGAATAATCATATCCTGCCCCCTTTATAGTGTTTCATCTACTAAAATATTATTTTGTTCTATAAGTTTTTGTAATGTCTTTTTATTCATCTTTTGTCCTGTGATTTCTTCAATAAATTGACAAACATATTTGCAAGTAGTTTGAGAATAATCCCAATCCCTGCCTAGTGTAATATTCCCTTGTTTGTCAATTCTGCAAACCATAGAATCATAAGATTTAAAAAAAGCTGTTCCATTGTAATCAATAGTCATAATTTGATTTTTAACTTTAAATTGTTCTATTTTCATTTTAAAATATCCTTTCTTTTTTTGTTTATTCGTTCGGATTCATCCAGTTAATAAAAACCATAAATAAAATAAATAAAATTGATTTCATTATAACCCCCTTTGGATGTAGTCCGCTGTTTTTTTAATCATTGCGGGAGTCATCAATTCCCAGTGATAAAAAGCCAAGATTTCCCGCCTTATTTCTTTATCTAGCGAATAAATAACCGCTCTTTTTTCTGTTAGTTTTTCGTTTTCTTCTAAAAGTGTATTGTTTGCTTTTGTTCTCATTTTTGCCCCCTTTGTTTTATTTTGTTTTTTGTAAAAGTGTTTTTATATATTCAGCAACCGCCGAGTCTCTCTTTGGCTCTTTTTCTTTGTTTAATTTTTCTAATAACTCAATTATTTCTTGATCCATAGAGTCCCCCCTTTTTAAAAATTTATAATATTATTATAATATTCTTCCGCCGTTGCTTTTGCTTGTTCTAAATTTTCATATTTCCAAACAAGATGTTGCGAATCGTTCGGCTTTCCTGTTCTAACAAAATAAAAATCTTTATTATTCATTTTTATGTTTGTTATATGACAAATTATTTTTCCTTTGTTGTTTTTATATTCTTTTATAATCATAATTTACCCCCTTTTTAATTTTCATCTTCATCTTCTTCTTCAAAAATATCTTCACAATCAAACCAAACAAGATCGTTGATTTCTGTTTCTGTTGGATCTTCACCATAAAAATATTCTTCTATTCTTTCTTTTACTTTTTGTTTTTGGCTTTCGGTGGCGGATTCTAATCTATCTCTTGCCCCGCCCCAAAAATTAAACTCATCAAAATCAAACTCTACTTTATAAAACATTTTTAAATCCTTTCTTTTTTTTATTGATATTTTGCATTATAAAACCTAAAACCAGCTTTTTTTAGTTTTAAAATTTTATTTAGTTTTTCAGTGTTTTTTTGTATATCTCTATAAATAGATTCCCCCTTTCTTACATTTTCTAAAGAGTCGCTATAACCAAACTCATCTAAAAAATCGTATAAATTTAAATTTAAATATTGTTTATCTTGAAAAATACAATGCATTATTTCAAAAAAACTAGGCTTATTTTCTAATGCGATTCCTTGATAAAAATTAAAATCAATGACTCCTTCATTAGTGAAAAAATATAATTTTGACTCTCTACATTTTCCAAAATTTTCATTTTGTATAATATAATCTTGTTTTTCTATTTTATAAAAAATCACTTTCCCGCCTTTATAAAATATTTTTTCTTTCATTCTGTTTATTTTGTTTTTTTTCTTTAAAATTTTAAAATAATCTTTTTCTGTTAAATACATTTTTTTGACTCCTTTATTTTATTAGTGTTATTTTTCCATAGTAAAAAACAAAAGTTTTATTGTTTAGTAATTTATAAATCTTATAATTATTTACTTTTTTAATTTTTTGTTTTTCTGTTTCAATGAAAAAGCCCTTGTTTTTTATATTGCTTTTTCTGTCTTTTTTATTTATCAATTTAAAAAAGCAAGTTTTATTTTGCCTATATTTTAAATAGTTAATTAAATTAAATCTTTCTTCGATTCTTGCTTTTCTAATTAAATTTTCATAATTTATCATCTTTTTTTTCCCTTTTGTTTATATTTTTTTATTTTTTCGGATTTCGGGGCTTTATTCAATAGCCCCAATAAATCCAACTATTAAAAAGAAAATAAAAAAAATTAAAATAATTAGTAAATTTTCTTTTATCTCTTGTTTTTTCAAGTCTTTTATCTCTTCATCTGGTGAAGAATAAAATTTTTTTTCTTTTGTCATTATAGCCCCCTTTTTATTTTATTATTTTTTTTATTCCACTTTTTGAAAGTATAAAAGGAATATTTCCAATTTTTCCGTTTTCATAAACTCGGAAAGAAAAAATATTTTCTTTTTCCAAATCTTTTGAAAAATATTTTTTATTGTCGCAATATATAAACACCATTTTAAAATCCTTTCGTTTTGTTTTTTTCTTTTTACAATTATATTTTAAACGATTCGCTTTTAAAAGTCAATAAAAAAAGTAAATTATTTTTATTTTTTTTAAGAAAAAATAATATTTTTTATTTTGTAAAAATCAAGTAAAAACAAGCACTTAAAACATAAAATAAACAAAATCAAATTTTTGTGTATAAATATTTTTTAATTATGACAACTTTTTTATTATTTTTTCAAGGTAAAGAATAAAGAAAAAAGAATCGAATAGAATCATATAATATATATATATATTTTTTTTAAATATTTTTATATTAAACTTATTTTTTACTTTTTTTATTTAAAAATTTTTATATTAAATTTTTTTGTATTTTTAAAAGTGTATTTTTTAAAGTTTTTTATTTTTTTATACTTGTTAGAAGTAGATGTATTTTTTTATTATAAAATTTTTTTATATTCTTTAATTTTTAGATGATTTTATTATAAAATTTTTTTATTTAATTTAATTTTTGTAATCAGGGTGAAGTTAAGATTTTATTTTTGTTATTGTCCCAAAAAAAAGAATAATAAAAAAGTTGATATATTAAAAAAGCATTGTAAAATTTTATTTTGTCAATATTGTCAAGTTTCCCCGAAAAAGAAAAAATCCCCTTTCTTTCACAATACATAAAAATTTATGTATCATACATAAAAAATTATGTATTGACCAGAATAAAAACTTTTGTCAATTTTCCCAGATAAAATTATAAACATAAAAAATTATGTTTTAATACATAAAAAAATATGTCGCATAATTTTATGGTTCAATTTATAAAAGGCTTTTTGTTTTTGAAAGGCTTTTATTATTTTATTTTATTATCACTTGAAAATATAAAACAAATAAAAACAATATAAAAAAATAAAATATAAAAACATTATAAAAAAATATATGAAAAAAATATAACAATATGAAAAAAATATAGGTAGTGGATATATAGGGTATATGGTTAAAATAATATTGCATGATGGTGGGTGGGGGTCCGTATCTCTACCACAATGATTTACCATTTTTTCCATATGACCCACTCTGAAAAAAATTTTCGTACCATTTTTCTTGACAGTGGTAAAAAGAATGATATAATAGGTGGTGTAGTGAATAGCTACTATGAGATATTTTTCATATATACATCCTTTTATATGTTATGGAAGCAGGACTATAGAAATATGGTCCTCTTTTATTTTATGATTGACAATGGTAAAAAGGTGATGTAATATGGATGCAAGTCAAATAAGAAAGGATGGTATGAAATGGCAAAGCAAAGTATTACCAACAAGGTAAAAGGACAAAGTTTAAAAGGTGAAGATGTAAAAGCCTTTTATGAAAAACCGAAGAAGATGAAGATAAAACCTATCAATGATAAGATTGAGGTTAATTTTGAATTGGAGCCTAAGAGCCAAGAATTGGTTCGAAAGGTAGATCAAGCGATTGAGAATGTTCAAGCAGGAAATCCTGATTTAAATCGAGCTGAAGCATTTAAGAGAGTGAGGGAGAAATCATTTAGTGATATATTAAATGATATGTTAAGTAGTCCATTGGATGAAGAGTTTTGTGCCATGCATGATATAGAATATACCCCTGGATTGAGTGGTAAAGAGATGATAATGATGAAACAAGCTGAAAATGCAATGCAAGGGGATTTGAATGCAGCGAAGTTTATAGTGGATAGGATAGATGGTAAAGCTAAGAGTATCAGTGAGAATAAGAGTATAAGTGTTAAAGGAAGTTTGGAAGATTTTATGAAGAGGATAGACAAAAATGGATAGTTGGGAAGAAACCATTGGTAATCAAGAATGGAGATTAAATAATCTCTACCATATAATCAATAAATATGGAAAGGACCAAATATTTAAGTTCAATGAAGCGCAGGCGGATTTTTTCAAGAATAAGAGTAATAGAAATATTATTTTGAAAGCTAGACAGCTAGGTTTTTCCACCTTTATTCAAATATATATGTTGGATTGTGCTTTGTTTAATAGTAATATGCGTTGTGATGTTATTACTTATAGTAAGGATATAAGTAGTACAATTTTCAATAGTAAGATTAAGTATGCGTATGATAAGTTACCTTTAGAGATAAAGGAGATAAGGAAGGTTGTGAAGAGTAATAGTAATCAATTATTGTTTAATAACAATAGTTCGATATATGTTAGTACTTCTTCACGAGGAGGGACTGTTAATATTCTGCATGTGTCCGAATACGGAAAGTTATGCGCTAAGTATGAGGATAAGGCGAGAGAAATCAAGAGTGGTTCGATACAAGCTGTTCCACCTGGAGGAGAGGTGTTTATTGAAAGTACGGCTGAAGGTTGTACTGGAGATTTCTATAATATGTATATGAATTCCCGTAACATTGAAGTTAAAGATCCTGATAGTGATTATAAGACTTTCTTTTATCCTTGGTATTTACAAAAAGAATATGTTAGTGAATTTGATTATCAACCTAGACCTGAAGAACAAAGGTATCAAGATAAGATTAAAAAGTTAGGGATTAATATCAGTAAAGAACAATGGAATTGGTATTGGAGAAAGGGTAGTGAAATACTCGGTGACATCAAACAAGAATACCCTACTTATGATGAAGAAGCCTTTGAACAAACTGGTGAAGGAAAGATTTGGGCTGATAAGTTAAGAGAAATTGAGGATGGTGGACAAATATGTTGTGTTCCGTATATTGCTGAATTACCTGTATATGTAGCAATGGATTTGGGATATAACGATATAACTGCTATGTGGTTCTATCAAATTAAAGGGGAACAAGTAAGAATTATTAATTATTATGAGAATAGTCGTCAACCTCCTGAGCATTACTTTGAAAAAATGATGAGTTTGGGATATAAGTATGGTTGTATCTTCCTCCCTCATGACGCAAAACAAAATAATTTCAGCAATGGTGGAATGAATGCTTATGAAAGAATGAGTGAATGGAATTTACCTTTGCAAGTAATGCCTAGAATGGGAAGTAAGAATACGACTTTGTATATAGCAAGAAATGCTTTGAATTGTTGTTATTTTGATGAAGATAAATGTAAGGTTGGACTTTTAAGACTAAACAACTACCATAAGGCAAAAGATAAAAATGGTAATTGGGGAGAACCTGTGCATGACGCCAACTCTAATGGTGCTGATGCTTTTCAATACCTTGTTTTGACACTTGACTTTTTAAAAGAGTTAAGTTATAATAGCGTGTATGATGACGGTGTAGAAAGTTATTATGACGGCAACACCTCAAGATTTAGGAAAGCTAGCAAATACGGAGGATATTAAATGGATGAAGAAATAATGTTTGATGATGATGTTCAAGAAGAAGTTGAAACACCTGTTGAACAACCAGCTGTTCCTGAAATTAATTCTCGTATTAAGGTTTTAGAGTTTATTGGTAAAGCCAACATAATGTCTGATATAGATGAAGAAGAACTTCCAAAAATTTATAATAGATGTTATGAAGGATATAAGTGTGATGAAGAAACAAGACGTCCACGTAATGAAGCTCTAAAAGAAGCTAACAAAATGGCAATGCAAATTTTAGATCCAAAGAGTTATCCTTGGCAAAATTGTGCAAATGTAAAACTTCCTCTTATTACCACTGGAGCTATTGATTTTGCAAGTAAGATTTATCCTGCTGTAGTGCAAGATGATGAAGTTGTAAGATGTAAGATAGTTTCTGAAGATAATGATGAAAAGAGAGTTGAAAAGATGAAAGCTGGTAACAGGCTCGCAACTTATCTTAATTGGCAACTCTTAGAGAAGATGGATAATTGGAGAGAAGATGAAGATATGTTGACTTATGCATTACCTATCAACGGAATAATGCTTAAGAAAATTTATTATGATGTAGTAGATGAAAAATTCTGCTCTGATTTGGTATTTCCTGAGAATTTCTTTACACCAAACGATACACGTAACATTGACACCGCAGAACGTGTCACCCATGTATATCAAATGAGTACCGAAGATATTATTAGTTCTTTGAGATCTAAAGTATTTGGTGGTTTCAGCGTAGATGAATTGAAAAAAGATGATGTTCTACTTGACCAAGGAGATGGTGGAGTAGATAACGAAATAGCGAGGGAAGAAGATAAGGTTCAGGAGGGAGAGAACCGTAATGTTTGGACTGTATGTGAACAACATTGCTGGATTGACTTGGATAAAGATGGATACAGAGAACCTTATATCGTAACTTTCATTCCTCAATTAGAAAAAGTTGTTAGAATTACAGCTAGATATGATGAAAGATCTATCAAAGCTGAAGGAAAGGATATTATCAAGATTACTCCTATTCCTTACTTTACAAAATATTCATTCTTACAAAGTCCTGATGGTTCATTCTATTCATTAGGCTTGGGAGAATTATTATTGCCTATCAATGAGGCAGCAAATACTGTAACAAATCAATTATTAGATGCTGGTACATTAAATAATTTACCCGCTGGTTGGATTTCAAAGAGTGCAAAACTAGCTGCAGGTGATATGAATTTAAGACCAGGTGAATTCAAACAAGTAAATTCCTTCATGGGAAAGATACAAGATAGCATTATGCTTCTTCCAACAAAAGAACCAAGTGCTACTTTGTTCGAATTATTAAAGAATTTGATAGACTCAGCAAATAGTATTGCTTCTGTAAAAGACTTAACTAATACTGATTTCCCTTCAAATTCATCTGTTATTACTACTTTGTCAATTATTGAAAATGGGATGAGTCCATTTAAAGCTATTTATAAACGTTTCCATGCTGCATTAACAAAAGAAGTCAAATTGTTAGCTTATTGGATGGATAAATATGCTGATATGGATGAATATGCTAGAGTTTCAGGTAACATGGCTGTTCCTCAAGATTTTAAGGAAATGGATGTTATTGTTCCTGTATCGGATCCAAGTTTAGTAACTTCAACTCAAAAGATGGGTAGAGCGCAATTCTTAGATAATTTAATACAATCTGGAAACCCTACTATTGATGTAGCTAAAGTAACAGCTGAAGAATTAACTTTAATGGGTGTTGACCCTACAACTGTAATGGCTGAACCTACTCCTCCAAATCCAACTGAGGAAGAAATGCTTAAGTTGCAAATTGAAAATCTTAAAGCTCAAATTGCTGAGATTTACTCTAGGGTTAATAAGAATAATATTCAATCTGAAGCTGAAATTATTAGAGCTAACAGTGAAGATACAAAGAGAACAGCTGATTCTGTATTAGCTTTGGCAAATGCTGAAGAAAAACAATCAGGCTTACAGAATCAACAATATATTAATGAATTATTAAGAGCAAAAGAAGGAGCTTCTGCTTATGTTGAAGATAAGTTGAAGTTCGGTCAGGTTGCTCAAAAAGAATTACCTGAAGGCAAGTAATCCCTAAAGTTCGTTGGGTGAATACGGACAAGACAAAGAAGGAGTAAAACATGGTAACTAAAGAACAGTTTGATGACTGGAAAGAGCTTCCTGTAACTCAAGAATTCTTTAATTTTGTGAAAGCTAATCTTATGCAAAGCCGAATTAATCTAATGGGTATCTTAACTCAATTAGGTAATGAAGATTTAAATAAAGTTAGAGATATATATTCCTCAAATGAGAATATATTCAATAGTATATTGAATATTTCTGCTGGAGATATAAATTCAGCTGTTGAGCAATATAAAATTATTTCTAAAAATTATAGAAAAGAGTTAAAGGAGGTTTTAGATGTTGAATAAACAAGATGTTCTATCTTTAGAATTAGCTCAAGATGTAATTTTAGTGAAAGGAAAGAGTGTAATTCGAAAAAAATCAGGTATTATTATATCTGATAAGTCGGCAGACATGGAAGAATTTAGAACTTTTGATTATGAAGTTGTAAAAATTCATCCAAAATGTTTTGTTGAAGGAGAATTTACAAAATCATTACCTCAACCAGGTGATGTTGTTATTGTAAATAAATATGATGCAAGAAAAATATATCAAGATCCTGAAGAATTTGAAGAAGGAAATGATATTTGTCGTGTTTCATATTATCTAATAAAAGATACTAACGTACAAGCTTACTTTAAGAAAGGAGAATAACTATGGTTAATGATGTAAAATTTTGTATTGTAAAAGGAAAAAATGTCGAAGATTTAGTAAATAATTTGACAATCCTTAATGAAAAAAATGTAATTCTTTTTATTTCAAATATTGTTGAAGAAGGAAGATATTTGAAAATGATCGTTCATGCGGTTACAAGAGTTGATGATACGATTGTAGAAAAATCAGCTGCAAAAGTTGTAAAAATCGCAGAAAATGCGACTCAGGCAAAAAATGCACAAGTCGTAAAAACAGCAAAGAAAGGAGTAAAAAATGGAAGAAAATAGAATTGTAGAAGAAATCAATCTTGATGAATTCAATCCTGGTGAAAAATCTGATGATTTAGACATTTCTTTTGAAAACACTGATGAACAAAACGGTGAATCAAGAGAAAGAGAAACTATCAGTCTTGATGATGAAGATGAAGATGGAGAAAAACCTACTGAATCTAAACCAGAAGCTTCTGAAAAAGAAGAAAATACTGAAGATGAAGAAGATGACACCTCAGTATCTGGTCCAAATGAAAAAGGCATGACCGAAGCTGACTATAAAAAATGGGCGCAAGACTATAACTGCACTGAAGAAGAAGTTATGGAAGCTCTTGATATGGGCTGGCATGGTCCAAAAGGTTTCTCTAAAGATAAAACTTTCTTGACACCAACTGAGTTTTTGGAAAAATCCAAGAAAAATGCTCCTATTATGTATCAAAGATGGAAACAAACAAACGAGCAATTTGCAGAATTTAGAAAAACTCAAAAAATGATGCAGGATAGCATTATTGAAATCAATAGAAGAAATGTACAGCAAGCTCTTGCTGATAAACAGAAAATTATTGATGAATTGACTGCTAAACTTAAATCAGCTAAAGAAGATTTTGATGTTGATGAAATCGAAAAACTTGCTCTTGAAAAGCATAAGCTTGAACAAGAGAAAGAAAGTATGGAAAAGAAGGAAGAAGCTCCAAAATCAAATCCAAATATCAATATCGATCTTGAAAATGATTGGATAGCTAATTCAGATACCTTCAAACTCATACAATCAGATCCAGCTACTTTGGCTCGTTGTCAAGATATTTGTAAAATTCTTAATACTAATGAGAAATACGCAAATTGGACATCAGAACAAAGAATTGCTTATCTTGAAAGAGAATTTGGAAGAAAACCTGTATCAAAACCTGCTGCAACATCAGTTGGCAGAGGCACATCTGGTGCTGTTTCAAACAGTAAAGATGTTACTTGGGATAGTATTCCAAATGAATTTAAAGGTTTATCTTTGGAATTAGCTAAAGATTTGCCTTGGTGGTCAACAAGAAATACTAACGAAGAAAGCAAAAAAGCTTTCGAAGCTTATAAAAAAGATATTATTAACGCTTATAAAAAAGGAGTTTAAAAATGGTAGATTTTAATTTTACAAATGATGTAACGAACGAAGAAGTTCAATCTGAACAAAGAATTGAAGAAGTAAGAGAAAAAGCTAAAACCAAAAAAGAAAATAAAGATATTGTAGAAGAAATATCTAAAGAAGTTGGTACAGCTGAGGAAGAAGCAAGAGCTGAAAAACTTGCTGAAAAAAGAGCAAGAAGAAAAGAAATGCTTAATTCTGATATGGACTCTCAACTTGCTAAATTCAAACCTTATGTTGATAAAGAACCTGGATTTGTATTTCGTTTCTTTAACGATAAACCAGGTGCTATTATAAAAAGAAAAGCTATGGGATGGGAACTTGTTTATGATGAAGAGATGGCTAATGTTTCTGGTCAATCTGATAAGAAAAGTGCTATTCAAATTCCTACAGGTTATAGTGACCCAGCTAAAGGGCTTGTTGCTTATCTTATGAAGATTGAAAGAGAACTTTATGAAGAAGATCAAGAAAGAAAAAGATTAATAAATCAAGAAAAAATGGATTCAATTCATAATATGTCAAGCGATAAGCTCGAAGATAAAATTAAGATTGAAGGCTAACAAAAGGGGGTTAAATCCCCCTTTTTTCTTGACAAATTTTTAAAAACAATATATAATTAAACCATAAAAAGTCAAAAACATATAATTCGCACAAATACTAACCTATAATATTAACTTTTAAAAAAGGAATTTAAAATGGCTAATAATACATATGCTTTCGGATTGACTCCAATCGGCGATGTAGCAAATGGCAGAATGGGTGGTATTAGAGCTTATTATATGCCAGCTACTTATGCTACTGCTGCTTTTATCGGCGATTTGGTAGTTTCAACAAACTCAGCTAACGCTACAGCTATTAACGGACATAAAGCAGGATCTCTTGATACTGTTGTTAAATATGCTGCAGAAGGTACAGCTGTAACTGGTGTCATTGTAGGTTTTGAACCTATTGACGAATATAAATCTATCGGCGCTCAAGGTGCTGCTTCTACTGAAAGAATTGTTTATGTATGTGACGACCCTAAAGCTCTCTTTGCTATAAGAGCAGATTCAGATACAATCACATCAGCAATTATCGGTAAAAACGTTGATGTTACTGTTGGTGCTGGTAATGCATTTACTGGTCTTTCAACAACTGTAGCAGATACTTCAACAGCTGCAACAACTGCAACACTTCCACTTAAAATTGTTGGTATTATGCAACAAGAAGGTGAAGATGAAGTTGCTGGTTCTGCAATGCTTAAAGTTATGCTTAACACATCAACTCTTGCTAACCACACAGCAGGTATATAATTGAAAGGTAGGTAGATTATGACTATAAATTTAGGCTCATTTCCACGTATGCTCCAACCTGGCTTGAAGTCAATTTTTGGTAACGCATACAAAGAACATCCAGAATATTTCTCAAAGATTTTTGATGTAAAATCTTCTGAAAAGAATTCTGAAACATCTGCATCAGTTGTAGGATTTGGTCTTGCACGTGTTAAAAACAGCGGTGCTGCTATTTCTATGGACTATGCAAAACAAGGTTATTCAAACAAAGTAACACATGTTACTTATGCTTTGGGTTACCGTATCACAGAAGAAGAAAGAGAAGATAACCTCTATAAAGAAGTTATTCAAAAACTTACACCTATGCTCGCTCGTTCTATGAGAACAACAAAAGAAATCGTTGCTCATAACGTTTTGAACAACGCTTTCGCTGCTGGCGTAACATACGGTGATGGTAAATCTCTTCTTGCAACTGACCACCCAACAGAAAGTGGCGCACAATCAAATAAACTTAGCGTTGCAGCTGATTTGTCACCAACATCTATGCAAGATCTTTTCGTAATGATCAGAAAAGCAAAAGATGCTCGTGGACTTCCAATCGACTTACAACCAAAAGATTTGATTGTTCCAGTTGAAAGTGAATTCGAAGCAAAAGAAATTTTGAAATCTGAAAAACTTATCAATACAAACTACAACAACATCAACCTTTGGAATTCTGAAAAGCTTATCAAAGGGCTTGTTGTATCACCATATTTGACAGATACAGATGCATGGTTCATGACAACTGATTGTCCAGATGGTCTTGTATTCTACAAGAGAAAAGGTATTACTCTTGACGTACATAACGATTTCGAAACAAAAGATACTCTCGTTTCTGCACATGAAAGATATTCATGCACATGCAACGACTGGAGATCAATTTTCGGTTCAGAAGGTGCTTAATGGGTAAAAGAGGTGTGGCATATATTCCTGACGATTATCTAGTAATGGATGACATTACAGGACAGATATGCCACGCTTCTGAAACCTTAATAAACTGGAAAGGGGAAAGGGTTCATTGGGAAAATTACGAAGAAAGAAATCCGCAAGACGAACCTATAAGAATAAGAAAAGAAAGAAGAGTGGTTGATAATCCAAGACCATTAAAAACACAAGAAAAGCTAGAAGGAGAAATGTAAATGATAGATAAAAAATTAAACACAATTATTCGTAGGGCTTTTCAAGTAGCTAAAATAAAATCAGGTGATGTAGATTTAACAGAAAACGAGCTAAATGATGCTCGTTGTTCACTTAATACAATGTTAAAATCCTGGGATAACAGAGGTTTCCATATTTGGAAAAGAAAATTAGCAAATTTAATTTTAAACAAAGGACAAAATAAATATTCTATTCCAGAGAGCCTTTGTTTTGAAAATATATATCAAACAAAAATTACAGGTATTCAACAAACAGGTCAGTATTTTCTTCCTATAAATACTGAAAACCTTGCAGTAGGTATGGATGTTATTATACCTAATGAATTAAATGAAAATGTTTCAAGTATTAAAGAAGTTTTTGAAGATAAAATAAGATTATCAAATGAGTTGTTTAGAACTTTTGTAAAAGACACAGTAGTTTTTTGTGGTGAAAATGTTATTAAAACGGTAGCAGTAGAAGATTACACTACAGAAACATCACAAATATCTTTATCAGATACAGCTCATGTTGGAGATATAATTTTCTTTCAGAAAGATGATTCTTCTTGGATTGAAAGAAAAATTATTGCTGTAGAAAACAATGTTTATTTTTTAAATGAATCCATTATAGATATTTCTATCGGTAATGAAATCTTATTTGGTGATTTGCTTTATAAAAGAGAAATAAAAGAAGATTTAAACTTTGCTTTTAGAACAATAAGAGTTATTGATACTAAAGGATATGAAGAAGGAAAGTTAGTATCTTATTTTGATGGATTTGCAAATAGATTTTATAATACAATTTCGGTTGTTGATGGTGATAAAATTGTTTTATCAGATCCAATAAGCGAAACAATTACAAATAATTATATAAGAAAGAGTATTTATGATATACATAAACCTTTCTTGAAAGATCAATATACTCCAGTAAGTACAGATTTATCTAATAACAGAGTTTGTTATTTTGATGATAATTGTTTTTTTCAAGGAGAAAATGTCCATAAATCAGTAACAAATGGTAATTCTTGGGTAGCTTTATTGGATAGTAATGGAGATCAAGTTCAGGCTTACTTTATTAATAAGATTGAAGGTAGATATTATTTCTTCCATGGTGCAGATGCTTGGTATATGAATCAAGAAGATACTGTAGCAACAAAACTTGATTTAAGAGGACATACTGCATTAACTCAATCTTATCTTTTGAAGAATATTATCTATAAATTTGAAGATAAGTATTATATTTTGGAGTTAGAAGATGATTATCATACAATTTTAACTTCAGATGATGGTATAAACTTCACTGAAACTGATTATCAAGATTATAATTTTAAAAATTCTTTCTTATGGAACGGTGTTGTTTATATGGTTAATACAGATAATCAAATTATGTTCAATTTGAGAGATGGAAATGTATTACCAATAACAAATATTGTTACTGAAGATATGAATAATGTCAATATCTTTAATCTTGATAATACTGTTATCATAAATAATAAAAGAATTGATGGTACAACATTAGAACAAAAAGATGTTATAACAGGTATATCTTTTGAATTCTATAATGTTTATCCAAATGGAAATGTGTTTGTTTATGCTAATTCAACAGATAACACAACAATTTCTCCAGATTTTGTTGATTATCTAATTGTAGATGGCGAACCTTCTGTAGTATTTATTTCAGAAGAAATTAATACTTTCTATCTTGTTTTTGCTGATAAGATTATGAAATATAGTCAACCAATCTTAGATAGATTTATTGATAATTATACAATCGTGGCTTTTGATACTCTTGCTAAAAAACCAGAGGAAATTAATAGTGTAAAACTTTATTCCTTCTTGGATAAAAGAGAAGAATATCCTTGCATTATTAGCAGAAACGAATTTGATAAACTTCCAAGAGAAGGAGAAGGAGAACCAACTCAATTATATTATGATAGAAGATTAGAGAATGGTGTTATAAATGTTTGGAATACTCCAGTAGAAAATTGTTTGTATATGGAAATTGATTATGTAGAAAGTATTGATCCACTCGACACATCAAGAGAAATGCCAGACTTTACAGATCAATTTGTGGAAGCTGTTATTTACAATTTAGCATACAAATTAGCTATCGAATACGGTGTACCAGTTGATGATTTGGCTGCATTGAAAAATGAAGCTGATAATCTACTTGAAATGGCTGATTTGCACGATAATGAAGATTGTTCAATATTCTTACAACCAGGGAGGTAAAAATGGAACTACCTTTACCATCACAATCATATCAAACAAGAAGTAAACCTCTTTCTTCACAAAGATTAGTTAATCTTTATTGTGAAGTATATAAAGATGATACTGGAGTTTTAAGAACCAAATCTTTGCTTGGAACTCCAGGACTTGTAGAGAATATTGATTTTGAATTATCAACTCCTATTTATGGTGCAAGTTTCTTTAAAAATAGAATTGTATTTTGCATAAAAAACAAAGTTTTTGATTATGATAAAAATGCAGAAGTAAAAAGTTATACTGTTTATAACTGGGAAGATTTTATTCAACCTACAATGTTTTCTAATAATACTTATGGATTGATGTCTGATAGTAAAAACACAAATAATACATATAAAATTACAGAAACATCAACAATGGTAGGTGGTGTATATTCTGATGAGCAAGGTATTACTCTAGAAACTGCTCCTGATTATTTTGTAAAAAGTTCAGAGTTACCATATATTGTAAAATGGAAGTTTGATAATGTAATTAAAATTACAGCATTAAATATATCCACAAGGCTCTTGCCTCAAAATTATATAACAGCAAGATTTTATTTAGATGAAGAAATGACTCAACCTATAGGAGCTATTTTCAATAATAATGGTAATGATGGTGTAGCAACTATTTCTGTATCTGGTATCCCTGTCGAAGGTATTGAAACTGATGTTATTTATTTAGCAATACTTTCAATGGAAAGAAACGAAAACTCTAGTTGCAATATTTCTGTAGGAGAATCTGATATATATAATTTTGAAAATAAAGGAACTTGGAATTCAAATCCTTTTTCTCAAAATAATATGTTTTGGTATAATGGAAATTTATGTATCATTGGATATGAACCAGGACCCCATACAAAAATTTATGAAACATCAGATTTCGAAAATTGGTCTGTTGTATCTCCAACATTAACAGATTTTGCTCCTATTGCTTCAGCAACTGATGGAGTAAATATGTATATGATAGGAAGAACTAGCAGTACTTCTACTAAAAATAATGTTTTAAAATCAACAGATGGTGGATATACATGGAGTGTAGCATCAACATTGCCTAATTGGGTAATATCTGGTAATGATGTACTTAGAACGTCTGTAAATATTTTGTCTTATAATGGTATTTTATTTATTAATGAACAAGGAAGAAAATCAAGAGAAACTGCTATAAGAAGAAGAGGATTCTATTCAACAGATAATGGAGCAACATGGAATACTAATAATCAGCATCCTATTGATATTATTGAAAAATCAGGAACTTATTATTTATTTACAATTACAGGATTAACTTCAAATAACACTTTTAATATAAGAAGTTCAGCTAATCCTCCATATACAACAACTACTCTTGTAAGTAGTAAAACAATATCAGGAGAACCAAAGCATTTTTATACCGATGGAACAAACTTTTATATAACAACAACTGAAGGATTATATTATTCTACTGATAATTGTTCTACATGGCAACTATCTACAATTCAAGAAAATGTTAATGATTTTGTTTATATTTCTGGAAAAGGAGTTCGTTTGGTAATTGCTAATTCAGGTACAGTATATTCCTCAGAAGATGGAATAACTTGGATTGAACAAACATCTTTATTTAACTTTTCAAATGGAAGAATTGTAGAAGATAATGATGACGCTTATTTCTTCAGCTCTGGATTAAATAATATTTATTCTTATTCTGACCTAGTTAAAACGGCTAATTATGTACCATATATAAAACTTGATACTTTACATATAACAGGTCAAATACAGGGAGAACCAGTTACTACATATACTAGAAAATATAATCAATTAGGTATAATTGAAGATTTAGATAGTTATGTGGATATGGTAGATGATGGTGATCATTTATTCTTACTTCATTCTAACGGAAAAGGATATTATATTGAAGAAAATTCAGATGGTAAGTTAGAACTTAAAGAAGTACAAGATGATTCAGATGCTGGATTTGAATATCAAAAACTTAAATCAGTTTGTTATCTTGCTGGTAGATTTATTGGTGTTGATTATTCAGCAGGAACTATCAGATGGACAGAAATATTAAATCCTAACGGTTGGAATACATTGAATTATATTCAATCTGAAACTTCAATAAACGAACTAACTGCTGTTAGAAGTAATACAAGAGAAGCGTGGGTTTTCTCTCCAAAGAATATTGAAGTATATACACCAACAGGAAGTTCAGATTCTCCTAGTGCTTTTGCTAGAGTGTCTGGTGCTTATATTGATAAAGGTTGCAAATATAAAAATTGTATTGCTATGAACCAAAATCAATTCTATTGGGTAGCAACAGATGGTTGTATTTACAGAAGCAATGGATATAATGCCGAAAAAATTTCTACAGTTGCTCTTGAAAATGAAATAATGAATTATGGAGAACAAGAAGATATTCTTGGTCAAATTTACACTCAAGCGGGTCATGTGTTCTATGTTGTAAAATTCAAAACAGCTAAAAAAACTTGGTGTTATGATATAACAACAGGATTATGGCATGAAAGAGAATCCAACGATTCGGAGTGGAAAGGCGATTTAATTATATCTGCTTGGAATCATATTTATGTATCAGATAAAGATAAATCTATTTTATATGATTTGGATTTAGATGCAGGTACTGATAATGGTGATGTAATAAAGAGAGAATTTGTTTTCCCTACAATTAAAAATGAAGAATTAAGAACTTTCCATAGAAGATTAGAAATTGATATGGATACTGGTTTTTCAAATAAAGAGCATTTATTCTTACAATATTCGGATGATGGTGGATATACTTGGAGTAATGAATATTGGGTTAATCTTGGAGAAAAAGCAGAATATAGTAAGAAACTTGAATGGAGAAGACTCGGTAGCGCTATAACAAGAATTTATAGAGTTAGAATGTCAACAATAAATAAAGTTAATATCATTGGAGCTTATATTGATATAAAGAAAGGAGTTGCATAATGCCTAACACAATAAAATCTACTGCTGTTCCTGCAATTACAGAGCCTTTTATTGACGATAAAGGTTGTATAACACCAGTTTGGTATAAATATATAACTTCAAATATAAAAGAAATTCAGAATATTTTAATTGATATTATTAACAATGAGTGATATATTGTAATAGGAGGTAAAATAAAATGAGTGATGGAATAGATTTAAGATTTAAAAGATCAAATCAAACATTCGGAACATCATTATCTTTTGAAAATGATATTTTAAGTTTATTAAATAATAGAGGTGATGTTTTATCTTCTGTTAATATAGATTTAATAAAAAAAGAAGAGCTTCCAACAGCTAATGAGGATAATTTAGGTGTAATTTATCTTTATACTGGTCCTGATGACGAATATAAACATGGATATTTTTATGAATGTGTAGAAAATTCAGGAGTATATTCTTGGGAAAATATTGTAGTTCAAGATTCTTATCTTAAATCTGAAACATATAATAAAACAGAAACAGATACAGAATTAGCAAAGAAATTAAACACTGATGGTTCAAACATATTCACTGGTGTTTTAAAAATGAGAGCATCTATTTCATTTAAAGGTGCAGTTGCTCCATCTTGGAGTGGTATTGGATTTTATAAATTAAATGACGACAATTCTGTTTCTTTAATGGCAAGTATGGAAGAAATAGATGGATTTACTCCAGCAAGCAATAACACTTATAATATCGGAGTAAATAGCAGAAAATGGAAAGATTTATATCTTGCAGGTAAAGCCTATGTTCCAACAATAAATAATGGTGGAAATATAGCAATTCCAACAAGTGCAGGAACAATGGCTTTAACAAGTGATTTAACTAACTTTGCAGATAAAGATTTATCTAATCTAACATCACAAGGTAAAAATATTGCAAACTGGAGTTCTAATATTTCTAATTGTATAACAGAAATACCACAAGACATTAAACTTGAACTTAATAATGGTACACTTACACTTAAAGCAGGAAGTAAATTATATATTCCAAACGGTGCTGGTGTGTTTGATGAGATTATAATTGATAGTGATAAATCTGTTGAGTTTCAATCTTGGGGTTCTAATACTAGAATGTTCTTTTATAATCCAACAACAGATAATTTTACAGGAAATATATTAACATATACAACATCAGGTCCATCAGCAAGTCCATCAAATCCTACTTGGGTATGGTATGATACAACAAATAATTTAGTAAAAAGGACAGGGAATTCAGGTTCTACTTGGGAGTCAGGATGGAGTTTTCCTATTTGTGTTTGTACTAATGTTCAAAACACATCTTCATCTATCGACCAAGTATTTAATGGATTTGGTTATATTGGTTCAACAGTATTTGCTTTGCCAGGAGTAAAAGGATTGATTCCTAATGGTAGAAATGAAGATGAAACATTGAAAAACACAGAATTCATTATTGATAATGTAAAAACTAAAACTTGCAACTCTGGAACAAAACATATTGCAGTAAGAGGTAGTTCGATAAATAATATAGCAGGATATTATCAACAAGAAACAAAGCCATCGGAAAATTATTCTTTATGGTATAAGCCTTCAGAAAATTTATACTATGACACAGGTACAGGGACTATTTCGCAAGTGAATTTTATTGTGGCTATTAAAGTTATATGCGATATTAATGGAAAAATAACATCTTTTAATCCTAATAATACTTTTTATGCATTAGATTATAATGATACAGAATATATAGGTTCTCAATCTAAGCCTAGTTCAACAAGACAAAATTTAACTTTATTAGCATCTGGTCAAACTTATGCTATGCCTGTAAATGGTAAATTATATTTTGGTAAGCAAGCAACTGCAGTAGGACAATTTGTTGATATGAATAATTTAACGACAGGAGATAGATTACAAACACAAGCGGTAACAAATGACGCCTATTGTTTACAAACAATAGAAGTATCAAAAGGAGATATTGTTCAAATAAATTATAATACAGCAGGAACAATAAACGGATTTTATATTATATATGATAAAGGAGAAATATAATGGATGAACTTATGTTGGAAGAAATTTTATTTTACTCAGATTATAACGAAGGAGAATAAAAATGTTTAAGATATTAAATGAAAATAAAATAGTAGGTGTAGTAGAACAATGGACTGATTCTGATAAAGAAATACACCCAAACCTTATTGCAGTAGAAGATACAGAACATCAAATGTCCGACTATATTATGGTAGGAAATGAATTTGTTTTAGATACCGATGCAAAGGCTATTGAAAAACAAAAAGAAAATGTTCGACAAACTCGCAATTTTTACCTTGAAGAGTATGTTGACCCAAAGCAACTTGTTCTTGTTTGGGAAACATTATCTGAAGAAGATAAAGAAACATATAAAACTTACAGACAATATTTATTAGACTATCCTGAATCAAGTAAAGATTGGTATAAACAAAATCCTAAAACTTTTGAAGAATTTAAAGGGGGTGATTAGAATGGCATGTGGAAAAAAGAAAGGCGGAAAAAAGAAATAGGGTTTAATAACCCTATTTTTTATTGACAAATATATAAAAAATTGCTATAGTCTTTTTGGATGGAGGTTATTAAAAATGATAGATACTTTACAAGAAATAAGTTTAATTTTAGGAATAGTTATAGGAAGCAGCACAATTGTTAATTGCTTAATAATAAAACCCTTACGACTTGAAATGAAATCTCTTGGTGAAGCAATAATAGAAGCAAAAGAAAGTATCTTAAGACTAACAGACAGTAATAGAACTCTTGAAATAAAATTTAATACAATAGAAACTCAACATCATGAACACGAAAGAAGAATCTCAAAACTAGAAGAAAGGATGTATAAATGATAGATTATATTTTCTTATTCGCTGCAATATATGGCGAAATTTTCCCAACAAATTTATATTTAATATGGATTAAAAATTTATTCGGACACTTTCCAACTTCTTATTCTGGTACTTATGGTATGCTTTGGAATTTAGCACACGAAAGTAAACCTTTTAAACATATCACTCATTTATTTTCTTCTTGGACTAACGAACATACAGTTTGTATGCTTCCATTGATTTACTATTCTGATACAACACTCGAAATAATTATGGCAAGTGCTGCTTTATTTGCTTTAATGATTGTTGGTAGATGTCCAACTTCTGTAAATAAAGATGTGACTACAATTCATTGTATTGCTGCAAAACTTTGTGCTTTGGATGCTATATTATGGCTATTCCTTAAAGGTATTTATGCACCAACCTTAGTATTATGTATTGGTGGCTATATATGGAGTAAGGTAAAACAAAAGAAATATGAAACAACAATTATGGAATATATGGCTTTCACAAGTGCTTATGTTGGAATAGCGATATGTGCCTTGAAAAATTTAGGATTATTGTAATATGAAGAAATGGATTATAAAATTATTATCCGATTCTAAAAATTTACCCTCAACAAGACTACATCTTGCTTGGGGGTGTTTTTTCTTATTATGTTATGCTGTTTATGCTAATAAATCTGAACCAGTGATAACTGCTATTATAGGTGGAATGTCTATAATGTGTGGTATATCTGTATTAGATAAAGGAGGTAAAAATGAAGAAATACACAGCGACTCCATCAATGATAAAAGCGAAGATTGAGTTTTTGGAATACGAAACAAAAAGATTAACCAGTAAAAAATCATTAAGAGGACAAAAAAGAGGTAGAATATTTGATATATTATCTAATCAATGGTTAGATACTTATATGTATTTGAATGAATTATCTCAAGAATTACCAGATTATGAGAAATATATTCATAAATTAGGTATGTTGGAACAAATGATGGCTGATTATGCTATTTTAGGGAGATAAAAATGAAAAAAATAGTTTTATTTATGGTTATATTCTGTTTATGTGGTTGTGCAAAGAAAGAACCATCAACTGCTATATCTGAATCAACTCAAAAAGAAATAGTTACTATTCAAAAAGATATACAAAAATCATCTTGTGAAAACAAAGATAGTTTAATTGCTCGACTTGAAGGAATCAAGGCAGAAGTTAAAAACATTGATTTATCTTGTAAGATAGAAAAAGAAGTTTTAAAACAAGAAAATTCCAAATTAAAAATTATAATTGGTTCACTGATTTTAATTCTCCTTGCTAGTGGATATGTTATAATAAAAAAGAGGGTTTAAAACCCTCTTTTTAAAAATCTATATAATCTTTTGGAACATTACAATAATCACATAAATCTTTTACTCGATTATACCAACCTTTTCTGAAACATTCTTGACTTGGGTCTTTTTCTATAATGTAATTATATCTATCAACTCTTTTTTGAAGTATTTTAACAGGATCATTAGTTCCTTCAAGAAAGCTTTTAGCTCTTGCAGTACCCATGTTAATAGCTGTATCAAAAATAATAATATCAACAGGATTCTTTAAAGCATCACAGTCGCAAACTTTCCAATAATTGTTATAATAAACATCTCTTATTTCTTTATCGGAATAAAGGGATAATTTTTTATTCATTTCTTTTACTGGTGTATTGCAAGCCAATAATTCATCAACAGCTTTCCAAATTTTTAATTCAGGATAGTTTTTACGACATATACCTTTATATGTCATACCACCTCTATCTTTTGGATTATTAACGAATCCTCCTTCTGCTTTAAAAATAAAATCCATTGCGCTATTAAAATTATTCTTCATCTCTTTTTCCTTTTGTAAAAGTTTCATAAGCAAATTCCAAACCTGATTTACTAAAGACATTTGAATATAATCCTTTCACTTCTCCGTTGTCTATCACAATAGATGGAGCAGTTTGTATATTGTTTTCTATTACAAATTTATCATCTTCTGAATTTGCACCAAAAAGAATTACTTTAAATTCAATTTCAGGGTGTTCTTTTTTAAATTCTTCCCAGTAAGGTTCTAAATTTTTGCATTTTGGACAATGTTCAGTTTTGATCAATGTTATCTTCATATTTACCTCCCTTTTCTTGATTCGTTCGAATTATAATCTCGAATCGTACCACTGTCAATAAAAACTTGACATTTTAAAGAAAATTGTGTAATATGTAAGTATCTAAAGTCAATTACCAGTGTTAAAATTAAAAAAGGAAAAACAAAATGTTAGGAAGTATTATCGGTGGATTGGCTAGTTTATACGGAGCAAATCAAGCAGCAAAAGCTCAAAGTCGAGGAATTGCACAAGCTGGTCAGATGGCACAAACAGGTGCAAAAGAAGCATCTAATATTTTAAATCAATATACTGGTAAAGCAGCTGCTGGCTATGAACCTTATTCTCAAATTGGTCAAAGTGCATTATCTCAATTAGCTGGATATATCAATGGTACAGCTAATATTCAACAAGCAATGGCTAATGATCCAAATTATCAAGCTACAGTTAATGAAGCATTAAAGGCTGTAAATAATTCAGCTGCTGCTTCAGGCGCATTAAGAAGTGGTGCTACAACTGCTGCATTGTATAATCAAGCTCAAAACTTAGCTAATCAATATTATCAAAATAAATTAGCTGGATTGCAAAGTTTAGCAAATTATGGTCAGAACGCAGCTTCTGGTTTAGCAAGTTTGTATTCTGGTGCAGGTTCTAACTTAGCTAACATCCGAAGTGGATTATATGGTACATTAGGACAAAATACTATTGACCAAGCTAAACTTAATGCTCAAAAATATAGTGCATTGGGAAATTTAGTAGGTAATACACTTTCAAATGCAGGATTGGCTGGTCTTTTTTAGGAGGAAAAAATGATAGGTGGAAAAATGTATGATTTTAATACTGGCGTGTCAGCTCCAGGTAATGTTTGGGAAGGTGCTACACAAAATGTTCAAAGAGGTATAAATGCATTACTTGCTCAAAAATTACAAGCAGACCAACAACAAGCCTATCAACAAGGTTTAGCTTCTTTATCATCTCCAGCACCTTCTTTAAATCAAGAAGGTTTAGCTGCTTTGATAGCAAGTAATCCTAATTTAGATGAAGAAGATATTGAAGTTATTACTGCAATGCAAGGACCTCAAGCTCAAGGCGGTTTAGCAAGTTTATCAACACCTCAAAGAAGAAATTTTGAAATCACTCCAGAAATGCAACAAAGAGCTGTTGCTATTGACTATTTAACTGGTTCTCAACCAGGTACTGCATTAAATCAATTAATGGGACAATATAAAAATTTAGCTGCTGCAGCTGATGAAAAGGCTATCGAAGATTATAGAGCTGAAAGAGCTTATCAAGATACTCGTGCTGATAAAGAAAGAGTTTATGCTGCACAAGAAAGAAAAGAACAAAGAGATACTGAAAAACAAAGAATGGAATATATCGATAAAAGATTAGAAGCGTTACAAGGTCCTGCATTTAGAGCTACTACTGAAACAGCAAAAACTAATGTTGCTAATGAAGCAAGAAATCTTGACCCAGAAAGATTTGCAGGAAAGAGTGATGAAGAAATTCTTGAAAGATTAAAATTAGGTGTAGAACCACAGAAAAAAACAGGTAAAGATTATGATAAAGAAGCTGAATTAGAGGCTTTAAAACATAAATTTAGAATGGAAGAAAATGTACAAAAAGCTGCTAATAAACCAACTAAACCTGATGAAGGTCTTGATTATGCTACAAAACAAGAAATAACACAAGAGGCTAGAGGTATTAGAGAAGAAAAAACTAATTTAACAAAAGAAAAAAAATCTATTGATACTGCTCAAATTGATTATGATAAAAAATTATCAAAATTAAACGGATTTAAAGATCAAATTAATCAAATAAAAAAAGATATAAAATCAGCATCCACTCAATTAGGTTATTCTTCTTGGTTCGCACCAATAGCTGGTGAAAAAGCAAGTAAATCTTTAGCTAATTTAAAAAATATTGCAGCTGACTTAAATGCAGCTATGACAGAATTAGTAAGAGCTAGTGGAGCTACTGCGACAATGATGAACTCTGATATTGAAGGTAAAAGATATTTAGGTATTTTAGCTAATACAGATTGGGGTCGTAAAGAAAATGAAAATGTTGTAAAAGAAGCTCTTTTAGGAACTATTCAACGATATGAAAAAGGAATAAATCTTTATAAGCAAGAATTAACCGAAAGAAGAAAAAATTTAAAAGATGATAAACAAAATCTTGCTCAGAGAGAAGCTAATTATAAACAATATAAAACAGGTAAAAAACAACCTGTAAGAACAGTTTCTGGATTTGAAATAGAAATAGAAGAGGAGTAGAACATGAAGTTTAAAATCACATCACCTAATGGTCAAGTTCTTAGAATAAAAGGAGATCATTATCCAACAGATGAAGAATTAACTGAAATTTTTACTTCTGTTTCTCCTTCTAAAAATACAGAAGGGGTTGTTTCTGAAAATATACAAACTCCTGCACGTGAATGGGATTCTCTTGATTATGAAATACAAAATTTTAGAGATGATTATAAAGATTTATCTCCTGATTTACAAAATGAATTAAGAAGTCGTTTTTCTCAAATGAAAGAAAGACAAGCTGCTGGTCAAGAAAGAATAGAAGAAGCTGAAGCTACTCAGGAATTTTTAAGTACACCTGCTGCTTTTATGAGTGGGTTGGCAGGTACAGCAACAGCTGGATTATCAGATGTTGCTCTTGATAAAATGGGTTTTGAAGAAGCGAGAAAAATGGCAGAAAAAGAATCGCCTACAGCTTATACTGCTGGCGTAATCAGCGGTTTAGTTGGACCAAACGTTGTTTCTATGGGTGAAAAAGCTCTTAAATTAGCTCCAAAAACAACAGCTGGAAAAGTATTACTTAACACAATAGAAGGTTCTGTTATTGAAGGAACAAAAAATATTCTTAATAATGATGAAAAAGATTTAGCTTCTGCTTTAGCTGAAGGTGCTGTATATTCCGCAGGAGCAGATTTGGCTTTAAGAGGAATCGGTTTAGCTGGTAAAAAACTTTATGGTTCAAAACCAGTACAAACAATAATAGCAAAACCAGTAAAAGGCATAATTAAAACAATAAAAGATGTTTTTGGAAAAGAAACTCAACTTGAAAATTCATTGGGTGGAAAAGAAAAAATTATTAAAGCTGCAAATAAATCAATAAAACCAGATGGTACTTTAGATAAAGAAAAATTTGAAGAAGTTTTATTTAATTCTTATACTGATGAAGATTTAGCAAATTTAGGTAAATCAATCAGTAAATCAGGAAGAAAAGAAGGTATTACCAAAAAGATACAACAAAAAATTAGTAATAAAGCAGAACAACTTGATGCTAAATTATCAAAAATGGCTAACGAACAAGCTGATGATGTAGCTAAGAATGTGTTATATTCACAAGAAGTTGTATCTGGTATAACACCATCCAAAAAAGGATTAGCTTCTTTATATCATTCTAATCCAGATGATGTCGAAAAATTTTCTGAGCTAATATCATCTGGCGTTCCTGGTGAATTTGTTCCTACAGGAGTTCTTACATCAGCTAAAGAATTTGAAGAAGCAGCTGGAGAATTTATTAATAATTTTGGTGATAAATTAGCTGATAATCAAAAAAGAGTAAAAACAGCTTTTAAAAAACTTGATGAAAAAACAGCTAGAGAGCTTGTTAATAGAGCTAATTATCAAACATTGGGTCAAAAACAAATTCCAAGCAATCCAAATCTTTCATTTAGAGAAAGAGATGAGATGGTACAAAATAGATTAGAACAAATTTTACGAGGTCAAGAAAATGCTTCCCCAGAAGAACTTATTGCTATTGGAGAACACATAAACAATATTGGTAGTAAAAAAGTTTTAACAGAAGATACTATTTTAAAGAATCTAAAACAAGATTTAAACAAAATAAAAGAAGATATTTCTCCTTTATATAAAACATATAATTCAGCATGGAGAAATAAAACTGAAGCATTTGAATCTTATAATGATATTATTAAAAATTTTGATGGTGGATATGTTAGTGATTTAAAAAAGACTATTGAAAAATCTCCAAATTCAAGATTGGCAGGTAAGTTTGCTATAATGGAAAAATATAGAGAAACTGCTAAAAATTCAGGTTTAGATGGTACTAATGCTCTTTTAAATAAAGCTGAAAAAGTTTTTGGAAAAGAATTTGCAAATTCTTTACATCAATTAGATCCACAAATAAAATATCTTTCAAAATTATCTGATATGATGCTTTCTTCTAACAGAAACGCTCCTGATAATATTGTAAAAGACATGACACAATTTATTTGGGCATCAACTCATAATGCAACAACAATGGCTGGTAACACATTCTATCGCTTATCTAATTATTTTAAAAATAATTATTCACCAGATATTATTATGCAATTTGAAAAATTATTGAATAATCAAAATTATGCCGACAAATTAAAAATTTTAAGAGGAATGACTAAAGATCCTTTAAAAGAAAAAAGAATCGGAAGATTTTTCAATGATTTATTCAAAAACACTTATAATGATTATATAAAAAACATTTCTTTAAACGCTAATAAATTATACAAGGAGAACAATAATGAGTATATTGAATAATCCAAAAATAAAAGTATTAGACAAGAAAGGCGAACCTATTGTTGGTGCTAGAATGTATATCTATTATGCTGGTACTGATAATAAAGCTTATTTCTATGCTGACGCTGATTTAACAACTATTTTAACAAATCCTTTACTTACTGATGAATATGGTGATTTCCCAGTTTGTTATACTGAAAATACTAATTATAAATTAGTAATTAAAGATGCAGAAGGTAATTTATTATATACTATTGATAATGTGAACTTCTACAACAAACTTGAAGCTATTATATCTCAAGGCTCAAATGGAGATATTTCTATTACAAATGATATATATGAAGGTAATATTGTTTTCCATATAACAAATTATGATAATCCTACTGGATTAGATGTATTAAAAATAAATGCTTCTAGTGGTGAAATTCAAACTTACACTGGTTATGAAGATAATGTTAAAGATAGTACAACTTTAATCAACAAAGGTTATATCGAAAAAAATCCTCCATTACCAATGGATTATATTGCTAGATTACCAGTAACATTTACAAATACAACCATTACAGTAGGTCCTGGTTGCTGTAAAGCATCTAACAATAAAAACGATATAAGAATTACTGAAAATTTAACTGTTAATTTCCAAGAAGAAACAGTATATGCATTCACAGAAGGTCAAGGAACTATTACTTTCCCTTCAGCAACATCTGGTAAAATCTTGCTTGTAGCAGGCGGTGGTGCTGGTGGTGGATATGATGAAAGTGTTACTGCTGTAGATCAACCAATAGTAAAAACAATTATTTAGGAGGTAAAGATGTCAACAAGAAAATCTTATGCTGGTAATGGTGGTGCAGGTGGAATTTATACAAATGATAATTATAATTTCTCTGCAGATACTTATTCTATTTCTGTAGGTAATGGTGGTGCAGCTGCTGCCAAAGGAAAAGGAAACAATGGAGGTAATTCCTCTATTGGAACATTAATTGTTTATGGTGGTGCAGCAGGTGGTAAGTTATCTGCAACAACAACTTTAGATATTAATGGTTCATCTGGTGGTTCTGGTGGTGGTGCTGGACAATATTATGTTAGAAACTTAAATTATGCTCATGGTACAGCTGGTGAAACAGTTGATCTTAATCAAGGAAATAATGGTGGTCAAGGCGCTCGTTTTTATGGCGGTAATAAAGTTACAGAATCAAATATTACTGGTATAAATGTAAAATGGGCTAATTCCAATGTTTCAGCTGTTCAAAATACTGGAGCTGGTGGTTTAGGAGCTATTATTGATGAAGATTCTTCAATTACTCAAACAAGAAATGCCCAAAATGGAGCAAAAGGTATTGTTGTTATTCGTGTTCCAAAAAATGCAAGCATTTCTACAACAGGTACAGTAACAACTAAAGATGTTGCTGAATTAACTCCAAGTTCAACAAGATATGTGTTTATTACAGATAATCCATCTATTGTTTTATCTGACCAATCAGATGGTAGCGATTTACCTTCTTTGGGTTATACAGCTTACAGAAGATTAGGTAGTGTGACTATCGATGCTTCTGGTCATATAACTGCATTTACTCGAAATGTTGATAATCAACCTTGGACATAAAAATAATCCCCAGTTCCAGCTGGGGATTTAAGTTATAAGTAAAAAAGCTTGTACATATTATTAATTATAAGTTTTATTTTTTAAATTGCAATAGTTTTTTTCAGTACCAACGAAAATAAATATAGCAGATGCAACTTTTACTCCCTCTCTATTTTTTGCATATACTTTTATAAAATATCTTCTTCCGATTCTGAACTTCCAATTATATCCAATATAAAAATCATCAGTGCAAAGTTGTTTCAAATATTTAATAAATCCATAGTGAGTGAATTCATATTTATGTTTTGATATACTCAAGGCTAACACTTGTGCGAATCGGTCAAGTTGATCATAAATATATCCACCCGAAATAAAATTATCTTTGTTTTGTTTTTCTATAATAGGTTGCTGTTTTTTTCTAGCCATTTTTACTTTCCTCCATGCGTTGTAAATTAAACTTATACAAAATAAAGTTAAAAAAAATCCATGAATCCAATAACAGATTACTATTGTTTTCATAACTTTACCTTTGCATATCAAAATATCTAATACGTTCTTGTATTAGTTTGATTTCTTGTTCTCTCTTTATTTTTTCTTGTTTTAGATAGTCTATAAGCTCATCAACGTTTTGTAAAACATTTAGAACTTTATAAGTTTTTTCTTCTAAAACACAGAAAGTATTATTATAACCTCTTATTATTTTCATTCTCTCTCCTTACTGTGTGGCATTATTTTTAAAAGCTTTTCTGCTTCTTTTTTTGTTTTTAAATCTGTTGTCATTTTAACTAAATCATCAATAGTCCATATTGCAAATGTCCCATCTTGATTTTCGTGTATATAATATTTTTCATTTACAACTTTCATATTATCTCCTAACAAATATCACATAAATCTATTTGTTTATCCTCTTTAGGTTCTTCTAAAAACAATGGAACAAATCCGCATTCTTTACATTTATAGCCTTCTCCTTTAACAAAACCAGAATCGCCTGCTTTTGTAACAGTTGTTATTTTTTCAAATTCTGTGGGTTTTCCACATTTTTTACATTGGAATTTCATTTAAAACCTCCCTTATATCTTTTCCATCTATTTCATTACCAATACTATCCCAATCTTCTGCAGGGTGACGGCAGAATAGTTCTACACGTGGCAAATCACCAAACAATTCCACGATTCGCTCTCTTACTTCATCTGGTTTCTGAGAGTGTTCACGAATCGGCGACATCACCACTTGTTGAACTGCGTGAGATAGCCTTGGTAATGGTTTTCCTTTTACACCTAATAAACAAATTTCGTTATTTGCTCTGGTGTAATAACCCATTCCAACAAATGGAGTAGGTTTATTTTTATTCATTTTAATCCAAGAAAATGCGCAGGTCTTGTAGGTAAAACCCCATTTCTTCATAAGTTCTATTCCTTCCAATAAACAAGGATAGGTTACCCAAAGAAATAATGCGCAATTCTCGGCGCAAATCTTTTGCACTGGAAGATTTTGTATATCTTCTTTTGTCATTACTTCATAATGAGCATCAGCAGATCTGTCTTTCCCTTTATTGCTCCATGTTTTGAATGACCATGGAGGATCGGCAAGTACTATGTTATATTTTTTCTTTTCCATTTATACATTCCTCTATTGTTATTATTACTCTCTCCTCTTCTTTTGGTTCACAAAAGAATTCATCCTTAAAGCCAATAATGTTATTCCAACCATCATTAGCTATCACTTTTGCACGAACTAACCCATCAAGGATAAATTTCTTAGCAAAAGCAATATTATCTGGGTCTTTCTTTTTATCTTTGCAGACCCAAGTAAATGTTAAGTATATTTTATTGAAATAGTTTAATGGCAAATTTCTTGCTGCTTTAATACATTTTTCAGTCATTTTCTTTTTAATACTTGCAGCAGCAAATTTGTTCATTCTTTCCTTATTAATATAAGTATTCAAATCACACAAAGCACCATCTATTTCAAACACTTCTATTTTATCCATTATTTATAATCTCCGACATGATGATTATCTTTATAAGTTGCACGAACAACCTTTTTTAATTTCTTTTTAAGTTCTTCCCTCAAATTAACTTTGTAAGAATTACATAAACCAACAGCTGAAATTATTACATCCATAAGTTCTTCAACCTGTTCTTTTTCTTTTTTTGCATTCATATATTCATCTATTTCTTCAAAAAGTTTTCTTTTTTGATTTTCTAATGGAACAAGACCAAATTTCTTTTTATGAATAAACTGAAGTTCTTCAATTTGACATAAAGTTGAAACATACGCTCCAAGTAAATCAAATTTTATATGTTCGTATTGAATAATACTATTTTTGTCCTCGTTTAGCATCTTCTTCCTCCTTTGTTAGATACACACCTAATTTCATTCTATACAAGTGTAAATCTTCTTTCAAGTCAAAAATTTGCTCTTCATTCTTAATATTCTTTTCATATAGTTTTGCAAACTCTACAAGAAGTTTAGGTGGATTCTTTTTCCAAGATAATAGAGTTGGCATTGAAACATCAAACATTTCACATGCTTTTTCGTTAGTTTCAAATCTAACTTTCATCCATTTGGCTATTTGAGTGGTTAATATCTTTGGCATAATAAATCCTCCTTTGATATTTTTTTATCATAAACTAAGTGGCAAACTTGATTAGCAGTTAAACCAATCTTTAAAGCAATTTCTTTTATTCTTGGTTCTCTGAAGGTACAAGCTTTTTCCATGCTCCAACCAGAACGCAATCTTTGAGTAAAAGCTTTATCACTTATACCATGTTCACGAGCAACATCTACTGCTGGACGACCATTATAATAAAATTTAGTTCTTTTTCTTTGATTTGGAAAATCAACTTTAGAAAAATCGTAATTATTATCAAACAATCTTTTTTTAACAGCAATAGTTGTAATGCTATGTTTTTCTGCTATTTCTTCAATTCTTTTATGATCTTCTGGTGTATATACGTGTTTCATTTTCTCTCCTATACTGCTGATATATATTTAATATTATCTTCTGACTTACTTACAACAACTCTTCCTTGAGCTTGCAAGTCTTGTAACATATTTATTCTATCTTTAATAGACCATCTTTTAAACATATAATTAAAAGATGATTCTTTGATAGCTTTCTTTTTCTTTTTTAATTCATTATACATATCATTCAAATTCTTTTCATAAGGGGAACTTGAAAGATGATCACCGATAATTTTTCTAAACTTTTCGTTTGAATAAGTTATAACATTAATAGCCCATTCAATACTGTTTCTTGTTATTGTCAAACGATTATCAACTACTTCAGAAGCGACAAGAGCTAATTTCATCATATTCTCATAAGAACGAGTATATACAACTTTCATTAAATCTCCGTTTTCTATAGCTTCATTTCTTTTTTTCTTTATTCTCATAAAATAATCGTTGGCTATAAGTTCAGCTTCTGGGCTAAATGGAACGATTCTTGCTTTAACCTTAACAGAACCAACAAAATCTCCTTCTCCAGCCGAACGTGGCGCATAACTTCTTCTAATATTTCTAATATTTTCCACTAACTGAATAGGAATATAATTTTGTATATCTTTTCTGCTTATATTAACTCCTGGATCGTAATCATCACTTTCAAAGAAAATCCATCTTGTTAAGAATCCATCCAAAATTTCATCTTTTGAAACAGCATTATATAATCTATCTGGAACAGTAGAACCGAGAACACATACACAAGGTTGTTCAATATCGATTCGCTTTGCGTTTGTTTGTCTGTTAGAGTATTGCTGACCCATTAAGGTTGAACTTGCTGTAGAGTAAAGTTCAGTTAAAAGAGAAGCAATAGCAGCCAAATATTTTGGATTATCTTTATTATTAATTCCTTTCAAATAATGACCGAACTCATCAATTTGCATAAGGGCAACACCACCAGATTCTTCCAATGCTGACATAAGTCCAGAATCGGAAGCTGGTTTTCCAATAAAATGTTTTTTAATATCTGGACCAACTTTATCAAACAAAGAAAGAATAGCTTTTCTTGGTTGGTCTTTACCAGAACCTGATTCTGCAATCGCAACACAATAAAGATTTGTTCTCAAATCAGTTTCAGAACGAATCTTTTGACCATATACTGTCCCTGCTGCTGTAATTGCGGCTGCCATGGCAAGAACTGGCTGTCTAAACAATGAAACATCATTGATATATTCAGCTATCTGCCCTACAAGACCAGGTGCTTTTATAATTTTACTTTCTAAATCGACAGTTTCTACTTTTTTGTTAAAGTTTTGAGATAAGAAAATATCTAATTTTTTATTTTCTTCTTCAGAAAGTCTTTCCATATCCCCCATGGTTGCTTCAGAAGATTTTCTTATAAATCCACCTTCCATAGCATAAGAGAATAGGGTATTTATTGTTATACCATTATTTTTAAAACTGTCGTATTTTGACTTTATTTCATTCCAGCCTTTATATTTTGAGCCTTTTGATGACCAATCATTAAAGATACTTGCTCCTTGAAGATCTCCGTTAAAGAAATCAGCAAGTGCCATACCTACTTGAACCCATGTATTATAATCACAATCTGGTGAGATATAATCCAAGGCTTCTTTAATATCATCTACTTCAGTTGAACGATTCGAATTATAAAGAGATGTGTTAAAACTTGGTAATTTTTGAACAACAAACAATGATTTAATCTTTTCCATCATTGCATCTGTAACGATAGGAAGTTGTTCTTTTGGTGTATTTAAAAGTGTATGGTTTTCATCCACCCATTCATACAACATACCATTTGGATGTAATGAAGGTGGCATAATTGTTAATTTACCATCAGAAAGAATATCAAGAATTGTTTCTCCATTTTTTCTGAATGAACGAGATTTTTCTCCGTTATATCTATAAAAAGCTGTGAAGCCTTTTGAACCTTTTTTCTTTACTGGACTATCTGGAATAATTTTTAAAATCTTTTCTTGCAATCCATCAACATCATAATCAAAATCGAATCCTACAATTCCAGAAAGTTCACCTGTTAAAATCCCTATATTATGTTGGGTTAATTCCCATTGGTTTAATTCTTCAAGAGTAGGGTATTTTGTGCAATAGAAATTCCAATGCATCATTTCACAACCCTTTTTACCATAAACTGCAGGAATAACTGAAATACCTTTTGCTACATATTGTTTTGCTACTTCTTTAAATGGATTATGCATAATTAAACCTTTCCTTTTTAATTTGGGGGCGGAGGGAGTTAGAACAAAACGAAAAGAAAGTAAAGAGAACTCCCTCCATAATATTGGGGGATTTTACTCCCCCACTCTCCTTTTCCTTTTTATACTATAGACCCCAGCTTGGTTTTGCATTGTTAGCTGGTGCTACAGATGGTTGAGCAGCTGCAGGTTTTTGTGTTACAGCTTCCATAGGTGCAACTTTTCTTATGTTTTGATAAGTTTTAGTTGGATCTTTTTTAGATGTAGTAGATTTTAATTCTAACACAAGAACTTTATTTGTAAGTTCATCAAATGATGCAGAAGTTAAATCTACATTACAACTTTCAACAATCTTTTTAATTGTGGAACGAGCAATCTGTCCTGCTGTGTCATCACTATATACATTAAAGATTTGATTGAATTTTGCGCCTTGATAAGAACTATCAGCTACTTGGAACATAAATTCAATTTTTGCATCTGGATTAGGATCATCATTGTCTAATTCTATTTTTTTACCATCTTGGAAAGCTACCTTATGAACTTTATCAATAAGCATTGGATAAGTTCCATCAGGAATACCAACGAATTCCATATCAGGTGTGTTTTGTAAATCGAAACCAAAATTTGTCATAATTATTCTCCTTTTTCTGTTGTTTCGTTATTATTTGGGTTTAATGCATTTGCCATTGCTTCACAAAAAGCTTGATAAGTAAATGGTATAGCATCTGGCATTTTATATCTTGAACCAGCAATAAATGCAGGATTCTTATCTGTTAGATATAAAAACTTATCTCCACTACTTACAGCTTGAGTTTTTTCATTAAAACCTTCACCGCTGCTCTTAGTGAAAATTCTTGTATTACCAAATCCGATAATATCGACCCACTCTTTCCATGCAGCCATTGTGGTATCATCTTTATCTTTTTTAGCATACAATTTTGGTGCATAATAATCATAAGCTTCGCCAATAGGTGGTGTAATAGTTTTTCTATCACTATGAGCTAAGCAAACGATATTCATACCTTTTTCAGTTCTCAACCATTCTAATTCGCCATTGATAAGTTTTCTTGTTTCTGCAACCAATAAAGGATAACCTTTTCCGAAAGGAATATCGGTCAATGCTTTATAGGCTGGATTTCTTTGCATACGAACGATATACTCAGAAATCAACACTTCTAACCAATCGACTGTATCAATAACAAGTGTACGATAAGGATGTTCTTCTTCCATGAATGCTACCAAATAATCTTTAAACTCTTCAAAAGTTTTAATTCTTGGTGTTGCATTTGCTTCTGGAATTGCTGACAATCCATCTTCCAAGTTCAAGAATACATGGTTCGGAATTTCTGCAGCAAATCTTGACTTACCAAACTTTGGTGGAGCATACAAAAAGATTCGCAAACCAGCTTTCTTTTTTTCTTTTGATATTGTACTTAATAAATTACTCATTATTATTTTCCTTTCTTTTTTGTTCTAGGTTTTTTAATTTCTGTAGGTACAGAACTTAAATCTTCCATCATTTTTTGCAATTGCTTTGAAGCTTCACGCATAGCTAATCGCATATTTCTTCTATAAATCATTTCTTTAATAGGATTTATTACATTTTTTGTAATATAAACTATTCCAGAAAGAATTATAGTAATTAAAGCTACTTTTTCCAACATTTATACCTCCTTTTTTTCGATTAAACTAAATGATGGTTTCTTATCTACTTCTGTTTTAAATGCAGATAGTTTTTGATAATCTTCATTAAACTCGATAGCATATTCAACCATCTTTCTTTTATCTTCAGAAAGTTCAATCTTGAATGGGAAGCTTTCATCTTTTTTTGCTTTTTCCAAATCAATGATAGGAAGAAGATTAGCTGTGTCCCATTTTGTTGTCTTTCCAAAAGATATTTTTATATCACCAAGTTTTA
>Ga0247611_10001300_pt1 | contig 45155 bp, 70 predicted proteins | sample 177DNAGHGhighgp2_FD_192422 | JGI IMG/M metagenome (GOLD analysis project Ga0247611, IMG submission 192422) | Sheep rumen microbial communities from Palmerston North, Manawatu-Wanganui, New Zealand - 1770 DNA GHGhigh gp2 | ecosystem: Host-associated > Mammals > Digestive system > Stomach > Rumen... | reverse complement strand
GGCATAAAGAATTTTCTGTATGCTATCCAGATGCGATTCAATTACAGCCAATCGTGCATTATCATTCGACAGCTTATCATCAATGCTGTTCATTTGAATGTTACACTCCTGTCTTGTAACGAATAATTCCTTTAATTGTTCAATGTCCTCACGGCTTACCATTTTGCATTACTCCATGTGTTCCTCTGGAATGCCAGCAATACTGGTCAGAATACTTAGGATTCCCGCCAACAGGCTGGCAGAAACAACCATTTTCCAATCAACAGAGGAAATTACCGCAGACGTTCCAATTGTCGCAACCGCAGTCTGGGCAATAGTCTTAATGGCTCTAATTCCAGCCGCCTTTGCCCATTTTCCCCATTCTCTCTCAGTAATCATCTGTAAACACCCCCAAGTGCAATAATCGTTTTTTCTCCAGCGATACCGTCCACAGTCAAGCCAGTATCTCGCTGAAAATCTTTTACCATCTTTCTGGTATTGTTTCCGAAATTCTTACTGTTTTCCGTATTTGTCGTAATTCCATCTCTGTACCCAGCATTAATCAGAAGATGCTTCAGTTTAACAACATCATCTCCAACATCTCCCTTTTTAAGCGGTCTTGTAAACACATAAACAGCGGGATCTGGCTGTGGAACAGGCTCAGAATAACTGAATTTCTTCGTCATTAATCCTCTGTATTTGAATTTACGCTTGCTGAGTCTTGTAATAACAACACCATACTTCAGACCTTGCGCTTCAACGATCAATGGATCAGAGCCAACAAAACCACAAACCCATCCAACATGAGTCTTTTTCTGGTCAGTACCATTAAAAACGACTTCACCTACTACAAATTTTCTGCTGATTGCAGAAATTAATCCTTTATCTGTGCAATAAGATCTGTAATTGCCATCTGCATTAATATTGTTTCCAAGATAAGCATCAAGTAATCCTTGACAATCCGTGACATGAGTCTTATCTGCAACCCATCCTCTGGTAGCAGATTCATACTCCTGTAATGTCCAACCATTCCTTGAATAATAGGAATTGTATCGATCATTTAGGAGTTTCTGTGTGCATACCTGTCCTTTAGTTCCCCAAAGATATTCCCATACTCCATGATCTCCAACAGGAAATTCAATCTGAGCATTCTGCGGAACGGTTTTTGGATCAGCATGACTGACAGCAAATTGTATAAAATCAAGTACGTTTTTCATAGTTCGATTATAAAATAGATAACAGGCAGATTTCAATAAATCTGCCTGTTTTTGTCACGATCTTTTTGCCCTGTAATCCAAACTAATCGTTCCTACATCCGTCCAGATTCGGTTCGATCCCATCAATGTGCTTATCTGATGCGGTGAGAGTTGGTAGGCAACAGGATTCTTCATTTTATATGCAACAGTACAAGGAATATTTTTTGCGTACCAATCGGCAAGCATTTCCTTGAAAACTGTTGCAGTCATTCCACTAACATTATCCGGACGAATATTAACCAAATCTGCATTAAAACCACTTGAACTAATAACTCGGAAACCAACACCAGTATTACTGCCTGTTATGTCGTACCACGGATATGTACTGCAAAGTCCTTGCCCGGAAACAACAACTTTTCCGTATGCACCCAATGAATGTCTAAAGTACACTTTTGTTCCACTACTATAAGATTGCCATGACTCTGTTCCGTTGAAAGTAATCAATGCCCAATTTACAGTAAGCAAACCACTCAATAAATCGATAGTGCAAGCATAAACAGTTCCAGCTTCGGTTTCCCAAATTACTGGGATGATTTCACTATGATGTTCTGCAAACGTGTGATCGGTTGACGGAACATTGATGCTAATTTTACTATCCTGTTCTTCTGTATACGTTCCAGAAACACGGAAACGCATATAAACTGCGTTCTTTACACCAGAAACAGTATTCCATGATTCACCATTTCTCCAAAGGAAATTGTAATTCTCATCATAGAAAAACTGGCGAAACGCTCCGCTTCTAAATGGAGAATAGTAATACAATTTCTGTCCATACGGAATTGGCAAATAGTTCTTACTTCTAAAGAATGAAGTGCTAGTTCCGCTATTCTGTCCTGTGGTTTCCGAAATGTTTCCGTATTCCCAAACACCATCATATAGATTTGGACTAGATATATGGAGTTCTATCCCTTTATATCCGTAAATTGGGCAGTAATTTTCATAAGGAACATAACTGGGGGTTTCACCACTTTCGTTAAGATGAACAAACATCGGTTGATCTACTGTTAAAATATTTGTGGCATTTGAAGTAATGCAAATAAATACATAATGTCCATTAACAGGATCGAATTGTCTAGCAATAGTTTGACTCGATGATGTACTGTTAACGATTACTTGAATAACAGCACCATTTTCATCCAAATACCCTATGGAAGTTCTTAATCCTGTTCCGTTTAATGTTGCTGACATTCTGTAATGCTCTCCGGGAACAACAGGGAAAAGATAACTAAATCTTTCCCATGTTCCAGAAGGCTTGAGAGTATAACTCCCATCTGCATTTTGTGTAGTGTGAATGTCCGTCAGCGTGGGGTTCGTATTAAATACTGTTCCAACATTAGGATTGTATGTAACAACAGTATTGTGATGTCTGAAATCCCATGTATTCCTTGTTAACCCACCGGGGAACGGATAACTTTGTCCATGAAGATATTGAGTTGGAGTAAAATTAACTTCAAATTCTTTGACAGGACGATTCACCGCATCATCGATGCTAATAAACTCCCCAGATGCAGATTTGATCGGAAACGGATTCAATCGAGTTCTGTTGACTACAATTCCCATCAATCATTCCCCCAGTTCAAGACGAATGATGTTTACTGTCAAATCAGAGGTCGGAGTTTCTACGCAATGGAATGTCATCTGTCCGTCTGTGGTTACATCGTCAGCATAGATGTCTGCGTCTTGATAATCCCTTGTGGAAGAGGAAGAAGCGGAAACCATGTATGTGTAGCCAGAAGAGATCAACCGCTGATCGGAAATCGTGAGAGCGGAAGATGACCATGATGCGGAAAGGAGTGTTGCGGTGAAGGAAATGGGGTTAGAACCGGGAAGACCAGTATCACCCTTCTCCCCATTCATAACATCGAAATCCTGTGTGCCTGTCTTGTCTGTTATGGAAACACGATGACCACCTGTAATATCGGAAACGGAAACAGTAGGAGAGAATCCATCTTCCCCATCTTCCCCATCTTTCCCCGGTTCGCCTTTCATGTTGCGGAATGCGAAACTCATCTTCTTGTGGCCAGTTTCCGTAATCACATCCACTTCAACCGAAGGAGTGCCTACGTTAGCGTCCACCGTAGCGTCAGCGGTCAGACCGAGAACGGACCCAGCCGCCTGTTCTGCCGCCCTTTGTGCATCCTCCGCTTTGCTTTGTGCGGTTTCAGCGGAGTTCTTAGCCTCCACCGCCTTGTCCTTAGCTTCAACAGCATCGTCTTTAGCCTGTTCAGCGGCTTCGGCTGAGGTTTCTGCCGCCTGTGCGTTCTCGCCAGAAGTGACCACATCAGCCGCAGTTTGTTCAACTGCTGAATTTAATGCCGCTAATGCCTGTTCTATTTCAGATTGCTGAACAGGAGTCGGTTCTTCATGAGTCGGCATTGCACGCTTTACAACAGGAATCTTTACTGAATAGACTGTTTCTCCATCATCTGCTCCAGTATGCAAATAAAGCCATGCATAAACAGGCTCACCAGTAATCAGATATTCATCTGGAATATTTACTCCGTTTTCATCTCCAATCTGAGTTTTGGCATTACCACTAAACTCAGTATTAGCAAAATGAACTTCATAAGATTGCGGTAATTCAAGACCAGAGAACACTAATAGCATTCCATAATCCCATTGCCGTATCTTTCTGGTAACTGTTTCTTTTGAGCCGCCAAATACGGCATTAACAATATTTGTAGCCATAATTAAAAACCTCAATCCGCTATAATGTACGCACCTTTTATAATCATAGGATTGTACTGATACATTTTAATTCCGCTATACCAATTCGTAATCTGTCCACTGGAATTGATAACTGCTCTGCCAACTTTCATATCCGATCCACTATAACTGCTCATACTAAGAATCATATTTCCTTTAGGAATTGGCATATTTTCAATAAATACAGCTTTATCTGCTGGAGTATATGTTGATCCGCTCGACGTATATTTGAAACTCAATGAAAAAATACAAATTTTTCCATGAACCGATACATAACTATATTCTGAATCCATTTGCTGAAATGGACTAGGAAATGTATAACCAGTCCATTCAACAGGATTATCTGAAACTCTGGGGATAATAATTTTGCTCTCTGCCATATTTCACTCCAGACTATAAATTCCTTCAATCGTTACTGTCTTATTGGCAAATGCTTTCATTTTGCTCCACCAATTCTTGATTTCTCCATCGAATGATACCATTACTCTAGCAGGAATCAATTTATTACTGCTGTTCATTGCACAGGCATCAAAAACCATTTGCCCTTTAGGAATTGGCATTCCAGTAACTAAAACTTCTTCATCGCCAAATGTTTTATCGGAACTTGATTTGAAATTAAGAGAAAAACAGCAAATCTTTCCGCAAATTTCAACAACATTCACAGAATCGTCTGTGGCAGTTAAACCAGAAGCCAAACTATATCCAGTATATTTTTGTACTGTTTCTCCACTCGATCTTGAAATTACTGATACCGCCACAGACTCATCCCCTTACTCAATTACATAATTGCCAAATAGCATACTTGGATTATTGGCATAAGTTTTCATTCCACTATACCAATTTGTAATCTGTCCACTAGAATTAATTTTCCCTTTATATCGTTCACAGGAAGTGCCATTGTAAGACAAAATATCTATGATCTTTTCCTCTTTAGGAATTGGCATACTATTTACGAGAACCTGTGTATCACTTAAAGTTGCTCCAGAAGTTTTTACAATATTAATTGAAAAACAACAGATCTTTCCACAGATATAAACATGAGTCATTCCAGCATCAGTAATGTTATATCCATTAAGACTGAATCCGGTATATTCTGTTGATTCCGTATTAGATACTCCAGTACCTGAGACCGATATAACGCTGACAGCCATTCATTATTCTCCTTCAGTTTCAACTGGAGTTGCTTCTGGTTCCGGGACAGGAGGTTCTACTCTTCGATCAAAAATTCTTCCATCTGTAACCGTCATGTCAGAGCGAATAATCATTGCCGCATGATATTCAAGCTGTGAAATACACGCAGATGCAAGAATCGAATACATTGTTGACAGAGCGACATTCTGTTCATTGCAATGTGTTAGAATTTCACCAGCAATGCCTTCATTAAACTGTTTTTCTAAGACAGTATAGAAAATAGTTTTGCTTTCTCTTCTGTCGAAAACCTTTCCTTCTATAATTGCTCCATTAGATGCAATTAAGAATCCAGCATGATACTCTAACTGAGAAACAGCCGCCGATGCTAATACAGAATAAAGTTTTGCATATGCTCCATCTGAAGAATCATAATGATCGTTCAAATAAGATATATTTCCATTGTTACCCTGTACTTCAATAACCGTATAAAATGGATTAATCATAATTCTCTCCTTTATTTAATATCACTTAAACTGTTCTAGTTTCGCTTAAAAACAATGTAATAGAACTTGATCCACTCATTGTTCCTGTAACGGTTAAACTTCCATTTGAAGTTGTAACAGTCAAATCACTTGTAAATGCGGAAGGATCAGAAAACTCATACCCTATAACCCGCATTCCAGAAGTTATCCCTGTTGATGCAAAAGTTACTGGCAATGAGGAAATCGTTGATATTACAGCCATATATGGATTTCTACCAGCTCCAAGATTTATTCTTGCACCACCAGCATTGTTTGATCCAGTACCACCATTTGCCACAGAAAGCGGAAAATCTGGAATGGTAGGAATTCCAAGATTCGTTCTTGCATCTGATGCATTACTTGCGCCAGTACCACCATTAGTAATTGATAATGGCAATGAAGGAATACCCAAATTCGTTTTTGCATCGCTTAAAGTGGTTGCTCCAGTACCACCAGCCGTAACCGGCAATGGCAATTTAATTCTCCTCGTTCCATCTGTGGCATTATCCATTGCAAGATAATCATTGCTTGTTGGAGTGCCAAGCGGCAACTGAATAATTTCCATATAATCACTCCATATTATCCACAAAATTCTGAGCGTCAGCCAATACTGCATTGGCATGGCTCTTAGTGGTCTTATCTGTCAAAATTCGATCAATTCTTTTATTATCCGTAATAATTCTTCCAGTAGTTTCATCAATCTCTGAATAAGTAATTGACATCCTTAACCCAACTGCATCTTGAAATACTGTAGAACTTGTAACTGTCTTAATCATATATGATTTCCTTTCTTAATTCCATAATATGTTCAAATGCCAACTGTCCCATATCTGGACTTCTTTCTGCCGTTTGTTCATTTGGCTCAAGCCGATCAAGCCGCTTCATATCATCGTCTTTTTGCTTCGCCTTCATCTCCCAACCAAATTTTAATCCGGCAGTACCCTTCACTACAAAATATACACTATTTCGCTCTAAAATATAAGCCGTTCCTTCTCCGTAAGACTGAAGGAATACTTGATAACTGGAAACTTCTATTGTTTCTGCAAAGATCTTATCAATCCAGACATAACACAATCCATCTTCACCAATCTGACCTTCTCCTATATCACCAAACAACGGATCTGGAGTTTCATAACAATACAATAATCTATGCCCATAATTTTCAGTTTCCATTAATCTGGATTTATTTCCAGAACAGTAAAACTGATTCCTGTATACATCCAAATACATCCATGTATTGCCATGCATAACAGAAACAATTCCGGGAACCATACTCGTACTATAAGATTCAGTAAATGATCCATTACCCGATTCTGTTCCCTTTGCCAAATACACAGAACATGGAGCAATACTTGTTTTCCATGTTTCACTTGAATCGCTGTAAGTCCACCTTAATTCACCAACAGCATCATTTGGAACGGAACTATACTGAGTATCGGCATAATTTACAACTTCATCTGTTATAACCGCTTTTCCATTGTTAATATTGATCAAAAATCCATCTTTTGATAATTGCAAAAATGATGGAGTAGACAAAGACTGAGTTAACGGAATCTTAAAGAAAGACTGACTTGTTCCGTCAACATAAACATATTCATCTGCTGTTAAACTCTTAGTTTCAATACCTTCATTGTTTCCAGTTGTAATAACATTTCCTTGAGCATCCAGAATCTGCAGAATCCCATTGCCATTATTAACACCGCCTAATGTTAAGGTTCCACCGCTGATTCTGTTTGCCATCATTGTTCCAGCAGTAATAAAATCAGCCACAAATGAAGCGTCTTGCAATGTCCATGCGGTTCTATAAGGACCATTAATACCATTGCTTGAAAAGCCGATTCCGTTCACATTAAGACGCATTACGTTTATTGCAGTATCTACGTCATCTGTATCCATAATCAATATTTCATATGGATGTCCATCTGCATCAAGACGCTGAACAATATAACCACCAGAATTCCCTGTGATCATCTCCGTGGATTTTTCAATTCTATCCTCTAAGAAATTTGTGGTTTCTTTAATAATTTCAGTTGTCTGACAAACAACGCTGGATGCAACCGCTCCACCAAAACTGCTTTTTATATCTCCAATTTCAATGTTGTCATATCTTTCAAGCAATACATTATATACAGTTTTAATGACTTTTGACTTAGCATTAATTCCTAATTCTGGATAAATAACAGTAACCGTATCGCATAATTTTACTCTCTGAAGCAAGGCATACTGTTCGTATTCCTTCATCTGCCATAATGCCACAAAATTAACCTTAATGTTTTCATTTGGATTCCACGGAGCGTTATTATTAAGATATGCAAGTGCCTTTGCATTCAATTGCTCCACAGTAGGCTGTTCTTCAAATGACTCAGAAAAATCATGTACAACAGGTTTGGGCTGTACTGCTGTAAACTGAATTGTATGCGATCCATCTGAATCATATGTTATATAAGCTCCCTTATCAGTAGTCCAATCAAAAATCTCTCTGGTTGCATTCGATGCTTGAATTACATCTCCATATACAACAGTATCAGATTCTTCATCTTTCCAGAACGGAATAATTGCATTGTAACTTGACTCAATATCCTTTGTCTGATTAATATCAAGCAAATTTTTTCCATAACGGATCGTAACTCCATTATCTTCACCCCTGTGAAGATATAATTTTGCATCGAATCCATCAAATTTCCATTCGCCAGTACCATACACATCAAGAACAGAACCTTCAGAACCGCCAAGTAGTTCCCAGATACTTGAAGGATGATCCAAAGTAAAGGTTGCATTAACAACTTTATCCGTCCAGAACGTAAAATGACTGTCACTTAAAACCTGTTCTTCAAAAGCCGCCATCGTCAATGCACACGATTCAGCAGTAAATGGACGGACAATTACATTCATTAAATCGTATGCAATATGTCTGGCATTGAATGTAACGATTCCATTCATGGGAGCAGATCGCCTGTAAATGCGGAATGGCTGTTTATCTCCAACCTCATCATGAGTACAGCAGATAATCATATTTTCCTTGATCCGCTCATAATGCTGACCGCTTACAGGATATTTAAATTCACACTCGTAAATTCCATTCCTTTCCTCTGTAACAACACAGGAAATAATATCGCTTAATCTGCATATTCCATTGCTTGTGAATCTCAGTCCGATTGATTCAAACAATACAGGAATCATACTCTCCACCACCTCGGAACAATATCAATCTGAGTAATTGTATTGTCTTTTGTAATTGCATTTGCTCCAGATTTCAAAACAGGAAAATCATTCATGCTGAATGTAACTTGAGCGTTCGCATTGTTAGTTCCGTAATAACAATCTCCAATATCTGAATCAATAATCACATACGGATATACATCAACTATGGAGATTTTCTGAGTACCAATAAATATATCTCCATATCCAGTAACCTTTAATTGTGGCAATGATTCAAAATCAGTAGGATTTATAATTGATCCATCAGCAGTTAATGTTACAGTTGATTCGCCGCTCAGAAGAAATCTTTGCGGCTTGCAATTAAACGTCACTACGAACTTTATCTTACTGCCATCCAGAGTTGCATCTACTTCTATACCATTCACAAATGATCCAAGCCTATACTCATCTGAATTATAAGAATCTGTAAGCCTTGCATATCCTGTTACGCTGATTAGTTTTGATCTAATCAGTTTCAGATATTCATCTGCTGAATGAATGTTATCCGATAAAATAACGGCAGAATAGGCAACTTCTATGTTGCCTATTCTTTTTTCCATACCAATTACATCTCCGTGCTTTCCGGGAATCTGAATATACTCAAACTCCCTTGCTTTAGCATTACGGACATCAATCTGGAACACATACATTCCATAATCTCTGCTATCAAAATCACCAAACACAAAATAATCAAGCATATACTGAACTCCTCTGTTTCTGAAGCTGTGTTAATCTTTCTTCAATTTTATCAGTCAGAGCATTAATGTCCATACCATCAGAAGCATATACATTAATTGTAATCTGCCCAGAAGTTGCCTGTGCAATGTCCCGCATTAATTGATCTCTGCCATATACAATTTCACCAGAGCCGCCACCATCTCCAAATCCTTTTGTTCCAACAATAGTAGGCTCTTTGAATAACCACGGAGTATCGTATGCCTTTTTATACCAATCAACTTCAATCTTAGGCAATGCTACTCCAAGAACAGTTTTGCCGGTTCCAACTCTGAAATGTGGAAGTTTAATGGGCGGTAAACTCCAACTGAAGTTAAATATACCTTTAATCTTATCAACAGTATTGGAAATTGCCTTTTTAGCATTATCAATAGCATCGGTCATCTTCTTCTTGATGCTGTCGAATTTTGTTCCAACATCACTCAATAATGTTGGGTATTTGCTGGAAATACCATTTTTAATCTTGGTAATCATATCTTCGCCCCAAGATTTTGCATCACCCCAGATTTCGCTTGCTTTATCTTTCACGCTCTGGAACTTCTGCCTTGCTGTTTCAAACAATCCACCGAACTTATCTGTGATGCCAGATTTAATATCATTGACAATCTGACCGCCCCATTCTCTGATTCCAGCAAAAATCTGCATGATTCCATCACGAATAGCATTGAATTTTTCAACAACAAATGTAGTAAATTCTCCTACTTTTTCCTCGAATCCATCACGGATATTCTGAATAATATTAGATCCCCATTCTTTAATGGTTCCAATCATGCTGTTCCAGCCTTCAGAAATCCATATAATGAATTCATTAATCCAGAACTTAACTCCTTCTACTGCCAGATCCCAGCCTTCTTTAAGATAGTTAATGATAGCCATCCCAAATTCTCTGATTTGACCACCTTTTTCATTCCATACTTCTACAAGTCTTGCCCAAAGATCAGCGACCCCTTGTTTAATTGCAGGCCAATTCTGAATCATCCCATTGACCAATTCAGTAACTAATTGAATTCCTACATCCAGAATTTTATTTGCATTTGTAAGAATAACCTCTGCCATCTTAACAATTAATTCTGGCAATTTTTCAGCTATTCTTGGCAATGCCTTAAACATTCCGTCTTTCAACGCAATAATAATAGCAATAGCGGCATCAACTAACACATCAACATTATTGATCAAAATGTCTGTAATATTTAACAGCAAATCCACAATCATTGGGACAATATCAGCCGCATTTTCCGCAATATAATTGCCTAAATACACAACAATATCGATAGCCGCCTGTACCAAATATGGCAGATTGTCAATAATTGCCTGTGCTAATGTTCCAATGATTTGACCAGCGGAATCAATGATTTTCGGAGCATTATCAATAATTCCTTTTACAAATGCACTAATTAATTTCACGGCAGACTGAACAACCTTCGGCAACATTGCGATGATCATATTCAATCCTTCTGAAATTAACTTGCCCATTTCAGTCATCATTTCATCCAGACCGCCTTTTTCAAAAGCGTCTGTTAATCTGCCGATACCCTGTGTTCCAAACTGTACGAATTTCCTTAGTGAAGGAGTTAATTGCTTTGAAACAATTAATTGAGCCCCTTCCAATGCTGATTTAAACTTAGTAACATCTCCTGCAAGATTATCTAATTGCGTTTCAGCCATTTTAGATGCCGCATTATTAGAATCTAAAATAGCAAGTGACAGTTCATCCCACCTGTCTACTGATGTTCCTAAAAGTGCGTTTACAGACGCTAAATCTGTCTTGTTAAATACACCGCTGATAATTGCATCTTTTGATTTCTGATCCATTCCTTCCATTGCCTTAGACATCTGCTGAAAAATCTCTGGCAATGATCTGAGATTACCGGAAGAATCGTACATATCTTTATACGACATTCCTAATTTCTTTAATGCTTTTGTTCCGTCTTTTGTTGGAGTCTGAAGACTAAGAATCACGTTCCTTAAATGCGTTCCACCTTCAGCACCCTTAATGCCGTTATCTGCCAATACACCAAGAACAGTATTTAATTCTATAGTACCGCCTTTAATTCCTCTTGCAGTAGCACCAATTGTTAATATTGCTTCTCCTAGCTGAGAAACGCTTGTATTCGTTTTTGAGGACGTTTTTGCCATCTGATCTACCAATTTATCAGTCTGACCAAAAGATAATCCTAGAGCCGTTTGTGCGTCCGTAACCATGTCTGATGCCATCGCTAGATCCATGTTGCCAGCGGATGCAAGATTCAAAACATTAGGAAGCATCTCCATTGATTGCTGAGTGTTATATCCAGCCAATGCCATATAATTCAAAGCATCAGCCGCTTGTGATGCGGAAAATGCTGTATTCTTGCCCATAAACTGAGCAAAATCTCCTAATGTACCTTCAAAATGACCAAAAGAAGTTTCAGTAGAACCAACCTCTTTCTGCATTTCATCCATTGTCTTACCCATTGTTGCGGCAACCTGTGACATGGATTTATCAAAAGACATTCCAGTACGAACAGAAGTAGCACCAAATGCCGCAACGGCGGCAGTACCTGCGGCAATTGCCGCACCACCAACCTTCATGGCGGTTCCCATTGCATTTTTAAATTTTCCGGCAGAACCTTCCGCTTTTTTTAATCCACCTTCATAATCTGATGAATCAAGCGTCAGCCTTGCCGCTAAATCAAAAACATTACTCATTCTTTAATTTACCCCTTATTGAATCAATGATTGACTTAGCCGCTTCTTCTGGATCATCGAAATATTGCGTATGATCTTCTACAATTTCTATGTATCGTTTTGAATTATTGTTTGCACCATCAACCAAAGAATATAAAGCGTCAGTAACATAAATGCGGTATACTTCTTCACGCTCCCACATCCGGCAACGTGATTCAGCATACCGCAAAATTAAATCCGCTCGTTTTAATCCTTGATATTCTCCGATGCAGACCCAGAATTGGTGCTTTCGTTGCTCTGAGCCTGCAACGTAAAAAGGTTAATTACATCTGGATCATTCAATAACTCAATAATCTTCTTTGGAATTTCTACAAGATTCGGAGCATACGTTTGCGGATCGGCTTTATCCAGTATTGCCATAATGTTTAAAATCTCACGCTTATATTTCCTCATAATGAGTGATACAAGTTTTAATTTCTTACCACTTTCAAATCCGCTTTTGACTTCTGGATCGGCAAGAATAACCGAACACGGCTCGATTATATCTGCCAGAACTTCAAGTGCTTCTTCTCCTTTGAATTCACTCAGACGCATAATTAACCCCCTTTATTGCTAAATTCAAGCATTCGCCGTAGCAATTATTGTAATGTCCTCATCAATATCATCCACAGTTACTTTATGCGTGGAACTACTGTACTTCGTAGAAGTAACATCAACGCCACCAAGAAGAACAACAACATTTGCAATCGTATATCCAGATTCAGCAGTAAGTGTAGCTTCAAAATCTTCTCCGCTTGCAATCGAACTTCCTTCAAAACTGGAAATTACATGAGTAAGAAGCTGTTCAACTGTAACCGCATCAGAACTATTCATTGAATAGAACTCCATCGGCATTACATTCTGTGCATTAATGGAAACATGACCAGTAATTGTCAGAGAAATCTGTCCTTTACCGTTTTTGGTAGTCTGAATAGAGAAACCGCCAGTTGACAAAGCGTTAATGATCCTTACTGCCACAAGACCACCATCCGCACGATCTCCAACCCACCAAATATCGGCAAAATCAGACTGCGACAAATCTTTTCTAGGAACAATTTTACTAGAATTATTACTATCAATATCAGCCGCACCAAGAGCAAGTTTAATCAGTTCCGGCGAAGTACCAAGTGAAGTAGTTGTTAGCGTACATTCCCAGCTGTCCAGATGCTTAAACTCTTTCAGATTATTCGGAGCATTATCAACATCTTCAGCAAAATCAGAATAAGTAGGAACACAGCTTACTTGAATACCGCCAGTAGTTGCACAGATAATATCTGCATCCGCAGGAGCGGCGGGACTTGCAGGATTAAACTGCTTCAACAGAACACCAGCATCCATCTGTAGTGCCTGAAATGCATTCTGCGGAATCTTTGTAAATTTACCCATATTAATTACCTCGCTGTTAAATACTCAATTTCAAAACTCAGAAGAACTCGTCTTATCATAATATCTTCATCATCCATAGGCTGTGAAAATGGAGCACCTCTTTTTACCCATATTTTACCATCATTATATGGAATTAAGATCCCGCCTAATCCAACAGCCTCATAAATTTCATCCGTTTTCAGCAGAATATTCTTCCAAGAATTCGATTGATCCCAAATAGACGCATCTGCCATCATTACAAATGAATCGAATTCACTAACAGGCAACGAATATGTAATTCTTGGAAATCCAGCATTATCCGGCACATCATTCTGCAAATATGCTTTCCCATTTACAAAACTGCCTATCCATGATTGAAACGCTTGAAATTTATCCATTTGGAATCACCCATTCTTCAGCAGAAACCTGCCGCATATTCAATCCTGCTGTTTGCGGAGTATGTTTATCATCTCCATCAGATGTTACTCTGAATATCTTATTATCTCTTTTACGCATGATTACATCGTGAAACTGGAGATTAATATTCTTTTCTGTAGTAATTGTATAAACAGATTTCAAACCTTCTGCCATTGCTGTTCTTGCTTGAATACTATCATCCAATATCACAGCCGCCAGAAACATTGCTCCCTGTACATAAGCAACAGAAAAACCGCCATATCCATCCGGTACAGTAGTTTTATCCATCATTACACAGGATTCCATTGCTTCTGATAAAAGACTCATATTTTTCTCCATTCATTTAATTCTGTTTTAAAAACGCTTTCCCAGCCAGCGGATTTAGAAGCAGAACCAACATTGCTCATGCTTTTAGTGTACGAATAACCACCAAATGATTCTGAATTATACGGAGTTTCTACGGCATCTCCGTATTTATTCTGCCAATCCTGTATTCTTTCAGCAAGGGCAATGACTGCCGATGGAACAGCCATTGCCCAGATTTCACCAGTAAAAGTTTCATCTCTCAGATTATCAACGGGATATTGATATACCCCATCATTAAATACCGATCCATGAATCTTAAAATACTGTCCGTGCTGAAGGAAATCAACGGAAAACGTGCCGGATTCGATAGCATAAGTTCCTTCGTGAACACCATCTTTCACCACGAAGAAATTTCTTAAATTACGCAAAATCTTTTCCAGCATTGTTTCCACCTCTTATCAGCCTCTAGAAATAATCCTTGCAAACGGCAGAGCCGCAGACGGATAATAACCAGTTCCAGCCGTATCTTTCACAATACTCCAACGAGCCGCAGTTGCAAGCTGAACATCAGTCGGAGAAACAATTGCTGTAGACGGCTGAACGAAGCTGAATCCATGAGGAGCGAACAATTTCCGCTGACGGGTATATAGCGTATCCTCACCGCCATTCGTAGCGGGATTACGGCTCGTTTCATTCGGAACTTTCGCTCCGCAATCGCAATAATCAAATGCGCCCTGTCCGAGAACGTAAGTGGTGTACTTATTATAGGCGGGATCAGACTGAGTAGCCGCTACAGCCTCAACAGGAACTTCATCATCAACAAACACAGTTCTGCCATTCCAAGATGCAAGAGCAACAGGACGCTGAACACCATTTGCATCATTTTCTTTCCAGTACTGAAGAATCTGAAGGTTTTCAAGATTCGTAGCGATCTGAGAGTGCATAATAACCGCACCGAACATTCCCTTATTAGCACCAGCCGCTTTCTGAATTGCATTATTCAGAGTGGTAGCACCAACATTAGGATCAGTATCAGCAGTAATATCCAGCGTATGATCCGTATTGAAATTGTTCGTTGTAACTCCAAAGATACCTTCCAGAATCTTCAGAATAGTAGCCTGATCGATGTCATCCCAATAATCCGCTACCTGACGGGCAATATCAGCCATGAAATCATGACCAGTCAGTTCAAACGAGAAATCCTTTTCAGTCCATGCTTTCGCTCTGCCAACAACAATCATGCTCTGAAGGAACGTTTCAATTCCAGTAGCAGTAATATTCGTAGAACCATCATAATTCAGAGCCGCACCGCCAATCCGACCAACCATTGGAATGGAAATAAAGTTTCCGCCAGTCTGCTCATCCAGCATCGTCTTCAGATCAGAACGATTCCGAAGCACTCCTGCTTTCAGAAACGCATTCTGCTTAATTCTCGGAACAGTTTCCAGATACTTTCCGAATACTTCCTCATTAAAATATTTAGCGTTAAATACTCCAGCCATAATTAATATCCTTTCTTATTTCAGCCAATTAACAACCTGTGGATCGGTTGGATGCTGATTCGCATAAGTCATCTTTTCCGTGAGCGTCATTGCTTCAAAAGCGTTCTGGTTCTCATCTTTAGGCGGCTTATTTTCATCTGCACCTTTTTTGCTTTCCGTCACAATAAAATCCGACCATTCCTGTTTCAGGCTTTCTTTCAGATTATCAACATCCTTAATCTGACCCTTTTCATCCAATTCCAGACTTTCAATATCCGAAACCTTCATCACCGCTTCAATTCGTTTATCAGATACATTAATGTCCTTTAAAATCTGCCTAAACAAATCCTTCTTCTGGATAACAACTTTCTCTGCTTCGATCTGTGCCTTGTAATTGTCAAAATCTTCTTTCACAGCATCATATTTGACTTTCCAGCGATCTTTACCGCCTTCATCCTCATAGGTTTTTACAGCCTGTTCTGCTTCGTTCAATTTCTTCTGAACTTCCGGCAATTTTTCCGCATCCGCTTTATACTGATCACGTTCATTCTTCAACGCATCCACAGTTTCAGTATGTGCAGAAATAATTTCCTCAATCTTTTCGGCTTCAATACCAAGTGCGGCAAGCAGTTTTCTTGTTAGTGCCATAATAATCTCCTTTTCTTCGGTGGCATTTCTTTGCCATTCGACAAATTGATTTTAGCATACTTTTTTAAAAACGCAATAGTGTAGGATTATCCTACATTTTCGGAAAGTCCCTATATATTCTTATATCAGATAAGTCTTTTTTACTGTATTATCCTACAATCCTACATAAAAGAAAGAAAACCCTTATAAATAAGGAAAAAATAAGTGTAGGATCGAAGTTTTATCCTACACTTGATCCTACACTTGATCCTACACTAGCACTTGAATATTTTGTTTATTACTCAAAATTTATAATATTTCTTAAAAACATCATTAATAATTTGCTTGTATTCTGCTTTATGATCTTCAACAGCTGGTTTGATATACGGATGCGGTTTTCTCTTGCTTGTACCTAATTCCACATACGGAGCGTATTCAACATTAGTTCCAACATAAACCGCTTCTTCATCAATAACTATTTTATAAGTAATCGAATTACGGAGCCTGCCTGTATCAACAGGAGCATTTAATGCGGCATATCTTGTACATACTAGTCCTAATGTTTCTAATGCTACTCTTTTAGCGTGTTCCAATGAGTAAATAACATCAGGTAAATAAGAAGTTACTGTAACTTCAAACTGAGCATTCGTCATGTTGATTTCCTCTTTCTGAATTTCATGCATTGATCGTAATTATTAATCACTCCGATTGGCTTCATTCCGGGATATGGAAATTCATCACAACAACTTTTATCAAACTGATTACTAAACGGATCTCCTTTATTTCCCCAATTAGCACAAGATTTACATTGCGTACAGTATTTGATCTTTGTATTGTCTGTCAGTATCTCCTTGCTATGATCTGCCATTTATATACATCTCCTCTTATATATTCTTAATAATATTTTATTTCTGTTAAACAATAATGTCAATATTTCCTGTTACGGCTTCCAAAATTGTTGCTTATCTTGATTCACAACATCAAGATCAATAAAAATCTGATCGCCTGTCTTTTCAACCTTCGTAACCCTTAATTGTGTTCCTTGCTGAAGGATCGTTTCAAATTCACTACCGAAACTCCTTTGTGAATTAATTCCATCCCAGAATTTACCATCTCCACCACCAAATCCGCTGAACGGTTCAACATACATCATTTGCGTTCCCTTTGGAGCATAAACATTAAACAATATATTACCGCTGAATCCTTGTCCTTTTGCAGTTCCACAGGACATAAATCCATATTCTGTTACAGTTTTGCCAAGTAATGCACTCTTTAGATCGCTTTCTGATCCATATTTTAATGTATCTAAATCAACTTGAAGGAACTTGTCCATACCGCCCCAACCGCATCCTCTTTGCATCCAGATATCTTGATCATAAGAACATTCTCCTATGATCTTAGTCATATCATTCAGCTTCTTTCCGTTCATCGCTCTGCCAGCGTTTAAATCTGTATTCCCAACTCCTAAATATCTATTTGTTCCATACTCAATTCCTCTTAATGGCTCATTAAATTTATGAAATGATTCTGTATATTCGTATATTGCATCCCGTTCTTCTTTTGTTGCGTTTCTCCACACTTCACCAGTTTTTGCTCTAAGTTGTGAATCAACATACTTTTTATCCCTACTCCATATTGCCGCATCTTTTCTGGCTTGAGAATAAGCATCTGGCGAAAACGGATTTCCGCTTGATCCAACAGACTGATTGATTTTTGTCTGGAAATCAGCGATTTCTTTTTGATATCCATTTAATTGACCTAAATATGCCTCTCCTTTCGCTTGATAATCATGTAAAAGATTTAACTTGTCAATAATTTCATCATAATGTTTTACATATTCATCATGATCAATATATCCGTTCTGATACTGATTCTTATAATCCTGTAATTTGTTGCTGTAATAATCTTCCTTTGCTTGAATACTGCCTTTTTTATCCGGGTAATCCGTAATAGTTACAGGATTCTTCCATATACCTTCAAATGTTCCAACATTCACGGAAGCGTTTAAATCAGCAATCTTTTTCTGTACTCCATTTATTTTCGTCTGTAAACCACCAACAATATCGTGTTCATCTTTCCAGTCTTGATAACTCATATTTTCCGGTAATCTGGAAAAACGCTTTGATAAATCGGAAATATCATTGTCCATACCGCCTAATGCAGAAACAATTCTGCATCTGCAATTATAAACCTCTGAAGGTTTCCCCATAGGATCGGCGGGATACATTAATCCATTACTGAATTTTTCATCTGTACCAACAATTTCTCCGTCCAGTTTCGCATGAGAATCACGAACCCTTTTATCAAGAGTTGCAACCCATTGCTTTCCCATCTTAATGCCTAAACCTTCCGCTCTTTCCATAGCATCCAGTTTACCCGCATTTTCCGCTGAAGTTGTCCATGTTCGTGCATTCCTAAGAGCCGCACTTTCGTTCATTCCAACAACTTCTTCCAATCTTTCTGCAAATTGCGGAATAGAATCTCCAGCCAATATTCCTTGTGTAATTACTGAATTAATCTGTTTTCTATTCCATTGCTGATCTTTCGGGATATCCTGTTTTACTTGTGCAAAACTAGCCTTACCGTCCTTCAAAAGCCTTTCAACGGTATCGTGATCATAAAGCGTCCAAGACGTATTGATTCCCAAGCCGCTTTCTATGGCATAAGTAGCATAATTTGCATTCAGAGCATATACATCAATATTCCAATCATTAATTAATCCAGTAGCAATTTCATTAGCGTGCAGAATGTCCTGTTCTAGAACATTCTGCATTGCAACATACCTATCATGCCTTGCGATTTGTGCCTGTTTCCAAGCCTTTAATTCCTGTTTAGTAATTAATCCCTGTTCTAATTCCTTCTTTTTCTTCTGATACTGAGCTTCGTAATTATCCCACATCCGCTTTGCTTTTTTCTTTACGGATTTCCTTGCTTCATCGTATTCCTTGCCTATCCGCTTTTCCAGTTTGGCAAGCATTTTATCTGTTTGAGAATGTCCATAATCCATTACTCGTTATCCTCATTAGTTTCTTCTTTGTCATCTTCCTGTGGAACAATAACCGGAGTCCGGTTTCTGTCTTCTTCTTCTTTCTGATCCATAATTTCGTCAATTTGATCAATATCACCAAGAATGGAAAGAATTTTCTTAGTTACATATTCTTCGCTTAAATACTGAGCAGATTGTGTAACATTCTGAATTTCTTCCTGTTTGTTAACGATCATGGAACGTGTGAAAGTTGGATTGTCTTGAATGCCTATCAATCTCAATATTTCGCTGATAAACTCAACAACATTGTACTCAAACAGATCTGTTTTTTCATTTAACGGCTCATAAGCGGCTTCAATCTGCGTTGCGGTAATTGCACCTCCAGCAGAAAGATTCTTTGTATCAAGAGCCATATAATCCTCATAAAGATCGCTTCTGATTCTGTTCAAAATAGCCTCTCTGCTCTCATAAGCAATCTGAATGGTATGTGCTTCTGCTTTCGCTCCATCATCATCCACAACAGCCGCCTTTACTGTTTTCATCCGTTCAACAAACTTTACCAGATCAACATCATCCATGCCGCCCGCATTGCTGATTGTCCAGTAAATCAAACTAGCATCGTCAATGTCATTGGCAAATCCGCTTTTAATTAAATCATACGCATCAATACTCTCTCTGATTCCAATCAATTCAGACTGGTGTTCATCGTTTGCCCACAATGGAACAATAGGGAATGACGGATAATTCTCATAATCGTAAATCTCCATTCCTTCTGCCGGAGTCGTTCTTGTAAGAGCAACATATCCACGTTTAGGATTGACAATATGACCGCCTTCAGAATCGTACAGAAAATCGGTGTATCCATCCATTTCATACAGAACAGCACGCATAGGCTTTTCTTGATCCACCTGCCAGAATCTAATACCAGCCTTTAATGATCCATCCAATTCATCACGAAATGGAACGAATTCTGTTAATCTGAATATCTCCAGATGATCCAGATTCCAAAATCCGAATGTTACTCCGTCAATTAATGCGTATCTCCCTGCTTTTTGTACTCTGGAATCAAAATCTTCTCCCAGTCTTTCAGAAGTTCCTTCTTCTGTCCAGTTTATTCCATTACCAAGAAGAAACTGACTTTGCTGAGTAACGAATCTTTTAAAGAACCCAGAACATAACTTGTAATTTGCTGAATAATTGTCCGGTACAGCCTTGCCGGAAAGCGTATACAGCAATTTCTGATAAGTGACTATTGTTGTATTCCTTCTTTTGGCATAATCCTGTGCAATTAATGCGTTTTTGTAAAAATCAGTTCCTTTGTGGTATTCGATTGCTGATTTTACAAAATCAATGCGATCCTCATCACGCTCTCCTACCGCCATTAAATCTTGATAAGTTTTCATACTCCTAACCCCATTAAACTAACGTACTCTTCCTTGCCTGCTTTCTTATAAAGTAACCTTGCTAAACAAGCCGCACTATCCGGTGCATCATCATGTTCTGCATCTTCTGTGTAATCACAGATTTGCTCAATATATTCCGGATCAGTTCCTTCTACAAATATAACATCTGCCCAGATCGCTTTCAAATAAGTTACTATTTTTATATGTTTGTTCATCCTCTCATCATAGTCAACAGTTTTCAACCCCAGCAATCTCTTTAAATCTCTTGATACCATTCCTTTATCAGCGTTTCTTTCTATATACAGTTTTGAACACAGGAATTGATTGTAAAGGTTGAATATATCAGAATAACAATCTTCAACGTGCTTTCTCCATATTCTGCCGTAAACGTAATAATGTCCGTCTACATATCTCATAACTGTAAATGCCGTATAGTCTTCGCCGTAAAACGCACTATCTACATGAGCAATTCCGTTCTGAATTATAACTGCATCTGCTCCTTGCTTTGGCTCTGAGAATATTATGTTCTCATCTGCAATAATCTTTAGTTCATAGTTACAGGCAAACAAACTCGGACTCATTGCCATTCGCAATGCTTCAATCTTTTCTTCTGTTATAAGGCTTGTACTTCTGTAATCATAACAATGAATATTCGGCATAAGCGAAAATACATCATCCTTATGCCATTTAGTTCCCAGATTTATAATTCTTCCGTTTCTATTTTTAATGTTTTGAAGTTCCTGATATTGCAGTTTCGTTCTTTCTCTTTCAGCAGTACTGATTCTGTCAGAAACATTGCAAATATCGTCTGTTATTACCCAATTAGCGTGCTTTCCTGTAATTGATGACTTTAAGCCAATCCCAAGCAACTGCGATGCCCCGGAAATAGACTGATAAATATTAGTCGTAATTTCAGATTGTGATGCTTTAATGATTGTTAATTCCTGATCATGTAACACCCAGCATATTTGTTTCAAGATTTCAGAATTAAGTGCTTTTTTAACCATGCCAACCATTTCAGCAATATCGTTGTCTGTCTTTCTTAGAAAAATAATATTATCTTCTGGACAGCAGATCATAATTAAAGCAATGCAAACAGAAAGACAACTACTTTTATAGCTTCCTCTGTGAGCCATTAACGTATAATCGGAAGTTCCGCTAATGATTTCATGCATCCATTCATTATGCGGAAACTTCCGAACATCTTTCATGCCAACAGATTTAGCTATTAAATACGGATTATTCTTTATAATTTCAATAACATCTTTGTATCCGTTATTCTTCCGCATCTCTCAGCATATCCTTTATCTTTTCCAAATGATTCTCATCTTTCAGCGTTGCACTTGCTTCAATCTCCTGTGCAATAATGTCTTTCTGCCCAAGATACTGTTTTCCTAACCATATAGCCATACTCACATTATGTTCTGCCATTTTGAACTGCCATCTTCTTAAACTGATTTTGCCAGAAGCGGAATGCTTTTTAAACACTTCCGCAAAACTCATCTTGTATTCCCTTCCACACCATCTTTCAACAGTATCTGGAGAGCATTTAAACCAAGACGCAATCTCATCAAGCGTACATTGCAAAGAACACAGTTTTTCAAACTGATCCTTATCAATTTCAATTCTCGGTCTTGCCATAAAATTCACCTTTACACATCAAAAAATCCGTCTTTTGTGACTCCGTTTATTCCGGTAAAACCAGCTTCAAATGTCTTTGATGGATCGTATACATATATAATATCACCATTTTCATCAAATCCATTAGGACACATTACGCCGCCAAACATCTTGTACGGATTTTGCCCTTGTGTCGGATCGTTCCAGAGATAATGCATATAATCTTTCATTGTTTTATCAAAGAATTTTGCTCTTTTCTCTGAAGAATTCGTGTTAAAACCTTCTGCGTTTCTGAATGGAACATGATCCAAATATCCCATATCGGATTCAATTTCTTTATATGTTACAGACCCATTTCTTTTGCATAATTGAAGCGCATACGAAAAATTCCCTCTTGAATAATTCCAATCTGGATTCAATCCGCAACAGCACCCATTGTTGCAACATTCTTTAAAATGAGCGTCAGAAACATAAAATCTCATTCCGAGTTTATTACATAATTCTTTCATTTCACGAAAATACTTTTCTTTTATTTTACGATTAAGTCTTAAATATCCAGAACCTTTTGAATGCTTTTTATAAAAGTCAACAATATCAAATCCACAGCATTCGCTAATTGTTTCATAATGCTCTTTTGCGTTATTAATTGCTCTTCCTTCAAGACAAAAAAATTCCGTTGTTACAGCATCAGCACCAGCATCGTGAGCGGCAACAATAAGATCCTTATAGTCCTTTGAAGAAACTCCAATAATAAACGGACGAAGTCTTAATGTAGAACCGCCTTTATTTAAAGTTGTATATTCATGTAACGCTCTTAATCTTTCAGCAGGAGAAGGGACTCCAACTTCAATCTTTTTTGCAGATGCTTCATCAAGTGTAATAATGCTAAACTTTACATTCCAATTATCTTGTCCAATAAACAGTTTTCTATATCTTTCATCGAAGAAAGGCCAAGCCGCCTTTGTACTAAAGCATATTGGATAATTAATTTCCTTAAAAAATTTCAGAAGTTCAAGAGTTACTCCGTATTTCCTCTCAAATTCGTCAAATTGGTCGCTTAATCCACCCCATTGGAAGACTTTACGTTGTCTAATATACTCTCCAAATTGACTCGTTTCTGGGTGAAGAAATATATTCTTTACTTTCTCAACATTAACGCTTCTGACTACCTTATGGATGTATCCTTCTCTAGCACCGCCAATCCCACGCTGATATTGCGAAAAACAATACACACAGCCGTAAGCGCAATTACTGTATGTATCAAATGTCATTGGCATTGTACAATCAGCAATTTCGCCGCTCCATCTTGGGCTTTGATAATTGTTTTTGATTTTATCCAATTTGCTTCACCCCGCTATAGTCTGGTTTCAATTTAATAAATTGTGAATACTGCTTGCAGAGTCTTTCTAAATCTGCCATGTGTTTCCCGGAACGATAATAATCAAATAATCCACCTTCATAATTACGATTTGGTTTTTTGCTCGCTGAAATATCATTCCTTCTGAAGCACAAATCGCCTCTCTGATAACATCTTAATTGAATTTCATAATCTTCTACTGTATTATACGTTTCATTATATAAAAGGTTTTTATCTATAATATGACCTACTGCACCGCCCTGAAACAATCTGTTTATGCTCACAATCCCGTCAGAGCAGAGTCTTGTTTTAGCGATAATAGCATTCCCTGTTGGTGACATACCAAACATCTTTGCGCCTATATTTTGCGCCAAATTGAACGATTCTCTGATAATGGTTTGAAATTCTTCTCCGCTTCTGATTTTTTGACTGCGAACCTTTTGTTCATCAACGGCAAACAGTTTTGTAAAACTGATAACGTCATCATCCAGTAACATCACCAGATCACCATTTGAGAAAAATTTTAGCGCATTATTCCGATTTTGCGGGCATCCGCTGTTTTGATTTAAGATAATCTGAACATTTGGATGAACACTTATATAGCGTTCTTTATCTTCATTACTTCCTTGTAAAAAAACTATTATATCTTCATTTTTTACAGAAAGTTCCTTCAATGAATCTACTGTAATGCATTGCGGACGATTATAACTTACAATCGCATAATTAATTTTCTTCTGCATTTTTCTGCTCCATCATTTTCTTTGCGACATAAATGACTCCAAGTTCTTCTTCTTCTTTTACGCCTAGAAGTTTTTTTACAAATAAAGTTTCCTCATCTGTGTTGTAAACAATAATTACACGTTTTGCAATTAATGAAGAAGATGTCGCTCTATCAGAATATTCATGAAGTTCATCTCTTGAAACTGATGGATACACAGGAGAGTAAGCTGGGATTTCATCATCTGCTTTTCTTTCGCCGGAGTCATCTTCTCCTGAATGCGGAATGTATTCCTGTTTTTTTTCTGGAATTTCTTCAAATTCTTCTTCTTCGGATATATTAAACTCTAAAAGTTCGGCTTCATTAAACCCAAAATCCGTCATATCAAAATCAAGATCATTCAATTCCATTCCAAGAAGATCGAAATCCCAGTCAGATTCATTCGTTTTATTATCTGCAATCCTTAAAGCCTTAATTTGTTTTTGCGTAAGATCAGTTATTACCACACAGGGTACAGTTTCATATCCAAGAATTTTAGCGGCTTCAAATCTTCCGTGTCCGATTACAATTACATTATTTGAATCTACTACAATAGGCTGTCTAAAGCCAAATTCATTTATGCTGTTTGCTATTGCTTTTATCTGTCTTTCGTTATGTTTTTTAGCATTTTTCTCGTAAGGAACAATAGAACTAATAGGAATTTCGTTGATTTTCATATATTTTCTCCTAAAAAATAATTCTTTATAGTGATTATACACCACTTCACCAATAAAAAAAGACCCTTTCGGGTCTTTTAAATTCTGATTTCACTTTCTAAAAGTGCTAAGTCCGAACTTTATTGCGATTGCCTTTCTGACTGTCAGATCATTGGAGATATATCCGCTCGCAGACAACTGCTTAACTGTTCCATTCTCATCTTTTGCGAAAGTTCCACGCTTAATGAAATCCCCCCAAACTTCAAACTTCTTTCCATTTACCTGAGTCGTTCTTGTCATTTTTGTTCCCTCTCTTTCTTTTTTCTGACTTCATTATATTACCTAATTATTGTAATGTCAATAATTATTTTTATTTTTTTCTAAATTGCAATGCAATTAAAAATACCACATTACAGGCGATATGCCATAAGCTCGGCAATCCGCTTTCTGAATCAACAGAATCTGGATTATTAATGTACTCAATCATATGCCTTAACATTGCATCTCTGTATCTTTCCGGTGAAACATCCATCCAAGATTCTTTTTCTCCATACTTTGCTACACCATATTCACGAACTCTTGCTACCGCCGTTAGAATTTCCATAGGAACAAGCGAAATTCTTGGCTTTCCTTGATCCGCTTTAATCTGCTGATTATGATCTAATTCCTCATTGTTTGGGATTGGTATCATCTAAATACTCCTTTCTGGAAACAATCTTTTTCCCGCAATTCGGACAAAATAGAAAATTCTGCTTAACGAATGCTTTACTTAATGCCAAACTATACCATCCACATTTCGAGCATTTACATGCGTGGATAATAAACCCCTTATCATCCACATCCAGTCTTTCCCAAACCGCAACATCTATTCTTTCTTCCATCTGTCTACCTCTCTTGGACGTTTTTCAGCCCATGCATTTGTCGCATCATCGATTGCCTTACCATATCCAGCATAATATGAAATCTTTTGCCCCTTTTGATCATTTAATATTGCCATACTTCTGCACCAATCAAGGCTTACACTTTTTACATTATGCTCTTTACAGAATTGCTCTATTTCATCAAGAATTATTACTTTCATTCCATCACCCCAAAGAATGTACTATCACTATTGCAAGAATTAACATTCCCAATAAAATACCTGCAAAAAACGTATCCAATCTGTTCATTTATTCATTCACCTCAATAAGAGTCCCTAATACGATACTTCCATCTAACCCAAGTGCCGATCTTATATCGTTCTTCCTGTGGTACGATAGACAGCGAAACCGTTCTCCATGAAATGCCATGCTCGGGTTCATCGTGTTCTCTTTTTATTTGTTTCACAATTTCACTCACTATCTCTAGTGCTTTTTCCTCATCATCAATCAGCGTTTCAAACAAAAACTCATTTTTGAATCGCTCATACTCATATTTGATTTGGTGTCCATCAACTTTAAGCATCAAATCAGTTGGGATCGTTTCTCCTTTGGGTATATAAAATTCTATTTTCATTCCGTCACCTCAAACCCAGTTATTGCTTCTATTGTCAATAGTTGCAATACTGCTATGCTGGAAAGCAAAATCATCTGTCCTTCATTAAACGTATATTCTTTGTTAGCAATCTTAAATAAGGTTTCTTCCAAAGTTTGTCTCGCTTCTTCTATGCTTTCATTAAAATGTTCTTTGGTCATTCCGTCACCTTCTCTCCCATAAAGCAGAATCCGTTTTCATCTGTCTTGCATCCTTTACCCCATCTTTTGCAGATTTGATGTGCAACAATTAACGGAATACCATTTACGTTTGCCCAACTGTCCAACTCGTAATGTTTACAGTTCTTGCACCGAACAACAGGAACAGCATCTACCGTCGGTTGATCGTCAATGTCCGCACGAATCTCCGCAAAAGTTCTCGGTACATCATCCCAGTTTTCATCTGGTTCGTGTCCTTCATAATTCTCAGGGTCATATAGTCCCTTTAGTTCATCTGCATCAATCAATCTCATTCCGTCACCTTCTCTCCATCCGCACAGAACCAATCGTCATCTGGGGCAAACCACATTGTTGCTGAGCCATCGATGTTCCGCTGATATTTTTTACAAAAGCCATCTTCTCTCCTATACTTGCAATCTCTACACCGAACCGCAGGAACGGAATCTGAATCTACTGTCGGTTGTTCGTCAGCGTCGAATTTCCTACAAAAATCTAAAAACTTCCGCTTTTTATCTGAAAGGGTTTGTGTAAAATATGTAGTCGACTTGCCGTCCATGCCGTAATCAATTGTTTCGCTTTCAACAAAATACCAATCCTCACCACAAAATGTGCCATTTATCTTTTCTCTTTTGTAACAAGATGAATATGCAACCGTCCAAAAAGATATCATTAAATCAAATTCTTCACGGTTGTGGATCTTTGCGGCAATAACGGACCCGAATGAATCTTCACGTATTTCCATTCTATTCTTTACAATTTCAAGTAGTTTTATATATTCGTTCATAATTTTCCTCCCGTCACATCATACCCCATAATCGATTGCGGACTGTCGGTCTACAAAGAAATGGATTCCAGAAGCGCAACCGTGGAATCTGTTATCATCGAAATCTCTTACAGAGACGATCTCTCCGATGCGGTACATGAATTCACTATCGTATATCGACCGGACTTCCATATCGCTTGACACTGCATTTCCTTCCATGTCATAAAAGCCCAAGACTTCCGCCTTGTCACATCTGCATTTAGCCCCAGTAGCAGATGACCGTCTCGCATCTTCTGGAATCTTCAGCTTAACAATAATACGCCTCCCATCTGCACACATTGCTTTCTTCCATCCGATGAAAGCCCCATCAGACGGACATAAAAGCGGAATATGTGGGATGTTTTTGGCTCCACTCAGGTCTACTCCATGTAAGTTGGCTTCACACAGGTCGGCTCCATACAGGTTGGCTTTGTACAGGTTGGCTTTGTACAAGTTTGCTCCACGAAGATCTGCTCCACGAAGGTCTGCTCTAAGCAAGTTTGCTCCACATAGGTTTGCTCCACACAGGTCTGCTCTACGAAGGTCTGCTCCACGAAGGTCTGCTCTAAGCAAGTTTGCTCCACATAGGTCGGCTTCACGCAAGTTGGCTCTACGCAAGTTGGCTTCACGCAGGTCGGCTTCATACAGAATGGCTCTCATGTCCTTCCATCCGTCGCAATCACTATGTATCCAATGTCTATGATTCTCTAGGATTTGATTCAACTCTTTCTGTATCATTCCGTCACCTCATATGGACTGTATCAATTCGGATATCCTGTCGTTAAGCTTTCTGACTTTTTCATTTCTTAAAAACATCTTGATTCCGAATATCAGTTTCACGATATACACAATGGCTATTGTCAGAACAAGAAGTGCTGTTGCACCCAATAGGATTGATAAAAAAATAATTATAGAATTCATTCCGTCACCTTCTCTTTGTTCTCGACATTTATGTCGGTAACATCCATCTTTGCCCCGCATCTCGGACAATGCATAAAAAACTTATTTCTCTTTGTTAGAGATACATCCCAGAGTGCCTTGCAATTAGAACATCTATCAAAACCATCAATTCCAGAACTAATCCAATGTCCATGAACAATATGCATCGGCTCAAACCAGTCGCATTGATCGCCATCGTATTCGTCCATCTCACAACAGATTGACATATCATGGCAATTCTGCATTGACAGCCAACAGTCATTACACATTTTGTTGCTCATTTCTGTTTATTCTCCATTCCGCTCATTACAAACAAAGCTGAAACCATAATGCTCATAGAAATAAAATACGCATCATGCCCAATAACTCCATGCCTCAATCCTACATTTCCAAACAATATACACAATAAAACAGCAATAACCGCAATAATCTTCATCTTCCTGTACTCCCAAATCCATTTGATCCTCTTTCAGTTTCTGTCTTCATCACATCTACAACATCAATGCCTTCATACAAAACAGGAATAATTACCAACTGAGAAATTTTATCTCCCTTATAAATCAGATAACTTGCCTGTCCATGATTAAATAATTTGACCAGAATTTCTCCTGTGTAGCCTTCATCAATTAAGCCAGTTGAAGTTATGTCATGTTTAAGATTTAAGCCGGATTTTGATACTAAAATTCCTGCTGTGCCGTGTGGAAGTTCAACGTGTATTCCGGTACGGAAAATTGCTGATCCCATTGCGGGAACAATTTTAGTTTCTGCGCTTCTTATATCCAATCCAGCATCCGTTCTATGTTCCCTAATTGGCATAAAAGCACCATTTTCAAGACTAATTTTCATAAATTTATCCTTTCACAAATTCTGGACATTCCAGAACGATATATGAATCTATTTTTGTTACCTTACCGCAGATTACTGTTCTGAGCGGAGAATAAACCGCTTTCCATCCTTTAATCGGCTTATAATCTTCTCTTCTTGACCAATCACAAAAACCACCACACTTTGCACATTGCCAGCATAATGTTGGAGTTTTATGAGTGATTATCTTTTTTTCACTTTGCCTGTATTCCTGTTTCATCTTTGCCAATACCGCCTATCATGATATACGATATTTCTTTGCAAGAATGACATTTGATCTCAAGAGCCGGAAATACATTTTGCCCATCCCATTGTCCAATGACTCTTGCCAGTTTATGCCCGCATCTTGGGCATCTGATCCATGTTCCGTTTTCTTCCCTGTTAATTTTTGCTGTTGCCATTTGTAAGTACCCCCTTAATATGTTCTTCTCCTTCATGCTCTATTCTCGTTCCGCTCAGATAAATCACGTTATTTCCCAGTAATTTTCTAGCGGCTTCATCCAATTCATTTCCCGCAAATTCGTAAGCCATTGCATGACCATAACCGCCTCTGTACTTTCCTTCCGGCATCTTGCTGTACCAGTCAAAACCAATTACTCTGAAAAATGCGGTGTGCGTTAACGGATAACTCATTCTCTTTAAATCCATCGGCTGACTTGCATCTTTAATTTTTACTGTCATAATGTCAGCACTTGTACCATCTGAATAAGACTGCATTGCGTATAAGTTGAAGCGGTATCCTTGCATCTCAAGTTCCATAATCGCTGAAAGAAGGACTTTCCCATTCTCCAAAATCTCACTACTTTTCGTTACACAGGAACAAGTCATATCATAGTATACATCAACAACCTTTGTCTTGATCGGTCTGATTGTCATATTAATCATGGAATTCGGTATACCCTTTAATGCCAACGGTACAATTGGTGCAAATCCTGCAACGTGATTTTCAAAAGCAAACCGCTTTGCTTCACCCGCACGATTAATTTTGATCTTGCTTTTCAAAGCATCCACAGAAGGCTGATAACCAGTTTTAAGGAAATTTACTGCATCATCATAGCTGTCGATCCCATCACCATACCAACCGCCACGCTCTTTATAATTTCTGGATTTCATGTCATCGAAGTGGGAATTGGTAACCTGTCTGCCTAAACAAGTAGAATAAACTTCCATTGCCGAATCAAACGATTCGACATGGAAGTTATAATTCTTATGGCTTTCTGTGGAAATGCGTTTTTTGAAAATCTTGCTCATGGCTTTGACCTCTCTTTCGGATTCTTTTCTTACTTTCATTATCTCACTTTTGCATAATAATGTCAATAATTATTTTTAATTGCCCGCATCACATCCTCGAAAGGATGTGATGCAAAGCCTTGGTGTACTCATTGTCAACTGTCATTGTGTTGACAATCATGCTGATGTCATCTTTTTCCATTCCTTTGATCAAGCAAGTTTCAATTGCTTCTTCCTTACTCATGATCTGAACCATCTTAGCCAGCCTTCCAATTCCTCTGTAGCTGACGATCACACCAGACTGCCCAGCCTTGCGAGCGGCATTTCTAAAATCACGGCAGAATCTCAGCAGTTCCTCATTGCCAAGTGACACATTCCGTTCAATCGCTTCAGAATAATCAATCTTTACAGTAGCGAACCGATCCAGAGAAGCGGCATCCAACTGGTTTCTGCCAACATACTCATAATTAGCCCCAGTTCCCACAGTATTGCCAGCGGCTATTACTCTGAAGTCTGGATGTGCTTCAACGTATCCGATTGGAGCGGGAAAATCGAAGTAACGATTTGCGATTGCCGCATTCAGAATTACCAGAACTTCTGGAATACTCGCATCCATTTCATCAAGCATGAAAAGACCGCCATCCTTAAATGCTTTGTAGAACTGAGTCGGCTGATAATTGCCCATCGCATCGGTAAATCCGGTCAGTTTGTATTCCTGTGTAACAGCGTTCGTGAAGTAGAACTTCAGTCCCAATGCTTCAGCAACCTGCTTGCAGAGGACGTTCTTTCCAGTTCCTGCCGCTCCGGTGAGGAATACAGGCTCATTGTTCGCCACAAACTTCAGCACAGTTTCAAACTTCTCATGCTGAACACCTTGCAGTTCCTTCTTCTGACCATTGATAATCGTGTTAATCTTCCGATCAATGTGACCATACTCGGCTTCGATGTAGGACTTAATCATTCCCTGAACCTGTCCCATGATCTCGGATTCGATCTTGTCAGCAGAAGTCTTTGCAATCAATCCAACTACTGCCTGTTCCAGAATTCCCATTGCCGAAGCAACATTCTGTTCTGCCGGAGCGGAATTAACGGAAGTGGAAATGGAAGCATCCGGTAACGGAGTAACAACGGCTTCTTCTTTCTTTTCCATCTTCGGAGCAACCGTGCAAAGTTCGTTAAGCGAAATCTTCCTGTCATTGTCAGTAGCCTGACGAATCCACTCTTTGAAATCCTTTACTGATCCATTGAACTTCTCGTCCAGCGTCCGAATCATCAGTTCCTGTGTTGCAAGGTTTCCAGTTCTCATGCGAACACCAGTCTGCATATTGTAGAACTGAATTAACATCGTTGCCCGTGAATCAAGTTTCTGTTCCATAATCTCTAAGACCTCCTTGGATTCTTTTCTTACCTTCATTATCTCACTTAATTCTGATAATGTCAATAATTATTTTTATTTTTTTGAAAAAAAGAGAAGATCTTTCGATCTTCCCTTGCTTTGTTTGTTCTTTAATAATTAAATCTGATGTAATAAATCCAATCTACCTTATCAATAAAACATACTGCATTTCCAACTTCATTACTGAACTTCTTAAATGCCTTACTGTTGGAAATCTGCTCAAGAATCATTTTAGCTTGGTTGTCTTTTGTTCCATATTGTTCTTTCAGAGATTTTTGAATCTTAATCAACTCTTCTGTCTTATTAGCACAGCGTTCTTTTTCTTCTGCTGTCCAAGCATCAAATCCCTGTACTTTTTCATTTTCCTTAATAAGACGCTTGATCTCATCATCAAAAGATATATCATTGCAAACACAATAAGTAGCCGTTCTGTTTTTGATCTGCTTTACTGTCATTGAAAATCCGCCAACAATTCCTAACTCTTTTTTAATGTCTTTTTTCATCTGCTCAAAGGCCTTTTTGATTTCCATTGTTTTAATCTCCTTTTTTTTGATAATTTAATTTTAATACTTACCTATTTAAATGTCAATAATTATTTTAATTAATCCGAAAAATCAGTAATTGAATATTGCCTATATCCTTTATTTAAACTTGCTCCATATTCTGAAAACATAATGTTTTTATAAAAAATCCCTGTTCCCGTTCTGATTTTATCTGGCAATTTTTTACCAATTTCTGTAAAAAACTTCTTACTGGACATTTCATATTCCCGATTTTCTTTAGCCCAGAATGTATAATTCTTAAATAAATCTGATGCGGAAATCTTTTCATCCGAATCATAATTTACAACAATACATTGATCCATATAGGATGCCAGAAGATCCATTTCCTTTTTATACTCTTTCACAGCATCCTGTACACATTGCGGTTCTTTTATTCCATATTCCCGCCATTCTATACATCCTTCTACTGCCCATCGAAGAATCTGTGGAAATTCTGATCGAAGTTTATATTTCAGATTTTTGTCAACTTTTTCCTTTGGAATACTTACTTCAAACGGAATCAGTTTAATTCTTCTCCAGATACCTACATCAGTTCCACGAATTACAGGCTTATGATTGGTTGCTAACCAAATTTTAAACTCCGGTGTATACTCAAATTCATCTCCATATAAATATCTGCAAGTAATTTTACCGCCTCCTGTTAACTGCTTCAGTAATCCTTCATTTAATCTGACTCCTTCCGTTGGTTCTTCAGAAGTGATAAATCTTGCAGATTTCAATCTGGCAATATCGGAATTTGCTCCACCATCAGAAAACCTTTTCAGCATAATTGTTTCCGGCTGAACATTACAGGAGTATGTTCCAAGCATATCTGAAATAGTATCAAGAAACGTGCTTTTTCCATTATTTCCTATCCCGTATAAGAAATAAGCACATTGTTCCTCATTTGATCCTGTCAGAGAATAACCGATACATAACTGAATATATTTCTGTAATTCCTTATTTCCATTTGTAATTTCATCCAAAAACTTTAACCATAATTTCGGCTTCTTCCCGGACGCATCATACTCTGTATAGCAAATCTTCGACATCATGAAGCATGGATCATGCGGAATCAATTCCCCATTACGCAAATTAACAATCCCATTCTGACAATTCAGGAATTCCATATACGAATCAAATTCATCTGGAGATGCCGGAATGCCGTCTAAATGCTGGCATTCTTTTATCATATTTTCCTTTCCTTTTGAAGAAGCCGTTCGATTTGCCCATTTCAGAAGATCAATCTGAGTTTTTTCATCTTGTTCCAGAAACGCTTCTTTTTTGATTTCTCCGCAAATTACATCACCTAATTTTTTTATTTCACCGGAATCGTCTGCTCTCCATAACCTTCCGTCCCAATAAAACCATTTTTTCCTATTATAAGAATATCTGATAAAACCATTAAATTTATCAAAAAGCCTACGAGCGTTCCCGCTATCTGTCATATCATATTGTTTTCTTGGTTCTTCCGCTCCTATATCTCCGTTTCTAAATAACGCAAGAGCAAGTTCCGTACTGTCATTATACTGCTTTGGATCATACACATCCTTACAACTGGCACAGGCTTTCCCTATTGTAATTTCTCCGTATGTCTTTCCAGATCGTTTCTCATCCCATTTAGGACGCATTAAACCGGATGTTCTGAAAATCCGATCCATCTGCTGTTCATTTCTTTGCGTCCAAAATGCCAACTGATTACACAAAGCAAGATCGGCTTCTGATTGAGATGAATAAACTCCTTTCCAATTACCAGAATAAAGAATGTTAAACAAGTATCCTGTTTTGCAATTTCTGGCTTTATCAATTACTTCAGAATCCTGTAAATCCACAGGAGTAACAGGCTTCTGCTCAATTCTCGGAGTAATATCCGGCAAATACTTGCTGTGAAGGACTTTTACTGATTCAGTACATTCTCTTACTTTATTATATTTAGGATTGTACAAATTGCCTGTACAGATGAAATATCTGCCGGAAGAATACATTTCGACATTTCCTCTGCGTCTGCTTCCATTTGGCAATCTGCCTTTGCAAATAATATGAATTCCTGTTTTACTTTTGGAATATTCCGCATAGCTTTGAAGCGTTTCCACAAATTCATCACAAAAATCCACATTATCAACGCAATGATCCAAATCAATGCCGAAATACCCATTTGCGAACATAAATCCAATTCCATCAAAATGGTATTTTTCACAGGCATTTACGGCATCTTCAAATCCAGACCATGTTTCAGAATCATTGCTTTTTGCATTTTGTCCTGTATATGGATTCTTTGGAATCTTGTCTGACCCTACCCAGCAAACCCATTGCTTCAATCCCTTTAATTCATCTGGAATATTCTCAATTCTTGTCTGCATGATTTGTCATCCTCGCAATTTCTTCTGCTGTGATGTACCATTGCCCATTACTGTCTTTTTTCGCTTCAATCTTTCCTCTGCGTATCCATTCACGCATTGTTCTTACTTTGATTCCAAAAAAGTTACAAGCCTGTCTGATCGTATATCTTTCTTCCATTTTCTGCTCCTTTCCGTATTGTCAATATATCAAAATGCATTTTTTATACTATCATACAATTATACATCAACATATCCTAATTTTCTGTAAATCCTATTCCTTTTTTTCGCCCATCCTTTAAACATTGCAAAATCATCCACAAAATCAATGATTTCCCCGAATTGTTTTTCTTCAGACTTTCTAGCAACCCTTCCAGCCGATTGTGTAACTGTAATTTCATTCTTTTCTGGAGTGGCAAACACAACAGTCCTTAAATTCGGAATATCCAATCCTTCCTTTGCTAACTGATAAGTCGCAAAGACGCAATCTAATTCTCCATTATTTAATGATTTTAACGCATTGGATCGTTGAATTTTTGCTGTTTTTGAATTTCCAAGCGTTGAAAGACATATTGAATTTCCTTCAAATCGATTCATTAATTTATTCAGATATTCAATTCTGCTCCCAAGAACGAGCATTGCTCCATTTTCTTTTTCCTGCTGAATGACTTTACTGACTAAATTAAAACGCTCTGAATTGTGCGTTAAATCGGCAATTAAACCGGAATAATTAACAGTCCCATCTCCGCTTAAAGCAATTTCATCATCTGGAAAATATCCGGTAAAAATCCTTTTTACTTTAACAGGGCAAGTCGTATTCCCAACTTCTTCTTTCGTGATCTCACATATTTTATCTCCAATTAATGCAAACATTGCGGGTTCTAATCCATCTGATCTTTTCGGAGTTGCAGTTAATCCGAATTTATATCTGCAAGCAAGACTGGAAACAACTTTATAGAACATCATAACTTTAGTTGGACTCCCAACTGCCTTATGACACTCATCTACAATCAACATATCCCAGCAATCTTTATATGCAGAAAGATCAAGTTTCGCCATCGTTTGAACTGTGGCGAATGTAATTCCAGCACCAATATCAACTTTCCCGCCAGTAATGAATCCTATATCTGAATTAGGGATACTAAACACGCTTTTTGCTCGTTCCGCTGATTGCGTTAATAAATCAAGCGTATGCGTCAGCCATAAACATTTCACTCCAAATCTGGAAACAATGTCTAAACCGACTTGTGTTTTTCCAGAACCGCATGGCATCACAATTACACCACGTTTCCTTTTACACGCTTCTATGATTGCTCTTTTTTGATAATCGTATGGCTTAATACTGGAATAATAAGAATATTCCGTTTTTTCTTTATTAAATCCAGAATAATACTTGCAACTGTTCCCATACATTCTTCTGATTTGATCCAAACATCCGAACGGAAGAATTAAATTATTTCCATCCTGTTCAAATAATGCAAATTTCGCCGGAACACCACCGATCCATTTTCCCATTCTTAATCTTCTCAAATATTCTGGATTATCAAGCATTAAATTGTCATTACACCAGTTAATTAATTCAACGCTTGGATCTGTAACCCTGATTTTATTATCAACCAATACTTGCATAACTTCCTTCCTCTCTTAAATCAATTTCTCCTTCTTTCATAAGCCGTTCATAGCTAATAAAATATATTTTCCCTTCATGTTTCACAAAAATAATTGGATCGGAGTTTCCTTTTTTAATCCATTTTTCAAAAGCGTAAATCTGATTATATTCAAGTCTTTTTGCTGAAAAAATAGGTTTTTTACACGTTTTGCAATCCCCGCATATTACATGATCGTTTTTAACCGCAATAATATCGAACGGCTGTGATCCATTTGCGCTCGGAGTCATAAAATGTACCCAATAACCCATTCCCGCCAGTAGCTTTACGATTTCCTTCTCGAATTCATTTCCTAATTGTTTATTATTCATATAAATTCTCCATAATATCAGCAATGGGCAGTATTTCTGCCCATTGCTGATCGTTCATTTAATTAAAGATCAAATACATCTTCCGGAATTTCTACATCGGGCAGTTCATGAAGTTTCTCTGCAACTTCATCAATATGCCAAGGTGGCAATTCTGCCGCTTTAGCGGGACTCAGAAAATATGAAATTTTCGCTCTGCCGCTATCGTCATGCTTTACTCTGCAAGCACCTGCCTTTCCGATCCAATTATGAAGATTAAAATCTCCTTCCGGTATTGCTTCAAAAGCATCAAAGAACTGAGTCAGCATCCTGTTTGTAATCTCCGGCTTATCATCAATAAACGTAATGTAATGATACAGGATCTGATTACTTCCATTCACTTCAAACTGAAGTGCGAGCATATCATTCCCCTTACTGGAAATCGCTTTTTCAGCAGATTTCACTCTAATCCTGTAATCTCCTTCTGCCAACTGTGGAAACTGCGTTTCTTCTCTTTTAAACTGCCACATAATTATTCTTCTCCTTTTTCATTATAGATTTTAATTTCAACATCCTGTTTTCCAAGCAACCGGAACAACTTGATAACATCATCATCTTCCTCAAACTCAAGATTGATATTATCATTTAATTCATATCCATCTTTAGTTCTGTGCGACTGATTCAGCGTCACTCTGTGCATCTTTATTTCCTCCTTTTTCATAATTAAAATTAATAAATTCCTCTACTTTGCAAGCCTTTCTGCTGTCAATCTGATTTTTTGCATAAATGTTCTGAGTTGCTTCAAGCAAAATTCCGTGCTTGCCATCTTTATTTACGAAGATTTTTCCCACAACATCACACAATCCGCAAATATTATCGACAATCTTAGGAGAACATTTTGGATACAGTCTGCTGTAAAGTGATCCATCTGGATTCGTAAACTGTTCCGTTGTTTCCCATGCCGTCCAAACAACATTTACTCCCCATGACTTCATATATCTGAGCGAATTAACCAGTTTAAACTGCATATACTGATAATCACCCATTGACGGAACACCTTTGTTATTTCCCTGACTTCCAAGATCAGAAAGGATGCACCGCTCAAGTTCCGAGATATTATCCACAGCAACTGTCTGGATATTATTCTGCTTCAGAAATTCCGGTGTAATTTCCTTTAATGCTTTAGTCCATTCGCTGAACGTATGAATATTATCAATCTGTTCAACGAACAATCTGCTTGTATCTTTCACGATTTCACGCTTTGAAAGCGTTTTTACGATCGTTCTGTCTACATCAAACACAAGCGTATTTCCTTCAGATGCTTCAGCAATCAATCCAATTGCTGTGCTTTTACCAACTCCCGGAGCACAATACAATAATGCTGTATAGTGGTTGTCCTGTTTTGCAAAATCATCAAATCTCCGAATCTGCATTTTCGCATTCCTCTCTTTCTTTTTTCATAAAACCGATATAACTCTGATTTGGATCATAATTCATGCAGATTGGAGCATAATCACATTTTCTTCCATATACGTTACACCAGCTTGGATTCCTGTAATAACATGATGTATGCTCGATTTCAAATGTTAACCTTCTTAATTCTCTTTCAAACTGATAAATTTCCTCATCCGTTCTGGTAACAATGAAATATCTGATTTTCTGATCCGTATCAACATCGTACCAATCAACACATCTCTGCCAGTATTCTTCCGCTGTTTCGTTCTGTTTCTGACGAATTGTCGGCTTTCTGATTACTGTGTAATACATCATCCGGCTTCCGGTCATTAGCATATACATTGGAATCTGCTCATCCCATTGAAGATTGTATTCATACTCATCTCCAATTTCACCGGAAGTTGTTTTATGTTCAACAAGTTTTCCGTCTGCCGTAATTCCATCAATTCTGCCGATATATTTATCATTCTTAATCCATTGTTCAACCTGTGCAATTGGAAGATATGGATAAATATACTTTTTATATGCTTCTGCCATTGCTGATTCCTTAGAATAATCATTTTCTATCGGTTCATTGTTATACAAGGCTTCAATGCGTTCATGATAACCTGCTCCAACTTTTAAAGCATCCGGTTTATCAACAGGAATAACTCCATGAATATAATGCAATTCGTATGCTCTTCTGCAAGTTTTAAAGGCTCTTATCTGACTAATGCTAATCATTACAATAACTCTCCTAAATCCTTTAAAATCTTCTTAATTCCTTCATAAATCTTTTCTGCGTCTTCCTTGCTGATTTCTTCATCATCTTCCTTACATTCTTCTTCTTCGATTTTCAGCGACTTTGCATCTTCGTCATCGTCATTAAACACACCAGCGGAATCAAGATTCATAATAAAATGCTTGTAAAAACTAGCCATTTTCTTATTTTTCTTGCTTACTGAAAGATACACACCACGAACGATCTGTGCAGATTCATTCATAATGTCCTTTAATGTGCCGCTCATTTCAATAGAAGTGGTTTTCCCTTTTTCGCTTGTTAATTTAATCATTTTCTTTTCCTTTCTGTGCATCAAGCACCAGTCTGATTTTTTCCTCTGTTACTCTGCTCGGAGTTTGCAAATCATTTTCAATTGAATAAATTGTCTGCAAACTACATCTGCAACGCTTTGCCATTTCTTTTTGGCTGATTCCATGAATTGCTCGATATCTTAGAATCTCTTTGCTTAGTTCCATTCTGCAACCCCCTTTCTTCTTTTTCTTCATTTTACCATTCCCAGTTTTCTATGTCAATCTTTTATATTATCTTATTTTAATTTCTTATAACTTTTTTAATGTATGATGTAGGATAATCCTACATTTTGGAAAAGTATCTATATAAAGAAAATAATATAAGAAAGTTTTTGAAAATGTAGGATTATCCTACACTTGCATTTTATCTGACTTATGATACAATAATTACGGCTCTTGTCTGGCTCTGCGGCGTTTCCTCTTTTTCAAGAAATATGAGTGCGGTTTCCTGTACGCACTCATATTTCTTTTTATGAAATTAGTTGATATTAATATCGGAAAATGCGTTTTTATCATTAAGGATTTTTTCAACAATTTCCGAAGTATCCCTGTGAATATCTTCAATCATTTCTGGTCCACCGATTGCTCCAACTAAAACAATCATCATTCGAAAACGTCTTTCTGCAATTTTATACTCAACGCTATCATTTCCGCTTGTCATTGAAATAGAAAGCATTTCAAGCATTTCATTTGCAATTATAGAAGAAATCATGGCATACATTCCTTCCGGTTCTTTTACGGTCTTATAACAATCTTTCAACTTAATTCCAATATCCTTCGGATCGATTGTTGTAACTTCCTTTTCTCCACCAAGCATTTTAATAATAATGTTTTCTTTCATTTTATTTCACCTCATACACTTTAATTCTGTTAATGTCATAGAAAGTTAGAATTCCATCAATCCTGCCCATATAAACGGCAGTAGTCGGAAAAGTAATGTTCTGCAAGTTCCCTTCCAGTTGGCTCTGATATGCATCCAGAGATTCCTGTGCGATCCTCTTATTATTGTTACTCACCTTCCCTCTGTTAAATTCCCCCTTCTGCTTACAGACGCTTACTATATCTTCAGCGAACGGATGTCCGTATCTGACTCGGTTCAAAATCAAGTAGCAGATACATTGCTTTTCTTGATAACTCCTTGCTCCTCTTCCTGTTTCTGCCCACAGCACCTTTGCTACCTGTTTTAATTCTTCGTCTGTCCAATCATGCTTAGTAGGCTGTTCGCATTTGTACACAATCCCCTGTGTAATTGGTTGCGGTTCAACTTCAATCTTAATAATCTGCACATCTTCAACAGGGATGGCTGTGGCAAGAGCCACAGCCAATAACAGTACTGATCCTATCATTTTTTATTCTCCTTTCTGAGATACTTTCTGATTCTCCTGTAAACCTTCATCTCATCCTGTTCTTCCTGTAACACACGCTCGATTTCTCTTTCTGACATCTTTGTGTTCTCCTTTCTGTCAATTCAGCCAATCTACGGCTTTCATTTCTTCTTTAACTTTCTTACTAGTTTCGGATAATGCCATTAATTCCTTGCTAGTATCAAATCCTTCATGTGATTCCATGTATGAATCACAGATCGTTCCGATAGTTGCGAGAAACGCTTCTTTACTTAATCCGTTAAAAAACTTCTGATTCTTTTCAAGAAACTCCATAATTGTTCCAAACAGTTTCAGCATCTCATAATCCATGTGCTTTTCCTTTCTGAGTGTCTTGCACTCATTTATTTTTTTTTCTAAGATCATTATCTCACTATGTTCCTATAATGTCAATAATTATTTTTAACATTCAATATTTCTTAATAAAAAAAATAAGCGGCAATTAAGCCGCTTATTTTAGTAGTTCTCAAGTTTTCGTAAAACAGCATCATATAACTTTCGATTCGTGACAAACAAAGTAGACATCAATTCATCCATGATTCTGCAAAAATCATTAAGACTCATTCCGTTAACTAATTCAGCAAATTCTGTCCCGCTATCTATTTCCACAACAGGCTTGTCTGGATCAGAAGCAAAACTGTACTGTGGAACAGGAAACTGTTCCTCATGGAACATCTTTTCCTTCAGCGTCAGAAATGCCGCCAACTTCATGCAAGTTCCCGCATTTGGATTTCTTTGACCTTTGCATTCCGCAATGGCTTCATCTAAGTCTTTCTCTGTAATCACATCTGTTCCACCTTGCTAATCAGACGCTGAATGTCCTGTTTGATCTTTTCATCTGGAGCATCTTGCATCAATTCCTGTAACTGCTCAACCATGTCAACAGTTCTTGAATATCCTTCAGATGAATATCTGCCCATAGAATCTCTGCGGGCATTCCTTCCTCTGCCACGAGCATAAGAGCCGCCAGTCCTACGGCTTCTGCCGTAATAAGAACCATCATCGTAGGCATAAGAACCGCCATCATCATCCATTTCCATAATCTTGCAAAGATTCTTGATAGCATGAGCAAGTTTATCCACGATCTCCAATGACCCAGCAGACATTTCACCTTTCTTGCCGTATTCTTCAAGTTCCTGCATTAGCATGGATTTCAATTCGTATAATTCGTGCATTTTCTTTCTCCTTTCTTACGCAATCCTAGCAATCGTCAAGTTAGCGTTCTGCACCTCAATGAGCGGTGCAGGAGTTACGGTCGGATCGGTTGTTGCGGCTACCGATTCAACTCCGAGCGAGAAACAGCAACAACGAGGTACTTTGATGATCGCAGTACTGGTCACGTTTCCGTAATCCCCTGTTTCCGTAGTTGCCGCAGGAACATAGATCGCTCTGCTCGTCAGTCTGGGTTCACCATTGACTGTCAGAGCAATAGCAATCGGAACTAAATCACCACCCGGGATTCCGATGTTCCCATTAAACGTTACTTGATAGTATGCAAACTGATTGCAACAGTTGGAAGATGATGGGCCTTTAAGAATAAAATTCCCGGTTTCGTCCTCGTGAAAAACATATCCACGATTACATGGAATAGATGAACGGAACAGAATCGGTGCATTCAAAGCAACCGTCTGCACTTCGTTGTACAAAAATTCACAAGCCACAATCATCACTCCTTAGAAGTTGTTGCCACAGCCACAACCACAACTGTTATTATTGGGGCAAGAGAAGATCGGCTGTCTGCCGTAAACAGGAACAGTTCCTACCGGGCAATCATTCAGACGCTTATAAAGAGCATCAACTTCTGCAACCTGTCCGGCACGGAGGGTAGCAGTCTGCACATCCTGTGAAGCCTGTCCCCGAGCATACAGAAGTTCCTGCCGAAGCTGTGCAATAGTATCATTCTTTGCGTCAATCTTGTCCTGACAAAGCTTGTCAAGGATTGCCTGTGTCTGAGCCTGCGTAGCAGAAATTACATCACGAATTCCGTCAGACAGAGCCGCCCTGTCATTGCAATTCTCTGTTGCTACCGTATATTTCAGATCAGCGATTCCCGCACGATTTTCACAACAGCAATTCTGGAGCGCAGACTGCAGTCCGAACATCTGATTCATGTTTGCCATCTGTCTGGAATTTTCTGCGATTTCTGCCTGTGCGAATCCATTGGCAATATTGGCATTGACTCCAGCAAATCCGTTGCACAGCTGAGTGCTGATTCCAAATACTCCATCACGAATACTTGTAATGTTATCATTCAGTAGCTGATTCTGAAATCCATCATTCATCTGATTGCTCTGATTCATCCACGGATACAGGCTGTTACAGCCACCAAATCCACCATTGGCAAATCCATTGTTCCATCCATTACCGCCAAGCAGAATGAATAGGAGCAGAATCCACCATCCATCGCCACCGAATCCATTACCGAAACCAGAACCGCCATTGCCATACATCGGAGCAACAGGCATTACCATTCCGGTTCCATTTTCATCATTAAGTGCCATAACTTATTCCTTCTTTCTTTTATTTCAATTGTGCGCACCAATTGATTTCAAAAACTGCTGTGCCATCTGAACGGCTTGATTGTATTGAGCCTGTGAGATTCTCCCAGAGTTAAGCATCTGCTGAATCTGCTGTCTGGGATCGCCTTGGAAATTTCTCTTAAATTCTTCAAATTTCTGAAGCACAGGATTCTGTTGATTCATTTGGTTAAAAATCGAGTTCGGCATCTTTCTTACCACCTTTCAACAATTCTGCTTTAAAAGCCTCAAATTCGTCCTTAGTAACGTATTTCGTTTCAGCTATAGGACTTACCGACTGATTACCGGAAACCTCTTTATACTCGAAAATACGGAGCGGCAACGGCATTCCAGATGCATCAGCCGCCTTAATGAAAAATCGCTGTGTTTCCGAGTCCATCAAGAGAACCGTCTGATTCGGAGCAAGCATCCAAGATCTTGCTCCTGCTTCTCCTTGTACCCAATTAACACCATTACTCTGCTGATTAACATAATTACTCTGCATTGGTTGTGATAAATACGGATTCTGATAATAAGCCATAATTAAATCTCCTTTGACCAATAATATTGAGGAATCTCATTTGAACTGTCCCAACTGTCATACAAATATCCATCTTTGATCGTTGCAACATGACCGCCAAATCCTAATACATAAATTCCTCTTGGATGATCTTTTGCGAAATCTTCTGCGGTATAACAATCTGGACATGAATTTGGAATTGAGTGCCGATAGAATCCATTCTGTCTGAGTACTGATCCCCACACTCCATCTGAGGACGGCATATCTCCCATAACGTATCCATTATCTGAGATCATGTAATAAGCATCTTCCCAACTGACTCCCAATGCTTTTGCAACTGCTCTGACAGAACAATCTCCAACCATTCTGCCAGCGGGATTAGGATTGTATTTAATCCAGACTTTCATGATTGCCTCTAGACAAAAAAAAATAATGCTCTTTACGAGCATTATTTTGGAGGAATATGGAAGATATATGAATGTCGCTTACGTGACCTTTAGAAGACGTTCTTGTGCCTTATATACGATTCTTTTGATTTGCCGTTCTGACAGATGCACAATCTCTGAAATTTCTGCATAAGTGCATCCATGAATCAATCTTAATTTGATGATTTCTCTATCTCTGGCACTATGGATATATTCATCAATAGCTGTATTCATTTCTGAATTACTGTACATTATCCCTTTTTGATCTTAACCCTGCCGGTTCCGTGACACATATTGCATTGGCGATAACCGCTGTTCCCGCCTGTTTTTTTCTTTCTTTTCTTAATCGTTACTGTCGATTTCTGCTTCGCCAATCAGATCACCGCCAATAATCCTCAAATTATTTGTACCGCCATCACTTGCATCCTGTTCGGTTTCCGCAGTAATAACAATATCCTCAAAACTCATTTCCCTGTAAATCCACATGGCATTGGTAGCAACAAAGAGGACAATCAGAATAATGGCAAAAATCCACAATCTTTTGATTGTTCTTTCCATCCTTGCCATCATTGCTTCATGCGCTATAAAAGGAATCGGATCTGGAACATGATGAATTTTACAAGCTTTGCAATTTTCTGTCATTTTGCTATTAAATTCCATAAACTCCCAATCAAAAGTGTTGCAATCCCAGCACCAATGGCATAAAGAATTTTCTGTATGCTATCCAGATGCGATTCAATTACAGCCAATCGTGCATTATCATTCGACAGCTTATCATCAATGCTGTTCATTTGAATGTTACACTCCTGTCTTGTAACGAATAAT